>ERZ773069.1082-NODE-1082-length-16608-cov-18.563825_pt1 | contig 16608 bp, 13 predicted proteins | sample MGYA00580619_ERZ773069 | MGnify/ENA primary metagenome ERZ773069 (study PRJEB29015, sample SAMEA2738007) | human oral metagenome | biome: human oral; feature: human-associated habitat; material: dental | place: China | collected 2108 ...
TGCTGCTGGTGATCTTCATGGTCACCGCCCCCTTCGTGCCCACCAGCACCATCGATCTACCCGCCGTCGACGCCACTCCGCGCCAGCCCGAGCCCTACATCGAGGTGCAGGTGGCTGCCGACGGCAAGCTCACACTGCAGACACGCAACCAGCCCAAGCCCCAGGAAATCCAGCTCACCCGCGAACGCTTGCCCGGTGAGCTGAAGCAGCTGCTCACCACCCTCACGGCTGACGGCAAGGGGCCACAACCCGTCGTCATCAGCGGCGACAAGCAGGTACGCTACGAGACCATCCTCGACGTCATGGGCGACATCAAGCAGCAGGGCGTTGCCCGCGTCGGCCTCATGGTCAAGCCCCGGCCCGCCGCCCCGGCTCGCTCCTCCTGACCTCCGCCCCCGTTTGCGCGCATGGCCAACCCGCACGCCGATCCCTCCGCCCAAGGCAGCAACGCCAGCCGTCTGCTGTCCTTCCTGCTTGCCCTGCTGATGCACGTGGGGCTGGGCACGCTGCTGTTCGTCGGCATCGACTGGCAGAAGCCCCAGCCCGAAGTCGTGCAGGCCGAGCTGTGGATCCCCATGGAGGACCTGCCGGCCCCCGAAGAGGCACCCGAGGCACCCGAGGCCCCCGCGCCCGAACCTGAGCCGCAGCCGGCCCCCGAGCCACCACCGCCGCCGCCCAAGCCTGCCCCGGCTCCGGAACCCGAGCCCGTGAAGGCCGAGCAGCCTGACCCGGCCATTGCCATCGCCAAGGCGAAGGAAGAAGCCGAGCGCAAGGCCGAGGAAGAACGTCGCCGCGAAGAAGAGAAGCGCCGCCTGGCCGAAGAAGAGAAGAAACGCCAGGAAGCCGAGGCGCGCGAGCGTGAGCGTGCTCGCCAGGCCGAGCTGGAGCGTCAGCGCGCCGAAGAGAAGCGCCAGCGCGAGGAAGCCCAGCGCAAGGAACAGGAACGCAAGGCCGAGGAAGCCCGCAAGGAAGCCGAGCGCAAGGCTGCCGAAGAGAAGAAGCGCCAGGAAGAAGAGAAGAAGCGCGAAGAGCAGAAGAAGCAGGAAGAGGCGCGTCAGCGCAAGCTGGCCCAGGAAAAGGCCGAGAAAGAAAAGGCCGAGAAGGAAAAGGCAGAGAAAGAGAAAGCTGAAAAGGCCGAGAAGGCGGCTGCCCAGAAAGCCGCGGCCGAGAAGGCCGCCGCCCAGCGTCAGGCCGCCGAGGCTCGCCGCAAGGCTGCCGTCAGCGCCCTGCTCAGCCAGGCTGGTGACGCCGACAGCACCACCATCCACGGCAGTACCAGTGGTGCCCGCGACGCCGGCTATGCGGCCCGTGTCAGCTCGGCCATCCGCAACAACACCACCTTCTTCCAGCAGATCAGCGGCAATCCGAAGGCGGTCTTCGACGTGCGGCTTGATCGCAACGGCAGGATCCAGGACGTGCACCTGAAGCAGTCCAGCGGCAGCGCCGCCTGGGACAGCGCCGCCGAGCGCGCCATCCGGCGCACCGATCCGTTCCCCTGCCCCCGTTCCGGCAGCTGCGAGAGCACGCTGGAAATCCATCATGGCCCACAGGATTGAGTCATAATCAGATCATGAAAAGACGCGCGTTCCACCTTGGCATCCTTGCCTCCGCCCTCTTCATGGCGGGTTCCCTGTCGGCCCAGTCGATGCGCATCGACGTGAGCGGTGTCGGCGCACGCCAGGTTCCGCTGGCCCTGGCCCCCTTCAACGGCGCCGGACAGGCCCCCCAGCAGCTCGACGTCGTTATCCAGGAAGACCTGCAGCGCAGCGGCATGTTCCGACTGGTCAACCTCACCGAGACCCTCAGCGAGAACTCGCCGCTGGACATGTCGGCCCTGCGCGGCCAGGGCGCCGACTCGGTGCTGGTGGGTTCGGTGCAGCCCGTGGCCAACGCCCGGCTGGAATTCCACTACAAGCTGGCCGACACCGTGCGGCAGTCCGTCATCACCGAAGCCACCATGACGGCCGGTGAATCCGACGTGCGCCTGGCCGGTCACCGAATCGCCGACATCGTCTACGAGAAGCTCACCGGCATCAAGGGGATCTTCTCCACCCGCATCGCCTTCGTCACCAAGCAGGGCAACCGCTACCGGCTCAACGTGGCCGACTGGGACGGCCAGAACGTGCAGACCGCGCTCAACGCCGGCGAGCCCATCATCTCGCCTGCCTGGTCGCCTGACGGCAAGCGGCTTGCCTACGTCTCCTTCGAGACGAAGAAGCCCGTCGTCTACGTCCACGATCTGGCCAGCGGCCAGCGTAAGGCTGTCGCCAAGTTCAAGGGCAGCAACAGTGCCCCGGCCTGGTCGCATGACGGCCGCAGCCTGGCCGTCACCCTCACCCGTGACGGCGGTTCGCAGATCTACCAGGTCAGCGCCGACGGCGGCGAAAGCGCCCGGCGTCTCACCCAGTCCAGCAGCATCGACACTGAACCCGTCTACTCGCCCGACGGCCAGTTCCTCTACTTCACGTCCGACCGTGGCGGTGCACCGCAGATCTACCGCATGCCCAGCAACGGGGGCGCCGCCTCCCGGGTCACCTTCGGCTCGTCCTACAACGTGTCGCCGCGCATCAGTCCCGACGGCCAGCAGATGGCCTATGTCACCCAGCGCAACGGACGCTTTCTCATCGCCCTGAAGGATCTGAAATCCGGCGACGAGACGCTTCTCACCGACACCGGCGAAGAGGAATCCCCCAGCTTCGCGCCCAACGGTCAATGGGTCATGTACACCACCCGCGCCGGCGGCCGCGAATACCTGATGGCCGTCTCCACCGACGGAAGGGTCAAACAGCGCCTGTCCAGCAACACCAGCAGCGTGCGCGAACCTGCCTGGAGCCCGTACACCTGGTAGCGCCCAGCCGCCGGAGCATCCCCATGCCCGGCGTGGCCGGCCCACCTTTGGACGCCCCGGCCGCCAGAACCGCTATAGTGTCGTCAAGTGACCACCAAGAATTCACGACATCCAGAGCATCACGATTCAAGCAATAGGAGCTTTCCGATGTTTTCCACCCTGTCCAAACGTCGTCTGCTCAGTCTCGGGCTGAGCCTTGCCATCCTGAGCGGCTGCACCTCGGTCGACCTCGGCGAATCCGACGAACACGAGGTCACCGCGACCGACGAAGCCGCCCCCCAGGACAAGGAAGGCCAGGACGGCAACCTCGACAGCGGCCACGACATCACACCAATCCAGCAACAGGACCAGGGCACCGACCCGCTGCAGGATCCCAACAGCCCGCTGGCCAAGCGCGAAGTCTTCTTCGAGTTCGACAGCTTCGCCATCCTGCCCGAATACCAGCCCATCATCGAAGCCCACGCCAACTACCTCTCCGCCCATCGTGACAAGCACGTCGTGCTGGAAGGCAACACCGACGAGTTCGGCAGCCGCGAATACAACTTGGCCCTGGGTCAGAAGCGTGCCGATGCCGTGCGCCGTGCCCTCAGCACGCTGGGCGTCGACGAGAACCAGATGGAATCCATCAGCTACGGCGAGGAAAAACCCCGCGCCTCCGGCACCGACGAGTCGTCCCGTTCGCAGAACCGCCGGGTCGACATCAACTATCGCTGATCCATCCCGTCCGGATGACCTGACATGATCCTGCGTCTTCGCCCTGCCTTCCTCAAAGCCCCGCTGCTGGCCGCCCTGCTGGGCGCCGGCCTGCAGCTGGCCAGCCCTTCGGCCCAGGCCGCCCTGTTCGGTGACGACGAGGCCCGCCAGGCCGTGCTCAACCTGCGCACCAAGGTCGACACCCTGCAGCGTGACCTCTCCCGCCAGCTCAACGACCTTGCCAGCCGGCAGACCGACATCGAGCAGCGCCTGGGACGGCTGGAAGTCAGCCAGAAGGCCAGCCTCTCGCGCCAGAACGACATCGACAGCCTGCGCCAGGAAGTGGCCCAGCTGCGCGGCCAGCTCGAAGACACCCTGAACCAGCTGCAGCAGGCCCAGAAGAGCCAGCAGGACATGTCCGCCGACATGGATTCGCGCCTGAAGCGCTTCGAGCCCACACAGGTCACCATCGACGGCCGCCAGTTCAGCGTCGAGCAGGCCGAGAAGAACGAGTTCGAAGCCGCACTCGCCCTCTTCCGCAAGAGCAACTTCAAGGCCGCCGACCAGGCCTTCGCCAAGTTTGCCAAGACCTACCCGGAAAGCCCCTACCTGCCTACTGCGCTGTACTGGCAGGGCGGGGCCCAGTACGCCCAGGGCAATTACAACGGCGCGGTCAACACCCTGCAGTCGCTCATCCAGCGCTTCCCCGACAGCGCCCGCAAGGCTGACGCCCTGCTGCTGATCGGCAATGCCCAGGTCGACGCCGGCAACGACAAGGCGGCCCGCCAGACCTTCATCCGCATCGGCAAGGAGCACCCCAACACCCCGGCGGCCAACGCCGCGCGTGAGCGTCTGAAAGCCATGTAAACCAGCCAGCAAGTGGAAGCGCCCCTGGTGCAGACCCCGTGCAGTGCATCCAGCCCTGTGCAGCAAGGCCCAATCAAAAAATTTCGCCTTTCCCACTTGCAAAGCTGAAAAAGCCCTGATACCATGCTGTTTCTTCAGTGATGCAGCGCACCGCAGCACTGAATGACCTGACAGACAGGTTAAATCTGGGTCGTTAGCTCAGTTGGTAGAGCAGCGGACTTTTAATCCGTTGGTCGTAGGTTCGAGCCCTACACGACCCACCAGTTTCTCAAAAGCCCGGCCTTGTGCCGGGCTTTTTCATTTCGGACGCACCAAGGCGCCCTGTCTCTCAAACAGGTCATGGCAAGCCTTCGGTTCTCCGCCCTCCCCCGGCAGCATCGGCTCCGGTTCATCTCATGCAGTCAGCAGATCCCGTCGCTGTGCTGCAGAAAGCGTCTTGCCATAGAACAGCTGGTAGAAACTCTGCACCATCTCTTCCAGCGGAGACGCCGTGCGCCAGACCGCATGGTCAGGATGCAGTCGCTGCAGCAACCAGCGCAGCCCCATCAGGCGGTTCATTCCGGGTGGCCCGTCCAGCCAACCAAAGGGCAGAGCCGGTGCCAGCAGAATTCGCCCCTCACGCACCGCACGGACAGATCGCCAGTCCCTGTCGTGACGCACGCTGGCCGCAAAGCCGGCATCCTGGGTAAGGATCACGGCCGGATCCCAGCGCAACAGCTGCTCCAGCGACACCTGCATCAATCCGCCCCGGCCACTGTCGGCAGCCACATTGCAGCCTCCGGCAAGCTCGATCACCTCAGCATTGATGGCGCCGACCCGCGCTGTCTCCAGGCCCGCCACACCACGTGCCAGATACACCCCGGGGCGCCGTTCCGCTGACACGTCCCGTGTCACCTGAGCCGCCAGCCTCAGCACCTCATCGGCAAATGCCGCCAGGCGTTCGACGCGTGCTGATTCTCCCAGCAGTGCCCCAACGACCCGCAGCTAGCGGGCAGAATCCGCCAGCCCACCCTGCACGAGCACACAGGGCAACCCCGTCTGCCGATGCAGCTTCATGGGCCAGCCCAGCAGTTTCTGCGGCGCCACGGCCGCCAGCAGCACGCCGGCCGGAGGTCCGACCGCAAACACCCGGCGTACATCTCCGGGTGCCGGCAGAGCGCCAAAACGTGCCACCAGCCCATCCAGGTCGGCCGCACCGGCCGGGGCGGCTGCGACAGTACCGGCAGCAGCATCGGCACTCACGCCAACGCCTGGCCACACGGTCAGAGCCGTCGTGCCCGCCACACCGGCCAGCCAGCGACGACGCCCGGCATCGAAGCGACCATCCCGCACCATGCGCTGCCTCCCGACGTTCAGGCCAGCGCCGGGTGGCGCCCTGGGGTCCGAACCCGACCCTCACTGGCCCCGGCATCGCCCCCCGTCTGGGGCGGTACATCAGCTTTGGCACTGACGGGTACGGTGCCATCGGCCTTTCGCCGTGCCAGCTGAGCCCTGCACCAGGCCATCAGCGCCTCTTCGTCTGCGGGCAACGCCGCATGCAGCCCGCCCGTGAAGCGCTGCCAGCCGGACTGGTGGCGCGCGGCCACCGCCGTCAGCACCGGAATGCCGGCCTCGATGAAATCGGCAAACTCCATGACAAAGCCACCGCCCTCGGCCTCCACGCCGCCAAAGCGGTTGATCACCACCAGATCGACACCATCGGCCAGTGCCTGACGCAGCACTGCGCTGGCTTCACTCAGCGCCTGCGGATTCAGGTTGCAGGCCACCGATGCCCCACCCAGATCCTGTGACAGCTCGAACGAGCGGTTCGTGCGCAGATCAAAGAGCACCATCCGCTTGCTGCCACTGGGGTAGTCATCCACGCGGTGCACCAGGCCGCCCACATGGGCGCCCTCGGCCTGCAGGCGCCTGGCCACCCGCTCCAGCACGTCTTCCATGTCATGCTCGTCGTCCGCATGTTCCAGTGCAGCCAGAGGCAGATCCCCTTGCCCGTTCCCCATGTCCTGTTCTCCTGTGCAAACCCTGATCCTGTGCAGGTGGATTCCGGCCAGGCACCGGGACCCGAAAGCAGACTGCCGACGGGACCATGACCGATGCCTCATGCCGGGTTCCGGCTCAGAACCAATACCCCACATTCAGATAGTAACTGCGCCCGGGCATCGGATAGCCACCCATAACCCGCGGCACCATATACAGAAACCGAATGTCTTTCGCCGAAAGCCTTCGTTCCTGCATGCCGGGCGTTTCCTTATCTTTGGACCAGATTCGTGGGGTCCATCCGGACACAGACACCGTCAGGCGCCGTTTCAGGGAGGAACGCCTCCCCGCGCCCGGAGGGACCCTTTCTGACCCATTCTTCTCGCGTGCACGATGAACCCCGGCATTCCGCTTCCCCCAGAACTGATCCTCCAGCTTGGCAGCCTCAGCCCGATCCAGCTGGCCTGGCTGTCGGGCTATTGCTGGTCCCAATGCCAGCAGCCGGCAGCGCAAGCATTTCTCGGTCAATCCGGTGCCGTCCCTTCCGTCACAGGACAGCCCGGTGGCGCACTCGCACATCCCGGCGCTGTCGCCGGAGGCCCTGGCGCCCAGACATCCACTGCAACAGGCGCAGAACCGGCAGCGGCCCGTCGCATCACCATCCTGTCCGCCTCGCAGACGGGCAACGCGCGCCGAGTGGCCTCCCAACTGGCAGACAGCCTGAAAAAGGCCGGCCTGCAGCCCAGGCTCACCGGCGCGGCCGACTTCAAGAGCAAGACACTGCCCGCTGAAGACATCCTGCTACTGGTCAGCTCCACCCAGGGCGAGGGCGAGCCCCCCGAAGAGGCACTCCCCCTGCACAAGTTCCTGTTCGGCAAGAAGGCTCCCAAGCTGGACACGCTGCATTTTGCCGTGTTGGGACTGGGAGATTCTTCGTATCCGAAATTCTGTCAGGCAGGTCGTGATTTCGACGCACGGCTGGCCGAGCTGGGCGCGCACCGGCTGCATGATCGAGGCGACTGCGACCTGGATTTCCAGGCCACCGCCACCGCATGGATCGACGCCATCACGCCGGTTCTGAAAAAGCTGTGCGCTGGCAGTTCCGGACAGCCTTCGGGTGGCGCACACCCCGCCGCCGGAAACAGCACCGGCACGGCAGCTGCCTTCCCGGGCGCATTTCCGCTGCCTGGCGGCCAGGGCACCCTGAACACGGCCGGAAACCTCGGCGGTTTCCCCCTGCCTGCCGACGCCAGCGTGGCCACCATGGAGGCCCCTGCCGCACGGGTCTGGACGCGTGAACAGCCCTTCACCGCCAGTCTGTCGGTGCGCCAGAAGATCACCGCACGCAACGCCGAAAAGGATGTCGAGCACATCGAGATCGACCTGTCGGATTCCGGCATCCAGTATCAGCCCGGCGATGCACTGGGCGTGTGGCCTGTCAACGCACCGGACTTGGTCAGCGAGATCCTGTCCCTGCACGGCCTGAAAGGCGACGAGACGGTGCAACTGCCCGACGGAACATCCACCGATATCCGTCATGCGCTCACCCATCACGTCGACATCACGCAGAACACCCCTTCCTTCGTTCAGGCCTATGCCGCCCATAGCGGAAAGCGTGAACTTCAGGAAATCGTCGAGAACGCCGAAGCACTGGATGTCTACCTGGCCAGCACCCCACCCGTGGGCGTATTTGCCGAGCATCCGTACCGACTTCCAGCACAGGAACTGCTGAAACTGTTCCGCCCCCAGGCACCTCGTCTCTATTCCATCGCGTCATCGCAGGACGACGTGGGCGATGAAGTGCATCTTACTGTCGGTGTCGTGCAGTTCCGTCACCACGGCCAGCATTACACCGGCGCTGCTTCCGGCTATCTGGGCCACCTGCTGGAAGAAGGCGATGGCGTGCGTGTCTTCGTCGAGCCCAACCCCCATTTCCGGCTTCCGGCCGATGGCGACACATCGATCATCATGATCGGTGCAGGTACCGGCATCGCCCCCTTCCGTGCCTTCATGCAGCAACGCGAGGCACAGGGTGATAAGGGTCGGAACTGGCTCATCTTCGGTAACCAGCGTTTCACCGACGACTTTCTCTATCAGGCCGAATGGCTGCAGTACCGCAAGAGCGGTCTGCTCACCCGCGCAGACCTGGCCTGGTCCCGCCAGGGCAAGGAGAAAGTCTACGTGCAGCATCGTCTGACCCAGGCCGGGGCCGACGTCTGGCAATGGCTTCAGGAAGGCGCACACCTTTATGTCTGCGGCGACGCCAACCGCATGGCACGTGACGTGGACCGCGCCCTGAAAGAGATCGTCATGACCCACGGCGGCATGCCCGAAGACGATGCCGACGACTACCTGAACGACCTGCGCGAGGACCGCCGCTACCAGCGGGATGTCTACTGAAAAGACACTCGCTTCTGCCGTGATACCCCAAGGCATTCGATGCCTGCGCACCACGATTGAACAACCCGAGATTCCAGAGAAATACCATGTCGAACGCCGTACTGGACAAACGCGCCAAGCTGCCCGATGCGCCCTTGGCCGACAATGAACGCCTGAAAGGCAACAGCCATTATCTGAAGGGAACCATCCGGGAGGATCTCGGTGACGGACTCACCGGCGGATTCAACGGCGACAACTTCCAGCTGATCCGCTTCCATGGCATGTACGAACAGGATGACCGCGACATCCGTGCCGAGCGCGTGGGGCAGAAGCTGGAGCCGCTGAAGAACGTCATGCTGCGCTGCCGTCTGCCTGGTGGCATCATCCAGCCGAAGCAATGGCTGGGTATCGACAAGTTTGCTACCGAACAGACGATCTACGGCAGCATCCGGCTCACCAACCGGCAGACTTTCCAGTTCCATGGTGTTCTGAAGGAAAACATCAAACCCATGCACCAGTGGCTCAACGAGCTGGGCCTGGACAGCATCGCCACTGCGGGCGACGTTAACCGGAATGTACTGTGCACCAGCAACCCGGTGGAGTCGTCACTGCACCGTGAAGCCTGGGAATGGGCCAAGAAGATTTCCGAACATCTGCTGCCTCGCACCCGGGCCTACGCCGAGATCTGGCTGGACGGGCAGAAACTGCACTCCACCGAGAACTTCTTCGGCACCCCGGTCATCGACAAGGCGAAAAGCGGTGACGACACCGAACCCGTGCTGGGCAAGAGCTATCTGCCACGCAAGTTCAAGACCACGGTGGTCATCCCGCCGCACAATGACGTGGACCTGCACGCCAACGACCTGAACTTCGTGGCCATCGGTGATGGCAAGCATCTCGTCGGCTTCAACGTGCTGGTGGGCGGCGGCCTGTCGATGGAGCACGGCAACACCCGCACCTATCCCAACGTGGCACGCGAGTTCGGCTTCGTGTCACTGGACAAGGTACTGGACTGCGCCGCCGCCGTGGTGTCGGTGCAGCGGGACTGGGGCAATCGCAGCGACCGCAAGAATGCCAAGACCCGCTACACCCTGGAGCGCGTCGGCACCGACGTGTTCATCGCCGAAGTGGAGAACCGCATGGGCGCGAAGTTCGAGCCCATCCGCCCCTATGAATTCACCACCCGCGGCGACCGCATCGGCTGGGTTCAGGGCGAGGAAGGCAACTGGCACCTGACGCTGTTCATCGAGAATGGCCGACTGGTGGACCGTCCGGGCAAGCCGCTGAAGACCGGCATGCGCGAGATTGCCAAGGTCCACACGGGCGACTTCCGGCTGACGGCCAACCAGAACCTGATCGTGGCCAACGTGCGCCCCGAGAACAAGGAGCACATTGAGCGCATCGCCCGCGAGCACGGACTGATGAGCGAGCGCGTGACACCGCAGCGCGAGAATTCCATGGCCTGCGTGTCGCTGCCCACATGCCCGCTGGCCATGGCGGAATCGGAACGCTTCCTGCCGCAGTTCGCTGACCGCATGGACGAGCTGATGGTACGTCATGGCCTGTCCGACGAACACGTGGTGCTGCGCGTGACGGGCTGCCCCAACGGCTGCGGGCGTTCGATGCTGGCCGAGATCGGCCTGGTGGGCAAGGCCATTGGCCGCTACAACCTGTACGTGGGAGGAAACCGCGAAGGCACCCGCATCCCGCGGCTCTTCAAGGAAAACATCGTGCAGGAAGAGATCCTGGAAATCATCGACGGCTGGCTGGGCGCCTGGGCCCAGGGGCGCCAGGGCGAGGAAGGCTTTGGCGACTTCGCGGTACGCACCGGCATCATCGCCCCGGTGCTGGATGCCCCACGCGATTTCTGGGCCGTCGCCGCCTGAGAACCATCCGCGTGCACCCGGGAAAGCGTCCCGGCAACAACCTCCCTGCCCTACGGACCAAGGACACCCATCATGCAGTACTTTCCCCTCTTTGCCGACCTGAAGGGTCGTGCCGTGCTGCTGGTGGGCGCAGGCGAGGTGGCCACCCGCAAGGCCGAAAGCCTGCTGCAGGCAGGCGCCGACATCCGCGTGGTGGCCCGCGAACTGGCGCCGGCTTTCCTGGACTGGCAGAACGAAGGGCGCATCCAGTGGCTGGCGCGAGAGTTCCACCCCGCGCACCTGCAGGATGTCTTCCTGGTGGTCTCGGCCACTGGTGATGCCGAGGTGGACAGCCAGGTGTTCAAGGCCGCCCAGGCCCGACACCTGCTGTGCAACACGGTCGACGATCCGCAGCGCTGCTCCTTCATCACCCCGGCCGTCATCGACCGAAGCCCCATCCAGGTGGCCATTTCCTCATCCGGCACGTCACCCGTGCTGATCCGTCACTGGCGTCAGCGCATCGAGGCCCTGCTGCCGCAGCACACCGGCACCCTGGCCGACATTGCCGGGCGCTGGCGCACCCGGGTGCAGGAAAGGCTGGGAACCGTGCGCGAAAGACGCCACTTCTGGGAAACCCTGTTCGCCAGCCACTTCGACGCCCTGGTGGCTCGGGGGGACATTGCAGCCGCCGAGGCCGAACTGGCCCGCCAGCTTGATGGCCAGGCCGCCCGGCGAGGCGAGGTCGTCGTGGTGCACGCCGACCCCGACGACCCGGGCCTTCTGACCCTGCACGCCCTGCGCGCCCTTCAGGCCGCTGATCTGGTGCTGTACGAGGCCCGCATCTCCGAGCAGGTCCGTCATCAGATCCGCAAGGATGCCCAGCGCAGCTGTCTGGCCCCGGCGCTGGCACCCCATGGCCAGTTCGACGGCACGGGCAGCCAGCATGCGGCCCACGTTGCCGTCCGCCTTCGTGATGAGGCCCGTCAGGGCAAGCGTGTGGTCTGGCTGCGATGCGCCCCACAGAACCCCTCCGATGATTCGACGTGCGTACAGGTTCTGGCCCATGCCGATGTTCCGCTGCGAATCATTCCGGGCATCCCTGGTTCCGGTATCGATTCCCGGTCAGACGAGCCCCGGAGTCAGCAGCCAGCCCCGGCAGCAGCCCTGCCGATCTCCGTACCGTTCCAGGCCACGCCCACCGCCATATCCCTCGTCCAACGGCTGCGCGTTGCCGCCCCACAACACCTGCACCGCCTCTACCGGCGCAAACATCGACACGACATGACCCTTCGTCATTTCCAAGTGTTGCAAAATCGAAAGATTTAGTATCGGTTTTCTATAATGGCCGCTCCCCCTGACGGCCATGGAAAACCCACGATGCTTGTCTCCCCACACTCCATCCCTGACCAGCAGACGTTGAACACCGACGTCTGCATCATCGGGGCCGGCCCTGCCGGTCTGGCTGCTGCCCAGGAACTGCTGGACAGCGGCCTTGATGTCATCCTGCTGGAATCCGGCGGCGAAGAGCCCGACGCAGCCACCCAGCAACTGGCAGCCGGTGTTTCCGAAGACACGCCCGACCTCTACCCCGACATCGTCTGGTCGCATGACCGACGCTTCGGCGGCACCTCGGTGCAATGGGACGTGCAGGTCCATGGCACGAAGAACTGCCACCTGGCCACCTTCGATCCCATCGACTTCAAGAAGCGTGACTGGATGCCGTACAGCGGCTGGCCCATCGGCTACGACACGATGCACCCGTACTATCTACGGGCGCTCAAACTGTGGGAAACCGGCGTCGACTCGCTGGAGATGGCTCCGTGGGTCTCCGAGGAGCGCAAGCTGCTGGACTTCAAGGGCAATGCCTTGGAGACCAAGCTGTACATGACCGGCTCGCAGGCGGTGCTCACCGAAGGCATCGGAGGCCGGATCAAGCAGAGCCAGACCATGCGGCTCATCATGAAGGCCAACGCGGTCGAGCTGGACACCAACGAAGATGCCAGCACCGTCACCGGCGTGAAGGTGGCTTGCCTGGACGGACGCCGCTTCACCATTGCTGCCAGGCAGGTGATCCTCGCCCAGGGCGGCTTCCAGGTGCCCCGCCTGCTGCTGGCCTCCGACCGTGTGGCCAAGCATGGTCTGGGCAACGACAACGGGCTGGTCGGCCGCTTCCTGATGGACCGCCAGATCGTCAAGACCGGCACGCTGTTCCCCAACCAGCCCATCTCGGCCTTCGGCCTCTATGACCTGCAGCACCGAGGCCTCTCGCACGTGCTGGGCAAGCTGGCCATTCCGCAGCAGACGCTGGAAGAACGCCACCTGATGAACACCTCCATCGGGCTCAACGCGCAGCCGGCGTTCTCGCGCGTGAGAGTTGCACAGCGCCTGTTCGGCCGCGGTACCACCTTCCGTTCGCCGGCCTACTATTCGCTGCGCAAGATCGTGCGCGACGTGCGTGCCCGCCAGATGCCGGAGCGCCCGCTGCACCACCTGCTGAAGGTGCTGGGTGGCATCGACGACCTGGTGTTCATCAAGGTGGCCCGCGCCCCCTGGCTGCAGATCCCGTACAACCGCGACAGCGGCGGCTGGTACGAGGCACCGCACCGCGACCAGTTCTTCAAGGTCATCGACCTCTACCAGATTGCCGAGCAGTCGCCAGATCCGGACAACCGCATCACCCTCAGCGACGAGCGCGACGCCACCGGCATGCGCAAGCCGAAGGTGGAATTCCGCTGGCGCGACTTCGACATCCGCAGCGCCCTGGGCACGCAGGACATCGTGCAGAAGGCCTTCGAGCAGTCCGGCATCGGCCAACTGCGTGTCGAGCGCCGTGATGGCCTGCCCCTGGTCACCCAGATGACGGCCCACCACCCCGCCGGCACGGCCCGCATGGCCGATGATCCGAAACAGGGCGTGGTTGACCGCAACTGCCGCGTGCATGGTGTCTCCAACCTGTACGTGGCCAGCAGTGCCGTCTTCACCACCGGCGGCTGCGCGCCCCCGACGCTGACCATCGTCGCCATGGCCGTGCGCGTGGTCGACGCCGTCAAGAAGCAGCTGGGCAAGGGCTGATCCTCCGCCACCTGCAGCCTGCACAAAGGCCGCCATTCGGCGGCCTTTTCATTTATCCATTCGTATCGCGGGCATGACGGATGTTGCGAAGCATATCGATTACCATACCGCCGTTGCATATCAGGTACATACCTTTCATAACTCATGATCTCCTCCTGCCCCCACACCCTGCGCCGGCTGCCACTGATGCTGGCCTTGGCCCTTGCTGCCCCCCTGGTCCAGGCCCAGGACGTCATCGTCGCCGCCGAAAGCGCTGAAAGCACGGCCTCCAGCAAGGACAGCGCCACGCTGCAGGCCGTGCATGTCACCGCCGTGCGCTCCGAGGGCTTCAAGCCCGTCACCGTCAAGGCCGGCACCTTCCGCGGCGCCGACGTGATGGATGTACCCTCCACCATCAACGTCGTCACCAGCAAGGTGCTGGAGGCGCAGGCGGCCGAAGGCCTGTACGACGCCGTGCGCAACACGGCCGGCGTCACCCGCCAGCAGAACGGCGGCGACACCTGGGACCAGCTGGTCATTCGTGGCATGGAGGTGCAGAACCGCACCAACTACCGCCTCAACGGCTCCATGCCCATCATGAACCTCTCGCAGGTGCCCATGGAGAACAAGGCCCGCGTGGAAGTGCTGAAGGGCGCCTCGGCCCTGTACTACGGCTTCACTGCCCCGTCGGGCATCGTCAACTACGTCACCAAGCGTGCTGGCCTTCACCCCATCACCAGCGTGGGACTGCGCTTCGACACCAATGGCACCGTCCTGGCGCATGCCGACGTGGGCCGCCGCTTTGGCGATGAAGACCAGTACGCGCTGCGCCTGAACGTGGCCGGCGGCCAGCTGGGCAACTACCTGGATGGCGTGGACGAAGGCAACCGCAGCTTCGCCTCTGCCGCCTTCGACTGGCGCGTGACCAGCCGCCTGGTGCTGGCGTTTGATCTGGAATACGACCGTCGCCGCACCGTCGAACAGGCAGGGGTGGCCCTGCCCACTGCCGTCAACGGCGCCATCACCCTGCCCCGCGCGGTCGATCCGAAGAAACTGGTGGGCCCGGACTGGGCCACCTTCCGCTCCGAGACCACCAACATCCAGGCACGGGCAGACTATGCCCTGTCCGACAACTGGGCGCTGACCGTTGAAGCGGGCCGCTCCAAGGTGGATCGAGACCGCACGCTGCCCATCTTCCAGTTCACCAACGCCGCCGCCGTGGCCACGGGAGCCGGCCGCATCCGCGGCAACATGCAGAACAACGTCAACACCTCCGATCTGCTGCGCGGCGAGCTTGCCGGCACCTTCGACACCGCCGGCGTCACACACAACCTGACGGCTGGCGTGGCCCGTGCCACGAAGGAACAGGATCCGGTCTACCAGCGCAACTACACGATCGCCAGCCAGAACCTGTACAACCCGGTGGCCATCACCAACTACACGCTCGGCGCCCGGCCGGCCAATCCCACCACGCCGCTGCTGGAAACCTCCGACCTGGGTGTCTACGCCATCGACCGCGTGGAGCTGAACCCGCAATGGCAGGTCATCGGCGGCCTGCGCTACAGCAAGTACAAGAGCGACCAAGGCACCAACCACTACGACGCCACCAAGACCACGCCCATGGCCTCGGTGGTCTACAAGCCGGATGACACCCTGTCCTTCTACGGCTCGTATGGCAAGGCACTGGAAGAAGGTGAAGCCGCACCGACCGGCACGGCCAACCAGAACGAGCGCCTGCGTCCGGGCGTGAGCGACCAGTACGAGATCGGCGCCCGCTGGCAGATCTCCAACGGCACGTTGCTGTCGGCTGCCGTCTTCGACATCAAGCGCCCCGGCTACTACACCAACGCCAACAACATCTACACGGCCGACGGCGAACAGCGCTACCGCGGTCTGGAACTGTCGGCCCAGGGCTCGCTCACCCGGCAGCTGTCCTGGCAGTCGTCGGCACTGTGGCTGGATCCGAAATTCCGCAAGATCAACGACACCTACAACGGCAAGCTGCCCGAGAATGCCGCCAAGCACACCGGCAGCCTGTTCCTGTCGTATGCGCTGGATGACTTCGCCCCAGGTCTGTCCATCAACGGCGGTGCCTATTACACGGGCCGTCGGCCGGTCAACGACCTGAACCAGGCCTGGCTGGGGGGCATCACGCTCTACAGTGCCGGCGTCCAGTACCAGCATCACCTGTTCGGCAAGCAGACCACCTGGCAGCTCAACGTCGACAACCTGACCGACAAGCGCTACTGGGCCGGTGGCGGCACCCGTCTGGCTGCGGGCGCCCCGCGCGTCATCAAGCTGGGCGTGAAGGTGGACCTGTAAAATGGCGGGATGATCAAGCAACTGCTGGCCATCTCGGCCGGAGCCAGCGCCGGCGCCTGCCTGCGCTGGCTGCTGGGCCAGGGGCTCAATGCCCTGTTTCCCGCCATCCCGCCCGGCACGCTGGTCGCCAACCTGCTGGGTGGCTATCTCATTGGCGTGGCGCTGGGCTTCTTTGGCCAGCACGTGGGTCTGGCCCCGGAATGGAAGCTGCTGATCATCACCGGCTTTCTGGGCGGGCTCACCACCTTCTCCACCTTCTCGGCCGAGGTCACCGCTCACCTGCAGGACGGGCGCCTGGCCTGGGCCGTGGGCGCCGTCGGCATCCACGTCATCGGCTCGCTGGCCATGACGATGCTGGGGCTGGCGACCATGGGGGCCTGGGCCCGGGGGTGAGCACGCTGCTCTCACAGAACCTGCGGCGGTCAACCGGCGGGAACCATCCTGCCAGGAGGGCAGGCCACGCAAGGTGGCCAGCCAGACGAATCAGCATTCCTATACGGGCCTCACGCCATCCAGACCATTCCAGGTCGGTGCGTGCCAGTCTTCAGAACGTCACCTTCACCCCCACCCCGTACATTCGAGGCTCCAGCACGTCGGACACGATGA
>ERZ773069.1092-NODE-1092-length-16419-cov-10.327365_pt1 | contig 16419 bp, 13 predicted proteins | sample MGYA00580619_ERZ773069 | MGnify/ENA primary metagenome ERZ773069 (study PRJEB29015, sample SAMEA2738007) | human oral metagenome | biome: human oral; feature: human-associated habitat; material: dental | place: China | collected 2108 ...
CCAGTTTTCCATAATATCCGTTGTTGTTGTAATATCTACAGAAAACTTCAAATTGTTAATCTTCGATTTTTTCCCACCTTCAGCTAATGCAGCCGCAATCACCGCCCTGTGCGAATAACTTTTAGATGGCGGGATTTCTATCGTTCCATTTAACTTACCTGGTCTTATTTTTATTTTCATGAATCCCTCTTCTTCCTTTAGCATTTATTTTGTCTTTTTCATATTCGGTCTGAATGAAGATTTCAAATCAAAACCTTTACTCAAAATTTTATTTTTATCTGAAACTTCTGGAATAATTTCTTTTTCACTTCTCTTGTTTGATAAAAATTCAACCAGGCTTTGCCATATAAAATCTTCATCAATATATATTCCTAATTTTGATAAATTTGGATTATATGTAAATCTATAAATTGAATCAGGATATCTTACTTTTTTCTTATTAAATTTACCTAGATATTCCAGTAAAAGCATTGGTTCATTAAAAAGAATATCATCTTTAGAGGCATCAATATGAGATAAAACTTTTTCCCTGTCATAAGAAATTAATTCATTCCAGTCATATCTAAAAGGTGTATAAATCCTGTATTTCTTTTCATCATTAAAAGTAATTTCATAATAATGATACCATTGTCCATAATTTTTCTTTAAATCTTCAGAATCTTTTATATCCAGATGAGTGTATATTCCATTTTCAGTAAAAAATAAATGTATTAACTTTTTCCCGATAAAAAGTACTTTATGACAATTATTATCCGTAAAATACTCAGTATTTTCCTTAAAATATTTATTAAAATTTTCTTCTGAAATTCTCTCAGTAAATTCTGTATTTATATTTATACTGAATCTTTTACTGTATTCATAATAAGTTTTTCTAATGTAGACTAATTTTTCATCTACACCGTATTTTGTCATTTTATAATCATAAAATCTTTAAATTTGCTAATTATTTTCATATTTCTCCTTCAATTTTTTAGGAGATTTCAGTATGAGATTTCTATTTTTAAAATATTTCAATTTTTATTTTACTTTATCTCCTAATTCCTTCTGTAATTTTAAATTTTTTCTTTTTTTATTTTCTAATATTCCTGTATAATTCATTTTTATCACTCCCATTCTTTATTTTTAGTATATATAATTTTTTTACAAAAATTTTACTAATTATATTTCATTATTTTCCTACATAAAAATATTAGTCTTCCTCAAGAATTTTAATCAATTCCTCTTTACTTGGCAAAATTGTCTTATATGTACTTGCAAAAATCCTCTCATTATCTTCTGGTAGTGTGTATTCCACCAAAGACTGATTTTTTTCCTGACACAGTACTATTCCAATTGTTTTATTTTCATCATCTAATTTCATTTCTCTGTCATAATAATTTACATACATCTGCATTTGTCCTATATCCTGATGTTTTAATTTCCCAATTTTCAAGTCAATTAGGACAAAGCATTTTAAAAATCTATTATAAAAAACTAAATCAATGTAAAAATGCTGTTCATCAAAAGATATTCGTTTCTATCTACCTACCTACAAATGTAAAGCCATTCCCTAGTTCCAATAAAAAATTTTCTAATTTGCTTATTAATTTTTCTTCCAGTTCACTTTCTGAATAACTAGACTGTTCTGGCAATCCTATAAATTCAAGTATATAAGGATCCTTTATCAAATCCTGTGGCTTTTCTATAATCTGTCCTTTTTATGATAATTCCAGAACTTTATCTTTATCTCTACTTAAACTCAATCTCGTATACAACGCACTATCAAACTGTCTTTCTAGTTCTCTTAAACTCCAATTATTTTTAACAGCCTCAATTTCATAAAATTTCCTTTCATCAGGATTTGAAATTCTACTTAATTTCACGTAATGCGACCAGCTTAGTTTGAATTGGTCAGACACTGTCTGACCTTTTTCAGAATAAACTAAATAAAAACTCCTTATTTGCTTCAAATTTGTTAATGAAAATCCTTTTTTATATTTTTCAGTCAACTTTTTAGATAATATTTTTAAAATTTTCTTTCCATATTCTGCCCTATTTTCACCTTTCTGCTCTTCCTCAACTATCATTCTTCCTATCTCAAAATACGTCAAAACCATTGTCTGATTAACAGTCATTACAACTTTTTTCCTTGCGTTTTCCAACAAATCAATTACATTTTTTACAATTTCCATATTTTCAATTTCTCTCTTTTTCATTATTTCTCCCCCCTCTTTTTATTTTACATAAAAAATAAAACTAATACTATTCCCCGTTTAAAAAGTGAATATTTATTTTAATTATTTAAGAATAAATATCAGGTTTAATCTGCTAAAAAGATTTATAATATATGTGTTATTCAAATGGGATTTAGTATAAATTTCTAAAATTTATTAAGTAATAATTTTTAAAGTTCCTAGATAACAATTAAGAATCCCATTTTTTATAATTTTTTATTTTTCTACAAAATTTTCTTTCAAAATTTTGAAAGAACTATTATTTTGAATTTTTCCAGCAGGTATAAATAAATATTCCCATTTTTTATAATTATTTGCCTTTGAAAATTTAGATGCTATTTTACAATATTCTATCCCTCTTTCTTTTTTAGAAATTACATCTGCATTATTTATTTTATCTTCACCTTTTACTTCTATTAAATAGATACAATCCTCTGTTTCTACTATAAAATCTGGTTCATATCTTTTACTTCTATTATAATAAATATTAAGTTCATTAGTTGAAGGTCTTAACCAATTTTTTACCTCTTTATCCCTTTCTATAATTCTTGCAAACTTTAATTCTGGTTCACTATCAAATTTTGCTTGACTAAATACTCCTTTTTCTATATTTATAAATAATGTCTCTTTCAGTTTATGTTTTTCAGGATCTTCATATAATTTTTTTACATTTGAATATTTGTAAACTGGTTGAATATTTTTTCTTTTTACATCTATTACTTCTTCTTCAAACATTCCTTGATGTACATAAAAATGATTATCTTGTAAAATTTGATTATAAATTTTATTAACTATATCTATTTTATTCATAAAAATAATATTTTTCACCTCATTTTCATTATATTTATTCCTATAATGATTTAACACTTGATCTATTAATTTAAATAACAATTCTGAATAATTTTCATAATCAATTTCAGGCTTTTTACGAAGTTCTGTTATTAATTCTTTTCTTGAATTAAAATCAGAAAAGCTTATATATTTATTTTCATTATTTATAATTTCTATATCTTTCATATCTTTTAAGTTTTGAATTATCAAATCATTTTCTATTGGAATATGATTAAATTCTTCTAATTCTAAATCAAAGTCTACTATTTTGTATTCTGTTATTCCGTTGTCATTTACTTTTATTTGTGGAATTGGTATAAACTTCTCAAAACTTTTAGTTACAATTTCCTCAATTTGATTTTCTATAAAATTATTAAATAAAGTTTTATTATTTCCATTATATACTTCAGATAAATCTTTCTCATTATTTATTTCTTTTTTTATTTTCTTAAATATTTTCTGAACATTTATATTTTTTTTACTTAAAATTTCATCCTTTCTTATCTCTTCTAAAATTTCTTTTTTTATATTTTCTTGAGTTTTTTCAATAAAATACTCATTTTCTACTGTTTCTTCAATTTCCATATCTTGACATATTTTTTTTATTTCTTCTTTAGGAAATTTAATTTCTAATTGTGCTAATGATACATTTTCTTTCTCAATCTCTTCAACCTTTATAACATTTCCTTCTTTAAATATAGAGTCACCTTTTTGTGCCTCCTTTAATATTTCATCAAACTTACTATGAGCAGTCAACATAACAGAATCTATTTCTTTTACCCCTGTTCTTGTACCATAAGGTAATCTTAAACCTCTTCCTACCATCTGTTCTCTTAAAATTTTAGAACTTGCGGTTCTCAAGGGTACTATTGTATAAAGATTATTCACATCCCAACCTTCTTTTAGCATATCTACATGAATTACTATTTCAATAGGATTATCATAACTTTCAACACTTAATAATTTTTCTATATTTTCTTCTCTTTTGGCTTTGGATTGATTAGAATGTATTACTAAAGTTTTCGCTTTATATTCTCCATTCATAAAATCATCACTCGTAACATATTCAAATATACTAGTAGCATGTTCTGTATCTTTGCAAACAATCATCATAAAAGGCTTTACTTTAGGTTTTCCATTATTTTTAGCATAATATTCTAACTCTAGTTTTATTTTTTTAAGGCAAATTATTCCATCAGAAATCATCATTTTATCAAGCTCTTCATCACCAAAATTATAGGAATGAATATCTTGCCTTGTAACTGCATAAGGTGTTCTTGTATATCCGTCATTTATTGATTTTGACAACGGATATTCATAAACAGCATTTTTAAATTTTTCTTGTTTTGATTTTATTTTATAATAAGGAGTTGCTGTCAATTCCAATCCTAAAAGTGGTTTTAATTCATTTAATGCTAATGCTCCTTTTTCTCCGTGATAATGATGTGATTCATCCATTATTAGAACTAAATCTTCCATTTTAGAAAGTTCATCAAAAAAAGAATTTCCTAGATATTCATTTACTGCACGCATCTTAGCATTTTCAATACTAAATTTCCCAATATTGTACACAAATATCTTCACATCTGGACTAAATAATTTCATATTTTTATTTCTATAATCTTCATCAGAATAAATTTTTGGTGGATTAACAACAAAGCAATCAATTCCTTTAAACACATATTTCGGATTTGAAGGATTTCCTAAATCTTGTTTTAACTTATTATAAATCGTTTTATTTGGAGCTACTACAAAAAAATTTTTAATGTTATAGTTAGTATAAAGATACGTTATAAATGTTCCCATTAACCTAGTTTTCCCTACTCCTGTTGCCAATACAAAAGCAAGAGATACAAAATTTCTTTCAAAATCTGAAAATATCGGATATAGACTATTTATTTTTATTTTAGCTTCTTCTATATCAATGTTTTTAGATAATTTTATATTATTTAAAATATTATCTAATATTTTAAGCGATTCCTTTTGTGGAGAACGCAAAGACATCCTTCCACTAATGTATTCCAAATCATACTGCGAAAATTTATTCATTGCTCTCACTTCCTAATTCTTTTTCATAAATTGGTGTATTTATAATATTCAAATTATAGTTTTCTACATTAAATTCACATTTTTCAAGTAACATCTCAGGTATTTTCTTAATTTCTATATTAGAATATTTTTTCTCTAATACTTTATCATAATTTTTACAAGCTATCACTAAATATTCTTCATCTTCCATATCATTTTTTATACTATTTAAAAAATTAATATCTACATATTTTGTTGTAACAAATAAATATGAATTCTCTGTACTTTTAGACTGTTTCCAAAAAATTTCTTTATTTGGATTAAAATTATATCCTTCGTGTAATGCAACTGCATTTGCAAGCATTTCAGGACTATATTCTTTATTTATTACCATTTCTCCAAATTTATCTTCATTTATAAGAGTAGGAGCGAGTTCATAAAATCTATACGCTCCACCACCTTGCCAGTTTACATTTTTAGTTATTCCACCTTTATCTTCCCCAGCAATTACCTTATCAAGCCTAACTTTACAATGAGTATAGGCATGCCCTCCCATTTCAATCCCAATATATTTTCTATTCATTTTATGGGCTACTGCTGCTGTTGTTCCTGAACCTAGAAAAGAATCTAGAACAATATCATTTTCATTAGTATTTAGTTGTATTATTCTTTTTATTAGTTTTTCTGGTTTTTTCCCTTTTGGAAAATCAACATTACCTTCATTATCTAATCCTGTTGTCTTTATATCTGTCCATAAATCGCCTGGATTTATTGTCAAATACTGATCTGCAAATAGTAATTTACACCTAGGTTGGGATGAATTGCTATTATATTCTTTTTTCATTAAATATTTTTTATTTTGTTTTGTAATAACAAAGAAACAACTTCCTTTTATATTTTCTTTCAATTCATCAGCTATTTTTTTGGCAGTTCCTGATACAGCAACATCTCTGGCAATTCTCCATGAATTTTCATATTTTATTTTTTCAATTTCTTCTTTTGTAACATTATCCAAAATTTCATTTAAAGTAGAAAATTCTATTTTACTCGCAATCATATTAGCTTTTTCTATACTTTCTTTTGTTAAATCACCATTACCCATAAATTCTTTTATAAATTCTAATTCTTGTTTTGTTACACCTTTTATTAAAATTTTATATTCACTATCCCACTTATCCTTTGGTATCATTTCTAAATTTAATTTTTTTATTCCATCTTTTTTTGCTAAAATTATAAATTCTTTTATTTTAGGAATACTTCCAGCTTTATTTACAGAAGCCATTTTTACTCCTGTTGATTCACTCATTTTTACACATATTATTTTCATATTTTTTTGAGAGCATATTTCTTCCATTAGTAAATATAATTTTGCAAATAATTCATCATCAATCTGAACTGCCAACAAACCATCTTCTTTCAGTAATTTCCATAACAATTCTATTCTTTTCTTCATAAGATTTAACCACTCACTATTTGCAATATTATCATCATAATAAGGAGTTGCAGCAGCAATATTATAAGGTGGATCTATGTAAATACATTTTATTTTCCCTGCATATTTTTGTTCCAATGCTTTCAACGCTAATAAATTATCCCCATGTATCAGCATATTTTCTGTATTTTCATCATTTTCAATATTGGATAATTCTTTATTTTCAATTAATATTCTTGGCTCAACTAATATTTCCTTATCTTTCCCAATCCAATGTAACTCTAATTTTTTTGACATTTTTTTTCTCCTAAATTTATTATTTCAAAAATTTCTTTTAATTCTTCTTTATATTTAGTTATTATATCACAATTTTTACATGCTATACATAATAAATATTTAGGGCGACTACAACCAACATATAAATAATTATTTCTTTCTTTAGCTAGTTTTTTTATTTTTTTATTTTCAAAAAAATCTTCAAAAAAATTTTCAACGTCATTTCTCTGAAAAAAAGTTTCTAAATATAAAGTTGCAGTGTGAGTTTCACCTTTTACTCCATTTACAGTATCTATTTCCAATTTTATCCCATTTTTACTATAAACATTTTCTTCTTCATCTTTACAAAAAATTTTATCTTCAATTTTTTCTTCTAAAAAATTATCTATCCTTCGATTCAATTCATCAATATTCTTTCTTTTTAAATAATTATAAATAATTAGATGTAATTCTATTTTATTTTTATCATCTTTTAAAATATCATTTAAACCATACTCTATTTTATTTTTCCTCAAAAAATAATTCATTTCATTTTTTATTCTATGTATAATTTGTTTTGTACTTGATTGAAAATTATTTCTATTTTTAACAGTTCCAAATAATACATCTTTATTTGGGTTACTTTTACTCTGAAAATTTTTAAAATAATTATAGATACTAACTTTATTTTCTTCATCTCTCTTTTTACCAATTCTTCCAATTACTTTAAAAATTGGTTTTTCTTTTATATCCAAATTTCTTGACTTTATAACTTCAATATATTTATCAAAAATAATATTATTCCCATTTTTTTCATTTTCTAGTAAAATTTTCTCATTATATAAAAATAAAATAGGTTTAAAATCTTGAATTTCTTGATTTCCTTTTATCTTATCATCGTTTTTTATAATATTTAAAAATTCTGCAATATTTTCTCCAAATCTTTTACTTGAACTCATATTGTATTTTATAGTACTTTCTTCTTTGTTCCAGTTTTCTGTTCCATTATTTATATTTTGATTACTATCACCAATATACTGAACTATAGTTTTTTTCTTATCAAAAAGGGTTTCCAAAATTTCAAAAGCTGTTTCCTTAGTATCTTGCATTTCATCAACTAATACTAAAGAAAATCTTTCAGAAAAATACTTTTTTAAAATAGGATGTTTATCTAAATAAATTTTTCCCAATTGTATTGCTTCGCTATATTTTAAAATTCCCTTTTCTATACGAGTATGTAAAGTTTTATATTTATCATTTGTCGTATTTCTTAAAAGTGTTCTATTTTTTCCATAACAAAACTTCTCTTCTTTAAAATTAAAATATATGTCTTCTATATTTATATTTTTTGGATTTTGTTTTGTACCTTTTATAAAACTTTTTAACTGCCAATTTTTTATGATAAGTGATTCATTATATTTATCTACATAATTGTCATCTATTATAACTACTTGTTTTTTAAATTTTTCTTTATAATAAGGAATAGCTAAATAAGTATCAATAAAGCTCTGTAAAGTTCCAATAAAATTAGGGTAATTAAATAAAATATCTCCTTTTTTTCCTAATTTTTCCTTAATTATATTGATTCCTACATTTGTATGAGTTAAAATACAAATTCCCTTTTCATAATTACCTTTGTTTAATTTATCGACTAAAATTAGTAATTTTATAACTAGAGTTGTTGTTTTTCCAGAACCAGGTACAGATTCTATATAACAACTTTCCATTGATTTAATTATCTTTCCTCTTTCTATATCAAAACTACCTTTTTTATTAAATAGCAATTCATAAGCTTTTTTCATTTCTTCATCTGTTATATTTTTATAATTTTTATCCACCAACATTATTATTGTCTCTTCCTGTAACATATTCTATAGCCTCTACTATATATCTAAAATATTCATCTTTTACTATTTCATTTTTGATTTTTTTAGGTTCTTCATTTTTTAAAATATAAGAAAAATTTAAAGCTACTCCTGCTTTTGATAATTTACTTTTTTGATTTTCTTCATAATTACTATAAAAATTTTCTTTAAATATTTCTTTTGCTCTATTTTCAGAATCAAGACTTTTAATTCTTTCTATTTCCTTGTCTATCTCATTATCATTTTTTTTCTTTGTTAATAAAATTGCTCTATAAAATTTTTCCCATAAATTTCCCATTAATATATCATACTCCAAAGTTTGTTTTTTATTTACAAAAGCATGTACATTGTCTATACTATCTTCCCCTACTTTTTCATTTCTTTTTATTTCTCTATACTCTTCTATATTTATATCTGTTTCTTCTATTTTTTCATTTATTAAATCTTCTGAACCATCAGGTAATTTACTTTTTTTCATAAATTCTCTTAGCCGCATTTTTAATTCGTCTTTACTAAAAAATATTTCATCTTTCAAAGAAGATAAATCTTTATTCCAATTTTTACTTTTAAAAAACTCTGATAAAAGATTAAGATTTTTAGTTCCTAGTACAATTCCTTTACAATTATGATTATCTTTTATATCTAAATCTGTAATTATTGCTACTGGTATATCTAGTTTTTCTTCTTCTTTTTCTCTCAAAAATATTTTTGAATATTTAAAAAATGCAATATTTCCCACGTTAACAACTGAAATACCATATTCGTGAAGCGGTTTTCCTATAATTTCTGCAATAGTTGGAATTAAAATATTTTCAGCAGTTCCTTCTACTAAAATAACTCCTTTTGCAAAAAATAAATTGGCTTTTGTAGCATCTAAAAACATTTCCAAGAATTTATAGTCATGCTCCTCTAGTTTTGTATATTCCGCTCTCATTGAATATGCTTTATTATTTTTACATAAAATTAAATTTTCTAGTTTTACTGAAGAAGCCAAAGTAATACTATGTGTTGTCAAAATTATCTGATTATTCTCGTTATTTTTATTTTGAAAATGTTTTATAGTTCTTAGTTGTGCTTGCGGATGCAAATGTGCTTCCAATTCTTCAATTAAGCAAAGATTCAAAATATTTCCTTCTGTTTCAAACAATAATAATTCTAAAGCCATGTATAATTGATTTAATGTTCCTAAACCTATTTTATTTTCACTCAATTTTAAATTTAGGCTATTTAATATAGAAAATAGATTATTTTCTGTAATATTTATGTTTGTTTTATAATCATCATTTTTTTCTTTTCCTAAAAAATCACTTAAATGTCCATCAATTGTAGAAATTACCTCTTTCCCATCTCCATTTTCAGAAAAATATTTATTTATTTGTAAATTAAATTTTTTCATAATATCTATAAATTCGTGTTTTTTTTCTTTTCCTAAAAATAATTTATGATTTTTTAAAATTTGAGATAATCTTGAATATCTTCCTGAAATCAATTCTTTATCAGCATCTCTTAAAGGTTTTAAATAAGTTGCTCTTAATTCGTCCGTTAAATAAAATCTACTATCAGTTCCACTTTCTCCAGCTGTTATTTCTTTTTTTATCATAAAATCTTTTATATATGCTCTTAATCTTACAATTAATATAGGTTTATCCTCATTATCAAAAGTAATCCATTCCAAAAATTTAGCAACTTTTTTTTCACTTTTATCTTGAAATTTAAAAATACATTCTATTTCTAATTCTAAATTTTTATCATTAAAATCCTTTTCATCAATACGATAATATTCCTGACTTTGTGTCCCTAATAAAATTCTAATTGCATCAATAATAGTCGTTTTTCCTCCGTCATTTTCTCCTATCAGAACATTAAGTCCTTGTTTAAAAGAAACTTCAAGTTCTTTGTATTTTCTAAAATTTTTGATTTTTAATTTTGATAAAAACATACTTCCTCCAAGATTTAAAACTATTCTTTATTTTTAGTATATATAATTTTTTTACAACCTAAAATTTACTCAAAAATTTCCTTTTCCCCAATCTTCATAATCTCAACTTCCCCAATTTCCTTCAGAATTACAAAATTAATTCCGTCATTCGTACTTTTCTTATCCCTTTTCATAATTTCAGAAATCTTGTCTTTCGGATATTCAATCTCAGTCGGTAAATTCAATGCCCTCAATAGTTTCTCAATTTTTAAAAATTCATTCTTTTTAGTAAATCCTTTTTTCTCCCCAATTTTTGTAATGTCTACCATTCCAGTGGAAATTGCTTCCCCATGTGAATATTTCTCATAATTTGTAAACTGCTCTATTGCATGTCCGATAGTATGTCCAAAATTCAATATCATTCTCAAATTACTTTCCTTCTCGTCTTTTTCCACAACTTCCTTTTTTATCTCACATGAACGGTAAACAAACTCATTTACATATTTCATCAAATGTTCACGCAATTTCTGTTTATAATTTTCATCATCATAAGAAACTTCAACTGTTTCCACTATTTCCACAAGTCTATCAAAAAATTTCTTATCATAAATACATCCATATTTCACAATTTCAGCAAATCCATCGTAAAAATATCTGTCTGTCAATGTATTCAGAAAATAATTGTCAATTAAAACAAGCTTAGGCTGATGAAATGACCCAACAAGATTTTTCCCTTCTGGTAAATCAACACCAACTTTTCCTCCAACACTGCTGTCAACCTGCGAAACAATTGTCGTCGGTATCTGTATAAATCCAATCCCACGCATATAACTGGCAGCCGCAAATCCAGCAATATCTCCAACAACTCCGCCACCAAATGCAACAACCATATCTTTTCTTGTAAGCCCTGCATTTACCATTACAGAATAAATTCCAGGCATTATTCCGATATGCTTATTTTTCTCTCCAGCTTGCAACACATAAATTGTATAATCAAAACCTTTAAACATCTTCTCATACTGATTCCTGTAAATTTTATCCACATTAGAATCCGTAATCACAAATAATTTTTTTCCATTATAAATCTTTTCAATATATTCAGGAAATTTCTCAAAAAAATTCTTTCCAATTACAATATCATAAGAATTTTCTTCCAATCCAACATTCAATATTTCCATAATTTTCTCCATTTTCTCTTTTTTATGTGTATATTAAAATATAGCAAAACCATTAAATTCTGTCATTTAAAATGATTTTACTATATAAATTTTTATTTCAAATTATATCTTTTTTCAAGTTCCCTTTTTATATAAACTGACTGAAACTCTTCTTTTAACATATCCATTATAATTACATCATAAGTTTTCCCCATAATCTCAACTGCTTTACGCAATCTTCCAACTTCCTTAAAACCAACTTTTTTATATAAATTATAAGCTGCTTCATTATATTCAAATACATTTAACGATATATTTCTCAAATTTAAAAATGAAAAGCCATAGTCAAGTATTAATTTTACAGCTTCTATTCCATATCCTTTTCTTTGATAATTAGGATTTCCAAGCATAATTCCCATTGTTGCCGTACGATTTAGCAAATCTACTGAATTAAATCCTACATTTCCTAAAAGATTATCGTTTTCAAGTAGCCTAACAGCAAACAATTTCTCTTTTTTTGCTGAAATTAAAAATTCCTTTTCACTTTCGAAATCTATGATATTAGTATAAGAAAGATAGCCCAAACCAACCGAAACTTTTATATCATTAACCATTTCAGCGTATTTTTCTACATCATCAAGAGAAATTGGCGAAAGATAAACATTGTTACCAACTAATGTTTTTAAACATTTTTTATTTTCAAAATTGTTTTCCATTTTATTCCTCCTGAATCAATTTCCTTTAGTCAATCTTTTCTCGCCGTTTTGTTGAAATTATAAATTTTTCCTTCAATGTTCCTAAATCATTATCTTTCAATGCATCTTTAATTATATCAAGTTCTTTTTCAAACTGCTGTATCATTTTCAAAAGATTCTTTTTATTTCCCATAAAAAGCTCTGCCCACAAATCTTCATTTATTTTTGCAATCCTTGTCAAATCACGATAAGAATCCCCAATAAAACGATTAGTTTCATACTTTTCGCTATCGCTATTTACAAGTGAAACCGCAATAGCATGAGTAAGCTGACTCGTAAACGCAATAATCTCATCATGTTCCTGTGCCGTAAGAAAACTGACTTTCTTAAAGCCCATCAGCTTAACAATTTCCGAGAGCAGTTCTAGATTTTCTTTTTTATTTTTTTCGTCCTTAATAATTATATAATTTGCATCTTTAAACACTCTACTATCTGCAAAATCAATCCCACGTTTCTCACGTCCCGCCATAGGATGTCCAAAAATAAAGTCAATATTTCTTCCACTCTTCTCAATAATTGGATCAATATCTTTAATAATTTTCTCTTTAATTCCAACAACATCAGTAATTATCGCATTTTCTTTAAAATAATTAATATTATTCACAAAGAATGACTTCATCAAGTTCGGATAAAGAGTAATTACTACAAAATCTGACTTTTCCAAAGGCTCTCTTGTTTCCAAAAAACCTTTATTTATAATATTTTTCTCTTCTGCCTTCTTTATCGTTTCCTCATCAATATCAATTCCATAAACAGTCTTAATGCCCATTTCCTTAAAACTCTGTGCAAAAGCTGCTCCAATTACTCCGAGTCCAACTATTGTTACTGTCAAATTTTCTATTTTTTTTAAAATTGTAAACACCCCTTTTTACAAATTTTCTTATAAACAGCTATTTCAATCTAAATACCACTATCAAAATTTTAATTATTCCACCAACTTTTATTTTGCTTTTCTAATTTTTTCATTTCCTCTGTTCTTCCTTGCGACTTATAAATTTCTATTAACATATTTCGCTCGTATGTTTTACCATCATTTGGATGCTTAAACGCCATAGAATTTTTATACGCCTTTTCAGCTTCAATAAAATTACCTTGTAAAAAATACATATCTCCTATTCTAATCCAATAATCCCGTGCATCAAACTTTTGTTTTTTATTAGATATTTTTTGTATTGCCAATTTATAATACTTTATGGCATTTTCATAATTTTGAGTTTTATAATCATACATTTGGGCTAATGAAGCATAATCAGGTTGATAGTCTTCTAATTCAATTAACTGTAAATAAGTTTTTTCTGCTAAATCATATTTTTTTAAACTTACATAAGAATACGCTAATATTCTTAAATCTCTAACATCACCTGTTTCCTTATAATTATTTTCATATTCTTGTAATTTTTGTTCACCAAAACTTTTATCCTTCTTCTGTCTTTCCAAAGTTTCTTGAGCTGGTTTATATTCTTTATCAGCAGCTTCTTTCAACAATTTATTTCCTTTTTCATCCTGTTTTATCCAAATATAAAATTCTCCCAAATCATTTAACGCTTTTACATCACCAGATTTTATTAATTCATTATACCGTTCAATAATTTTTTTTTCTAATTCTTTAGTTTTCTCTATATTTACTTTTAAAACTGAAAGCACTATTGAATCTCTCCAGTATCTATAGAATGAAATAATTTTTTCTTTTGTTTCTCTACTGTTTCCTAAGTTATTATTTTCTTTTTCATATTTTAATAATAATTTCTCAGATTCTTCAAATTTTCTATTTCGAAAATAATAATCACTTAATTTTAATAGTGAATCCTTATCTCCTTTTTCAATTTGCTTTAAATACTGCTTTTCCTCTTTAGTATAAGTTTCTTTAGAAAAAGAATTAATTGAAGAAATTAAAATTAGTAATAATAGCCATTTTCTTTTCATTTTTTACAACCTTCTAATAAATTTACTTAAAACTTTTCCCCAACACATTTGCAATCTTCTCCACGTCCTGCATCAAGTCATCAAACACTTCAAATTTCAATGATTGAGGCCCATCTGACAATGCCTTGTCTGGCTCAGGATGTACTTCTACCATTAATCCGTCTGCTCCAGCTGCAATTCCTGCCATTGCAAGAGGTTTTACCATCCAGTATTTTCCAGTTGCGTGAGCTGAATCTACGATTATCGGCAAGTGTGTCAATTTTTTAATCATCGGCACTGCATTCAAGTCTAATACATTTCTGTATGCTGTTTCATAAGTTCTGATTCCTCTTTCACAAAGAACTACATTTTCATTTCCACCAGCCAAAATGTATTCTGCCGACATTAACCATTCTTCTATTGTTGCACTCAATCCTCTTTTTAACAGTACTGGAATATTTGTTTTCCCAACTTCTTTCAGCAAATCAAAATTTTGCATATTTCTTGCACCTAACTGAATCATATCAAGATGTGGACCAAATTCGTGCAATTGAGCAATTGACATGACTTCACATATTATTGGAAGCCCTGTTTCTTCTTTTGCTTTTTTCATCAATTCAATACCTTCCATTCCTAATCCTTGAAAGGCATAAGGCGATGTTCTAGGTTTAACAACTCCACCTCTTAAGATATTTGCTCCAGCAGCTTTTACAGCTTTTGCTGTATCAATAATTTGTTTTTCATTTTCCACAGAACAAGGCCCTGCCATCATCACAAGGCTATTTCCCCCAATTTCTACATTTCCCACTTTTACAATAGTGTCTTCTGGTTTAAATTTTCTACTTGCTCTCTTATAAGGCTCTTGTACTCTTTGCACATCCAGCACATAATCTAGCGACTGGATGTGTTTTATATCAATAGTACTAATATCTCCAACTAATCCTAAAATTGAATATTCTTTGCCAGCAATTAATTTAACGCTTACATTATTTTCCGTTTCCAATCTATTTATCAATTTTTCCAAGATTTTTTCACTTATTCCGCCATCTACTTTAATAATCATCATTTTTTCTCCTATTCCATTTTCATTACGTAAATTATAAAACGATTTCACTGCACAATATTAAATTAACCTACAACTACAGCTGTTCCACTGCAAGTTACCATAAGCATTCCATTATCTGCTCCTAATACTTCGTAATCCATTTTTACACCAATAATGGCATTTGCACCAAGATTTACAGCCCTAGTTTTCATTTCCTCCAGAGCATTCTCTCTTGCCGCCAAAAGCTCATCTTCATAGCCTTTAGATCTTCCTCCAAAAATATTTCTCAAACTTGCCCCCATATCTTTAAACATATTAATTCCTGAAATAACCTCTCCAAAAACGATTCCTTTATACTCCATAACTTTCTTATCCTGAATTTCATTTGTAGTTGTAATAATCATATTTTTACCTCTTTTCTAAATTTTTGTAAAAAAAAACTCTCTTAAAATAACTTTAGGAGAGGATAAATATAAATATTTATACATAACATTTATTTCTATATTTTACGATACTTTAATAGTTTATTTACTTAAGCCAAAATTTATAAAATTTGCCTAAACAAATCAAAGATACTTTTAATCATTATAAGCAATTATTATACTTCAAACCTCTACATCCAGCAATTATACTTAATTAATCTCAAATCTTATATTTTTTCAAAATTACTTAAAATCAATTAACTATAAAATCTCTATTCTTTTGTAAATCCTTCAAATCTTCAACACTACTACTTTTTTAAACTACTAAATTACCTTTTAAAATTTTTATTTTTCAATAAATTTAATCTCCTACTATCCTGCTATCCTACTAATTATTTCATATATCATAACAAATATTAAATATATTGTCAACCATTAAAATTATATTAATAGAAAAATCAAGTTAAATAAAAAACAGAGAATACATTATCCCTGTTTTCAATATTTTCAAAATTATAAGTTGTATTTTTTCTTAAATTTATCAACTCTTCCAGTTTCATCAACAAATTTAGATTTTCCAGTATAGAATGGGTGAG
>ERZ773069.1098-NODE-1098-length-16331-cov-79.171848_pt1 | contig 16331 bp, 13 predicted proteins | sample MGYA00580619_ERZ773069 | MGnify/ENA primary metagenome ERZ773069 (study PRJEB29015, sample SAMEA2738007) | human oral metagenome | biome: human oral; feature: human-associated habitat; material: dental | place: China | collected 2108 ...
GATGTAGGCGAATGCTGCGGTTCCCATAGTGGTTTCCTTCTGTTAGTAACGCCGGATGGCGTTGGGGTCAGTGATGTTCGATGGAAAGCTTGATGTACACGGTCGACAGGATCGTGAAGATGTAGGCCTGCAGGAAGGCCACGAAGACCTCGAAGCCGGTCATCACGAACATCGCCGCGCCGGTCAGGGCGGAGGCGGCCGACAGGACGGAGAGTTCGTGGAGCAGGATCGCCGTGCCGAAGTAGGTCATGCCCAGCAGGAGGTGACCGGAGATCATGTTGCACAGGAGTCGCAGCGTCAGCGTGACGGGGCGAACGATGAAGTTCGAGAGGAACTCGATGGGCGTGATCAGGAGGTACATGGGCACGGGCAGGCCCGGCGGGAAGAGCTGGGAGGAGAAGAATCCTCCGATGCCCTGCTTGCCAATGCCCGCACCTATGAAGGTGACGTACGTGATGAGAGCGAAGACCATCGGAACGGCGACCACCGACGAAGCGGCGATGTTGATGCCGGGGATGATGCCCGCGATGTTCATGGACAGGACACCGAAAAAGAGGAAACCGATGAAGCCGGAGAACTTGCGGCCCGTCTTCGGGCCCAGCATGTCGAGGGCGACGTTGTCGCGGATGTAGCCGGCGATGGCCTCGACGGCCATCTGTCCACGGGTCGGAACCAGCTTGGGATTGCGCGCGACGAGCACGAGAACCACGCACACGACAAGACCCATGATGACGCGGGCAAGCGTCAGGCGATTGAATTCGAAGAATGTTCCCTCACCGAAGATCACGGTCGGGAAGAAGTCCTCAAGAGCCGGCTGGTGAGGGTGCTGCGTGAACGCCGGGTAGGCGGTCAGGGCTATGACGATGAGGAGGATCGCGAGGCTCACCCAATACCAGCGCGGCTTAGACGCGGTGCGGCGAGCAGGCGCGTGATCGGACACTGAATGTGCCTCCTTCATCTCAACTCCATTGGTTTGTCTCTGCTGCCATAGCAACTTGATCCATTCTACACAGAGATGGGAGTCTCAGGCGCGCGCAAGGGTTACTCAGTGTCGCTCGGTGCGTCGACGTTCATCGTCCGCTTGCGCATCATGACTACCATCTCCACGCTCGAGGACACGATAATGGCAACAATTGTCCCGATCGCGCCAACGCGCACGTCAATTCCAAGAGCACGTGGGACGTACAGACCGAGAGCGAGAAGTCCTATCTTCGCCGCGTACCCGCCACTGACCCATCCGATGAAATGGGAGGGTGACCGTAGCGCGCGGGAGGTGAAAAACCACTGCGCGACGCAGATAATGACGATCATGAGGACGGCGAGCAGGTAGCTCATGCGGAAACCTCTTCGTGGGCGGGGTCTTCCTTGGGGAATTCACGGGTGGTGACAGCCACACCGATTGCTGCCGCAATGATGGCGACGAGCGCGACGCTCCACCACTCGAACACGAGGAGCCCGACCGCGGGGATGCACACGATGGCAGTCCACATCCACAAAATGGCGACGACGCCGCGGTGGGAGTGGCCCGCGACGAGCAGGCGATCATGGAAGTGCGAGCGGTCTGCGACGAACGGGCTTTTCCCACGGCTCATGCGACGGATCGAGGTGACGACCAGGTCGAGGACTGGCATGAAAATGACGGATAGCGGCAGGATGAGGGGCAGCGCGGACACAATCATCTGTTGGCGGCCCAGCAGCGTCGGATCGATCTTGCCGGTGACAATAATGCCGGCGCCGGCCAGGACAAGGCCCATGGTCTCCGCTCCCCCGCCCATCATGATCGAGGAAGGGTGGAAGTTAAACCAGAGGAAGCCCGCGCACACGCCGAGCAACGCAATCACGATGAGGCTTGCAGTCGTCGCGTAGGAAGCCGCGCCCATGAGCCGGGTGATGATGTAGGAGTAGAAGAAAAAGGATCCTGCTCCGATAGCGATCATGCCGGAGGCAAGCCCATCCAGACCGTCAATAAAGTTGACGGCGTTCATGATGCCGACGATGAAGAAAACGGAGACGAAGAGCCACAGGCGCGAGGAGCCGAGCGTGATGCCGAAGATCGGGAAGGACGCGAGCTGAACGCCTCCGAAGGCCATACCGCCGGCGATCAGCACCTGACCACCGAGCTTAGCCATCCAGTCCAATTCGATAATGTCGTCAATGATGCCGAGGATGCACATGGCGGCGGCGCCGGCCATGACGGCCCATGGGACTGTTGTCGTAAACAGGGGTGCCATATAAGGGATGCGTGAGGCGACCAGCATCGTCACGATCAACGCGATGGTCATGGCAACACCGCCCAGGCGCGGGATCGGTGTCTTTTGAAGGTCGCGGCCGCGCAGAGGGGGCAGGATGTTGAAGCGCAGACACGTCCAGCGAACGACCGGGGTGAGCAGAATCGTCAGAGCCATCGCGATGGCACCGAGCAGGAGGTAGACCTTCACGAAGCGCTCCCCTGCACGGGTGCGATAGCCACGCCGGCTGCAGCGCTCAGGTCATCCAGCGAGATCGTTCCCAGCCGCAGCGCGCGCGGTGCGTCGTGGGCAAAGTCCACGATCGACGAGGCCGTGGATCCCTGGGTGGGGCCGCCGTCAAGATAGGCGGCAACGCGTGCACCGAAATACCCGATGGCCGCCTCCACGGACGTCGCCGGAGGTTGCCCTGTCAGGTTCGCTGACGTCACGGCCATGGGTCCGAAGTCGCGCAGCAGTCGCAGGAGCGCGCCTTGGTGTGGCATGCGCACGCCGATCGTTCCGCCGGTCTCACCGAGGTCCCACCCGAGGTCGGCGCGAGCTCGCAGAATGAGTGTGAGTCCGCCGGGCCAGAAGGTACGCGCGAGCGTGCGGGCAGCATCGGGGACTTCGACGCACAGCGAGTCGATCGCATCGACGGATGCAACGAGAACGGGGGGCGGCATCTGTCGTCCGCGTCCTTTCGCGGCCAGCACCGCGGCGACGGCCTCGGGATTCGCGGCGTCAGCTCCGATGCCGTACACGGTGTCCGTGGGGACCACGAGAAGGTGCCCGTCGCGCAGTTCCTGCTGGGCGCGCGCCAGGTCGGCCTCGCTCAGTGAGGGGGCTGCGCTCAGGATCGTCTCAGTGCTCATCGTTGTCATTGTGTCACGGATGCGGTGGGCTTCGTCGAACGGGGCGCGCGGGCACGCAGGAAGCGCGCGCGTCCCGCCAGGTCAGGCAACGTCTCCACGTCGACAAATCCGGCTGAGTGAGCGTACTTGCGCAACGCCGCATCCTGGCTCGGAGAATGCTCCATCAGCAGCGTGCCACCGGGCCGTAGCAGGGTTCGGGCGCGACGAATAATACGCACGGGAATCGCCGTACCGTCCGAGCTACCGCCGTACAGGGCGACGTGTGGATCAGCGCTCGCCTCAGGCTGAGTCGGCATTTCATCCCCCGGCACGTAGGGCGGGTTCGTCACGACCACGTCTACCATGCCGTCAAGGTGGGACAGGGTTGTGAGCGCCGTGGCATCTGCACGCTCGAGATGTACTCTGCATGCTCCGACGAGATCCCGGTTTCGGCACGCCAGGGCGAAAGGATCCGCTTCCTTCTCAACCGCCCACACCTCGGTGGACGCTGCCTCGAGAGCGACGGCGAACGCGATAGCACCTGATCCCGTACACAAATCGACCACGCGCGCTTCTCCGCGCTCACGCACGATAGCCCCGGCCTCGTCGATGGCGAGACCGGCGAGAAGTTCGGTCTCGGGACGCACGATGAACACGCCGGGCACCGACTGAAGCGTGAGCGAACGAAAGAACATGCGACCGGTGACGTGCTGGAGCGGGATACGCAGGGCCCGCTCCCCCACCCCGGAGCGCAATTTTTCGACCTGCTCCTCGTTCAACCGGGTGGGGAGCGACCACTGAGAGGAGACGTCGCACGCCCACTCCAGCAGTTCACGCACGTCCGCGTCGACGGATTCAATCCCGGCGGCGCTCAGGCGCTCACGAGCCCAGGATCGGGCCTCGTTCAAGGACCATGCGCTCATCTCGCCTCCCGTCATGACTGCGCGGCAGCGGCCAAGCGCTCAGCCTCATCAGCTTCCTGCAGCGAAGCGATAACGGCATCGAGCGCGCCCGACAGGACCGCGTCGAGATTGTGCGCCTTAAAGCCGGTGCGATGATCCGCGATCCGGTTCTCCGGGAAGTTATAGGTGCGGATACGCTCCGAGCGGTCCACGGTGCGCACCTGGGAGAGGCGCTGAGCCGAGGCCTCGGCCTCTTTCTTCGCTCGCGCCTCTGCGGCCAGGCGCGACGCAAGCACGCGCAGGGCGGCTTCTTTGTTCTGGAGCTGCGATTTCTCATTCTGCATCGACACGACGATGCCGGAGGGCAAGTGGGTGATACGAACGGCCGAATCCGTCGTGTTCACGGACTGCCCGCCGGGGCCACTCGACCGATACACGTCGATACGCAGGTCGTTCGGGTCAATGACGATCTCCTCGTCGTCCTCGATCTCCGGCATCACGAACACGCCGACGGCACTCGTGTGAATGCGACCCTGGGACTCGGTCACGGGAACGCGCTGCACGCGGTGCACGCCGCCCTCATACTTCAGGTGAGCCCACACGCCCTCATCGGGGGCGGGCGTGCCCTTCGCGCGGATCGCCAGGGTGATGTCTTTGAAGCCGCCGAGCTCCGTATGGGTCGCACTCATCTCGGTGACGCTCCAACCGTGAGCCTCGGCGTAGCGACCGTACATGCGCGCAAGATCGGATGCGAAGAGCGCTGACTCTTCGCCGCCCTCGCCGGCCTTGATCTCGAGAATGACATCCATCGCGTCCTCAGGATCGCGAGGGGCCAGGATCTTCACGAGGGCCTCGTGGGCAGCCGTTTCCTCTTCTTCGAGGGCGGGAATTTCGTCGGCGAAGGATCGGTCTTCGGCCGCGAGCTCACGGGCAGCCTCAAGATCTCCCGAGGCGCCAGCGAGCCGATCTGCGGCGGCCTTCACGCGCCCAAGTTCGGCGTAGCGGCGTCCCACGCGGCGCATCAGCTGCGGGTCCGCCAACGTCAGGGGATCCGCCATCTGCGCCTCGACCTGCTCGTATTCCTCCAGCAGCGGGCCAAGGGCGCCGAGCTCGTCCGTCGCAGCCACTATTCACCACATCCTTCGATCCGTACAGTTGATAAAGCGGCGGCGCCGTCAGCCATCAGGCCAACGACACCGCCGTTGAGCTAGGCGCTCACCCTCACTTCGAGGGGCGCACGCGCTTGCCGTAGCGAGCCTCGAACTTGGCGACGCGGCCGCCGGTGTCGAGGATCTTCTGCTTGCCCGTGTAGAACGGGTGGCAGGCCGAGCACACGTCCACGCGCATCTCACCGGAGGTGATGGTGGAACGGGTGTGGAACTTGTTGCCGCACGTGCAGGTCACGACGGTGTCCACGTATTCGGGGTGAATACCCTTCTTCATGGAGTTTCTCCTGGATCGTTTGGTGCCCCGGGTCCGGACATGCAGCGTCCCCCGCATCTGGCGAGGGCTCGCCCTCCAGCACGCTAGCAGCGCCTGGGGCATGCCGGTGAACCGGTAAGCCGACAGGACATTATCGCACACGCTCCCACCCCCTTCAATGAAGAAAGGACGCGCCGCACGTGAGATCCGCTATGGGCGCACAACACGCATGGCCGCCAAGAGTCCCCCTGAGCACGAGGCCGGCTCACAGTACCGCGCTTAGCGTGTCCGCCCGTGCGGACCGATGTTCGCGGCGGACGTCAGGTAGTTCGCCCGCGATGAACCGTACCGCGAGGTTCCATCCCACACAAGGTACCGATGAAGATACGCGGGAGGCACATAGACGTTAGCGTTAAACGCTGTGAACAGGGCGGTGGAATGAGCCGCACTACCCTTGAAATCAATACCCGCACTGTTTGCGGTCAGGCGAATCGCCTGGGCGGGATTGTAGGTATGCGTCACGCCGGAGATGCGGTACGCGCCGATGTAGCGGGTCTCATTGGTGCGCAGCTTCTCCCCCGCACCCCTTCTCCACCGCTTGTAACGCCTCTGCCCAATCATGGACGTGTCGGTAGCGAGAGCCACCTCGATCAGTCGCACCAGGCGCACTCTGGCCTCGTCAGCGATCCGATCGAGCTGCGTCAGCGCCTCGGCAGGGTCCATCTGTTTCCGCTCAATGCTCGCCGCCAGGTCGTACACAGCGGCGCGCTGCTCATTGAGCCACGCCACGAGGGACGCCGCTGTACTGAGAACCATCGGCTCTCGGCTGCGCCGCTGGACAGTTTCCGTAAGGGTCTCGAGGACGGTCAGGTCCTCGTAGACCACCCCTGTCTCGTTATCCCATATCCTGCGCCAGGGGGGAGCAAGCGCGAAGAGATCGCGCGCCGCCATCATCGCGACGTGCGCATCCATCAGACCGTGGAAATGCTCGACGATCGCATCCGTCTCCCGTGCCGTTGCCGCACTCAGCGAAGCGAGGAACGGAACCGACGACCCCGCAGCGATCCGGGCACGCAGCTTCTCGCGTTCGGCGCGAGCACCCTCCCAGCGTGCGGCGAGCCCGCGGTGGTAGCGCCCAGATTCCAGGAGCGCAACGCAGCTCCGCTCGACGTCCTGATGCCGTTTCTCCAATGGTTCCCACTCGTCGCAGGCCCGCCTGAGGCTATCGCGTGCCTGGCGGCGCAGCATCCATCCACGCCCCCAGAGCACGATCCCCATAAACGAGGTGACCCACGCGTACCATGCCGGCCACGCAAGACTTCGCGGCACATCCACGGCGGACGCAATGGCAAACCACGCGGGAGTCACAAGGAACAGAAGCATGCCCGCCAGGATGCGCAGAAATCCGCGCGCGCCTCGCCAGAACATGCCCGGGCACGCAGGAGCGTTATCCAGCTCGCCTGTCACGAAGGATGTCATGCCTCCACTCTGGCATGCTTCGCCCCCACCCGCTCACCACCTTGATGTCCATTAGAAGGATGAGGAGGAACCGGAGCCCGAGAAACCACCCGAAGAGGAACCGTAGTTCGCGCTCGACGCGCTCGACGAGGAGTTACCGGCAGAGATCACATATTCGTCGAGGTACAAAGGCCTCAGGTAGATGTAGCTGTCGTAGTCTTCGAAACGACTCGACGTGTTGGCCCGGTATGCGCCGAGGTTAACACCGGCGCAGTTCGCGGTCAGTCGAATTGTCGACGCGGGATTGTACTCGTGCGTGGCTCCCTGGCTGAGGTAGGAGCCGTTGTAGAACATCTCGGCTGCATTCACGAGTTCGGCCGGGGGACTCTGCCACCTGGCATACCGCTGCCTACCCTCCGTTGAGGTGTCGAGCGCTAGCGCGCTCGTCACCACGTCCGCCAGGCGGGTGCGGCACTCGTTCGCGATTCGGTCGATTTCTTCGAGAGCCTGAACCGGGGTGACCTCGGCGCGTTCGAGACGGGCGCCAAGGCCAAGCACCAGCTGTCGTTGCTCATTCGTCCACTGGAACAGCAACTTGGTGGCCCCGTGCACCTTGGGGTTCTTCACGTGGTCGCGCACCTTCACCCCGACGTTATCGACAGCTTGCAGATCCTCGAAGATCGGGCCAACCTCGTTATCCCAGACGGTGCGCCAGCCGGGCCTTAAGGCAAAGAAGTCACCTGCCGCCACAATCGCATGGTCCGCGTCCGCCAGTGCGTGTAGATCCGTGAGGATCTCGCGCGTTTCGTCCGACGCCTGTGCGCTCAGCGTTCCCAGGACATGCGTCGATTGTGTCTGCGCGATCCGGGCACCTACCCTCTCGTATTCGGCGCGCGCACACTCGTAACGCGCGGACAGACCGGTCGTGTAGTCGCCAGCTTCAAGAAGAGCCACGAACGCGCGCTCGACCTCGCTGCGGCGCCCCTCCAAGGTCCGCCACTCCTCGGCAACCTTGTCCGCATTCTCGCGCGCCTGACGGTGCAAGCTGTGCCCACGCGCAAGAATACCGATTCCGGCGAGGGTAGCGAGCGCAGCCTTCCAGTCTGGCCACACCGGCCGGTTCTCCAGGCTCATCCCGGCCTCGTTGGGCATGATAGACGCCGCCGTGCTCACCGCTGCGACCACTCCTTGACTCCAGCGTCCCTCGCGGAAATCATCCTTCGCGGCGTCCTGAATCTCGCTCTGGATCGACAGGACCGGTGCAATATCTTCACCGAAGTAAGTGCCGACCTGCCGATGCGCGGGAGACACCGCGAGGATGAAGTACCCGTCGGCCCATTTGTAGCCGTTGCGCGCAATCCACTCGGGATGCTTCGCGCGCGCATACTTAAGCGTCGCCTCGTCCAAGTTGTCATCCGTCAGGTTGTCCGTGGACAGGACGACGAGGTGGGTGGGGCGCAGGAAGCCGATCCCCTCCAGGACGACACTGAGTGGGCGGCCGTCGACGCTCTGAAAGCTGCTGGTTTCGTCGCGAATCTCCACAACGGGTGAGACGAGGCTCATCGCCGAAGCGGTCGGCTGCGAGTATTCGAATGCTGCCACTGCCAACCAAGCGGGCGTGAAGAGGACCAGAATTGCCCCCAGCACGATACGCAGGAGACCGCGTACATCGAGCCGAGTATTCCGGGAATTCTGGCTCGTGGGATCTGAGTTCATTGCATCGCTCGTCGAAGACGTCATACCTTCACTCTGATATGACGGTCAGGCTCACGCACGGTGGCACAAGCATTTTCGAGACGCAGCAACGGCGCAAGCGGCCCCCACCACCCACTCAGTCCGAGGACGAGCCGCCGCCTGCCGCATCCACCTCGCCAGTCACGTATCGATCAAGATACATCGGCAGTAGATAGATGGATGCGCGGCCAGCCGTCAGGACACCGGTCGCCGGGGCTGGTAGCCCGTTCAGGTCGACGCCTGCGGAGTTTGCAATCAGTCGGATCGTGGCTGCCGGATTGTACTCAACGTCAGTGTCTGCGTCCTCGCTCCAGTAGGCCCCGTCGTACTCGGCGTTAGCTGCGGTCAGGGCGATTCCCGTGCCCTTCCACCGCGCGTAGCGTGCGCGTCCCTGCGACGAGGCATCGGTGGCGAGAGTTGCCTCGATGAGCTCGGCGGTGCACGCTCGCGCCTCGTTGGTTATCCGGTCGAGTTCTTCCAGCGCCTGGGCGGGACCGAGCTGCCTGCCCTCGAGGCGTTCTCGAAGGCTGATCACCGTGTCCTTGTAGTCCCCCACACGCTCCCTGAAAGCCTCAATGTCCGTCAGGATGTGCGCCTCCGTGCCGATTGCTTCGAGGCTGTCTGCGACGTCATCAAGGACGTCCAAGTCTTCGATGATCGGGCCAATCTCGCTATTCCACGCGTCACGCCAGCCGGGCGCAAAAGCGAACAAGTCGCGCGCCGCCATGATCGCAGCATCCGCATCCGCCAGGCCGGCCATCTGCGCGAGGATCTCATCCTCCGCCCCTCCCGATGCCTCGCTGAGCGATGCGAAGAAACCGGGCGACCTGTACTCCTCGATTCGAGCGCCAACCCTGACGCGTTCGGCTCGGGCACACTCATAGCGCGCCGTAAGTCCGCTCTCGTAGTGCCCGGCGCCGACGAGGGCGGAGAACACACACTCGACCTGCGCCCGCTGTTTTTCCAAGGATGCCCACGTCTGCGCGATCGCCGTCATTTTCTGACGCCTCGAGCGCCGAAGGCTGATCCCTCCCCACAGCACGCCGATTCCGCACAGCGCCATGACCCAGCCGCTCCAATGCGGCCAGGCAACCGTCTCCCCCATCCCGTGATGGGCCGGATCGTAGATCGCGATTGCCAGCTGAAGAGGAGCCGTCAGTGAGAGAAAGAGACCGACAACGAGGCGCAGAAATCCGCGTGCAGCGCTCCAGGATCGACGCGAGGTGCCTCGTGGCGCCCGCGTATTGGCCGCATTCGGTGTCATGTTCACCATGCGCCAATTCTGGCACAGGCCTTATCAGTTGTCCGGTACTCGCACGTACGTCTCAACAGAAAACGGGGCGAGCGACTCTCGCCACTCGCCCCGCCCCTACCCGCCGATTACTCGGAAGGCGTGGTCTTTTGGATGAGCATGAGGAACTCAGCGTTGGACTGGGTTTCCTTGAGCTTGTCGAGGACCAGCTCGAGGCCCTGCTGCTGATCGAGCGTGCCCAGGACGCGGCGCAGCCTCCACATGATGCGCAGCTCCTCGGGCGCAAACAGCAGCTCCTCGCGACGGGTACCCGACGCGTTGAGGTCGATCGCGGGGAAGATGCGGCGCTCGGCGAGCTGGCGCGACAGGCGCAGCTCCATGTTGCCGGTGCCCTTGAACTCCTCAAAGATGACCTCGTCCATCTTCGAGCCGGTCTCCACCAGGGCGGAGGCGATGATGGTCAGCGAGCCGCCCTCGGAGATGTTGCGCGCAGCGCCGAAGAACTTCTTGGGCGGGTACAGGGCGGATGCGTCGACACCACCGGAGAGGATACGACCCGAGGCGGGCGCGGCCAGGTTGTAGGCGCGCGACAGACGCGTGAGTGAATCGAGGAGGACGACGACATCCTGGCCCAGCTCGACGAGGCGCTTGGCGCGTTCGATCGCGAGCTCGGCAACCGTCGTGTGATCCGAGGCGGGACGGTCGAAGGTCGAGGCGATGACCTCACCCTTGACGATCGAACGCATGTCGGTGACCTCTTCGGGGCGCTCGTCCACCAGGACGACCATGAGGTGCACCTCGGGGTTGTTCAGCTCGATGGCCTTGGCCATCTGCTGGATGACCATGGTCTTGCCTGCCTTGGGCGGGGAGACAATGAGGCCACGCTGGCCCTTGCCTACGGGGGCGACCAGGTCGATGACGCGCGGCGTGTAAGCCTTCGGCGAGGTCTCCATACGCAGCTGCTCGGAGGGGTAGACGGGCGTCAGCTTGCCGAATTCGCGGCGCGCCTGAGCCTGCTCAATCGTCATGCCGTTCACGGAGTCAACGCGCACGAGGGCGTTGTACTTCTGGCGCTGGCGCTCGCCCTCGCGGGGCAGGCGAACGGCACCGGCGACCGCGTCACCGGCGCGCAGGCCCCAGCGGCGCACGTTACCCAGCGTCACGTAGACGTCGTTCGGGCCGGGCAGGTAGCCCGAGGTACGCACGAAGGCGTGGTTTTCCTGGATGTCGAGAATGCCGGCGATCGGGGCAAGGTTCTCTTCGCCGCCGCGCTGGTTGCGGCCCTCGCGATTCTCACGGCTCTCGCGATTCTCACGACCCTCACGATTCTCACGGTTCTCGCGGTCGCGTCGGCCTCGGCGGCCACGCTCACGGCGAGGGCGACGAGCCTCGGTGTCATCCCCGTCGGGCAGTTCGATGTTGAGGACGGTTTCGACGACGGGCGTGTCGGACTCCGGGGCGGCCTCGGCGCGCTCCGCGGCGGGCAGGGGCAGGTCAAGAGTGACATGCGCAGGCTCAACGGCGCCCTGGCTCACCGCGCGACGGCGACGCGAGCGGCGCGGCGCCTCGGCGGGAGCCTCAGAAGCCGACTTCTCGGCGGCTGGCTTGTCAGCTTTCTTCTTGGACGAGGCAGGAGCGTCCTCACGGGGAACGGTTTCCTGCGGTGTCGAGGCGCCGGCGCCGTTGCTCAGCAGCTCGATCAACTGGGGCTTACGAAGCTGGGAAATGCCTTTCAGGCCGCGAGAGGCGGCCAGAGCCTTCAGCTCGGGCAGCTTCATCGCCGACAGCGACGCGGTCGTCTCGGCGGAGGTTTCGTTGCTCACGAAGTGATCCTTACTGGAATGCGCCCACAGCGGGCGAGGTGATTACTCAAGCACAACAAAAAGCTTGATCAGGAAGATGCGCGAAAGAGGCGCACCGCAAAGGTCGGAGTCGAGCAATCGGCTCGGACCTGAAAAAAATATAGCAAGACCGCCAGCCCGCTGTCACTTAGACGGCGAGGCTGGCGGTGGTTGCCAACAAACTCACAGCGAAGCCGAGCGACTAAAACTCAACTTTCGCAAGGCTTCCGCGGGTAATCTGCACACCCGATGCGGCCACCGCCAGTGGCACGACACGCCAGCCTGCACCAGCTGCGTCGCGGCGAATATCCGCCCCCACCTTCTCCAGAGACAGAACGGTCGGCCCCGCACCGGAGACAACGGCGGCAAAACCGGCACCCCGCAGCCAGTCAACGAGTGCGAGTGAGGGTTCCATCGCGGCCCGGCGCTGTTCCTGATGGAGGCGGTCGCGCGTAGCTTCCATGAGGAGCGCGTGCAGGTCCGCTCCCCCGCTCGCCTGGGCGCCACCAGACAGGACGGCGGCCAGCAGGGCACCGCGCGCCACATTGAAGCTCGCATCACCGTGCGGAACGGTCGCAGGCAGGGCGGCTCGCGCGGCGGCGGTGCGCAGCTCGAAGTCGGGGATGAACGCGACGGGGTTGATGCCCTCGGGCGGGGTGAGGCGCACGCTGCCCACTTCGGAGGTCTCCTCGTTCATCCACGACACGGTCGCGCCCCCGAAGACGGCGGGAGCAACATTGTCGGGATGCCCCTCCATGTGCGAGCCGATCTCGAGGATCTCCTGGCGACCGAGCACGTCGGCGTCGCCAATGAGGGCGCGTGCCAGCGTCACGCCGGCGACGATCGCACTCGCAGAGGAACCCAGGCCTCGGGAATGAGGGATTCGGTTCGTGCAGTGCATGCGCACACCCACCTGAGGGGCCCCCACGCGGTCGAGCGCAAGGCGCAGGGCTCGCACGACGAGGTTGTCCTCGCCCTGCTCGACATCTCCGGCACCTTCCCCCTCAACGACGACCGAGGTGGGCCCAGTCGTCGCGTGAACCGAGACCTCGTCCCACAGGTCGAGGGCCAGGCCCATGCAGTCGAATCCTGGACCCAGGTTCGCGCTGGTCGCGGGGACCTTCACCGCGACAAAATCATCTCGCAGCCGCACGTCACTCACCCTCAACGCGGATCGTGGAGGTTACCTCACGCACGGCGTCGGACACGGCGAGCGCGCGGGCAACGGCGCGCAGGTCGGCCTCGCGGGCGCGGTGGCTGGTCACGACGATGACGCAGGCGCCGGGAACCTCGTCGTTACGCTGGTGGACGGACTGGATCGAGACACCGTGGCGGGCAAAGATGCCGGCAACGTCGGACAGGACACCGAGGCGGTCCTCCACCTGCAGGCGAATCTGGTATTGAGTGTGCGTCGAGCCCGGATCGAGGATCGGCAGGTGCGCGTACACCGACTCGCGCGGGGCGTGACCACCGAAGGCTCGGTGGTGCGCGGCCGCAACAAGGTCGGACAGGACGGCCGAGGCAGTGGGCGCGCCACCCGCACCCTGACCGTAGAACATCAGGCGGCCCGCGGCCTCGCCCTCGACAAGAATCGCGTTGTAGGCGCCGTCGACGGACGCAAGCGGGTGATCGGCGGGAACCTGGGCCGGATGCACACGCATCGCGACACCTTCACGCCCATCCTCGCCGATGCGGCGCTCAGCGATTGCCAGGAGCTTGATCGTGTGGTTGATGCGCGCTGCCTCCTCCATATCTTCCTTCGTGATGCTCGTGATGCCTTCAACCGCAACATCGTCGATACCGACGCGGGTGTGGAAGGCGAGCGAGGCAAGAATGGAGCACTTGGCGGCCGCATCGAAGCCTTCGACGTCCGCGGTCGGGTCGGCCTCGGCGAAACCGAGATCCTGCGCCTGCTTGAGGGCCTCCTCGTAGCTGAGGCCCTTCGTGCTCATCGCGTCCAGGATGAAGTTGGTCGTGCCATTCACGATGCCCATGACCGTCGTGATGCGGTCGCCGGCGAGGGACTCGCGCAGGCCGTAAACGACAGGAACGGCACCCGCAACAGCGGCCTCGTAGTAGAGGTCAGCGCCATTGGCTGCGGCGGCCTCGTAGAGCTCGGGACCGTGGGCAGCCAAGAGAGCCTTATTGCCCGTGACGACCGAGATGCCCTGGTTGAGCGCACGCATCACGAGGGTGCGGGCGGGCTCGATGCCGCCGATCAACTCGACGACGAGGTCCATGTTGTCGATCGCCTCTGCCGGTTCGGTCGTCAGCAGCTCACGATCAATCGGAGCATCTCGGGGAGCATCCACATTGCGGACGAGAACCTTGCGCACCTCCATCTCCGCGCCCGAGCGAGCCGCAAAATCCTCGCGACTCGACTGAAGGATACGAATGACCTGGCTACCGACGGTTCCGGCTCCAAGAACGCCAACTCCGAGGACGGGGCGGGGTGCAGACATAGGATTTTTCTCCTTTGTGGGACGGGCACTGGTACCAGTGTAGGCGGTCAAGCAAACTCTCTTCTCCTAAGGACCTTGGTCCCACAATTTAACCGCCAGAGACTTTGGGCCCATATCCTGAGACGCAGAACATAGACTGTCGGTTGATATGGGTTGTGGAGACCCCCCAAGCCGTAGGACAATGGGCCTAAGCGTTGGAATCCGACGCACTGTGGAGCTCCGCTCCTAACACACCGTCCCCACAACGGGATACGGACATCCGAGAAGAGGAAGAATGACGACAGCAGACCAGAAGGCCTGGGAAGGTTTCGTAAAGGGTAACTGGTGCGATGAAATCGACGTTCGTGATTTCATCCAGCTGAACTACACCCCGTACGAGGGCGATGCCTCGTTCCTGGCAGGACCGACCGAGAAGACCCTGCGCGTGTGGAACACTCTCGAAGAGAAGTACCTCTCCGAAGAGCGCAAGGTGCGCATCCTCGACGTTGACACCGACACCCCCGCCGACATCGATGCTTTCAAGCCCGGCTACATCTGCGAGGACGACAACGTGATCGTCGGCCTGCAGACTGATGCCCCCCTGAAGCGCGCGATGATGCCGAACGGCGGCTGGCGCATGGTCGAGACGGCCATTCACGAGGCCGGCAAGGAATACAACCCCGAGGTGAAGAAGATCTTCACCCAGTACCGCAAGACCCACAACGACGCTGTCTTCGATATCTACACCCCGCGCATTCGCGCCGCGCGTTCTTCCCACATCATCACCGGCCTGCCGGACGCTTACGGCCGTGGCCGCATTATTGGCGACTACCGCCGCGTGGCCCTGTACGGCGTCGACCACCTGATCGCCGAGAAGCAGAAGGACAAGGATCGCTACGCCGACCAGCCCTTCTCCGAGCACTGGGCACGCTACCGCGAGGAGCACTCCGAGCAGATCAAGGCCCTCAAGAAGCTGAAGAACCTCGCTGCCTCGTACGGCTACGACATCTCCGGCCCCGCCACCAACGCACACGAGGCCGTGCAGTGGACCTACTTCGGCTACCTGGCCTCCGTGAAGTCTCAGGACGGCGCCGCTATGTCGATCGGCCGTCTGTCGGGCTTCTTCGACTGCTACTTCGAGCGCGACCTGAAGAACGGCACGCTGGATGAGTCCGGCGCACAGGAGATCATCGACGCCCTCGTCATCAAGCTGCGTATCACCCGCTTCCTGCGCACCGTCGCCTACGACCAGATCTTCTCGGGCGACCCCTACTGGGCCACCTGGTCGGACGCCGGCTTCGGCGACGACGGCCGTACGCTGGTCACCAAGACCTCCTTCCGCCTGCTCCAGACGCTGGTGAACCTTGGCCCGGCCCCCGAGCCGAACATCACCATCTTCTGGGACGAGAACCTGCCCCGCGGCTACAAGGAGTTCTGCGCCCGTATCTCGATCGAGACCTCCTCGATCCAGTACGAGTCCGATCCGCAGATCCGCGCCCACTGGGGCGACGACGCCGCCATCGCATGCTGTGTCTCCCCCATGAAGGTCGGCAAGCAGATGCAGTTCTTCGGAGCGCGCGTGAACGCCGCCAAGGCTCTGCTCTACGCCATCAACGGTGGCCGCGACGAGATGAGCGGCAAGCAGGTCATGGAAGGCTACGAGCCTGTCCAGGGTGACGGCCCGCTCGATTTCGATGACGTGTGGAAGCGCTACGAGGAGATGCTGGACTGGGTCGTTGGCACCTACGTCGAGGCCCTCAACATCATCCACTACTGCCACGATCGCTACGCGTACGAGGCCATCGAAATGGCTCTGCACGACGCCGAGATCGTCCGCACCATGGGCTGCGGCATCGCCGGTCTGTCCATCGTTGCCGACTCGCTGGCCGCCATCAAGTACGCGAAGGTTTACCCGATCCGCGACGAGACCGGCCTGGTCGTCGACTACCGCACCGAGGGCGACTTCCCGACCTACGGCAACGACGATGACCGCGCCGACGACATCGCCGCGACCGTCGTCCACACCGTCATGGACAAGATCCGCGCGATCCCCATGTACCGCGACGCGATCCCGACCCAGTCGGTCCTGACGATTACCTCGAACGTCGTCTACGGCAAGGCCACCGGTTCCTTCCCGTCGGGCCACGAGAAGGGCACCCCCTTCGCCCCCGGCGCAAACCCGGAGAACGGCATCGACACGCA
>ERZ773069.1099-NODE-1099-length-16322-cov-11.018627_pt1 | contig 16322 bp, 19 predicted proteins | sample MGYA00580619_ERZ773069 | MGnify/ENA primary metagenome ERZ773069 (study PRJEB29015, sample SAMEA2738007) | human oral metagenome | biome: human oral; feature: human-associated habitat; material: dental | place: China | collected 2108 ...
TACATCACGTCGTCAATAAATCGCTCGGACAATCTTTCTTCGCAGATCGCCGTTACCACAAGCTGATCGAGCAGGAATCCTATCTCGTGTCCGTCGATTTCCTGCATCGTCCATCCATAGGTGGACTGCAGCCGCTCGTAGTAACGCAGTAAATTCTGGTACGGAGAAAGAACTACACCTCTTTCTCCGCTTCCCCGTTTGGGAGGTTTACCAGTTTGGAGAAGGTCAGTGACTGAATCCAACGGAAAAGCGCACGTGTCAGTGGTACAATGTCCGCTACATCGACATACTCCTCCACGGATTCCTTTGTCACTTCCTCACGTCCGAAGCCGAGAACGATTAGACGGACGTGCTCGTCCAGAAAGTCCTCAAGATCCATGTCCTGTTTCTCTACATCAAAAAAAGCAAGGAACTCGCGCCATACCTTCATCTTCGGAGGATTCGGCACGATCTCCTTGCCCGCAATATGCAGTATCGGTGTATCCATCGTAACCTCCCTCAGACCTGCTCGTACCACTTCGTTCCCGTCTCAGCGGCAAAGCCCGCCGCCTCCTCGTCTGCCTTTGCGTAGGACAGTCCGTCCGAGAGACGGTAGATTGCCTTTGCCGTCAGCGTCGGCGTATCGAACTGAATGCTCTCCTGCTTCGAGTTGCCGCTCTCCGAGGGTTCCGTGAATTGGACTTTAGATAACTTCCCTTATGGATACCGCTTTCGCAAAAAATATGGCACAGCCAGTCCGTAAAACCAGCTATGCCTGTTCGTTTTCCGCATCCAAAGTCCGAGTGCTGAACTCTCCGATGCAGTTCCACACGATGACGATTTTCTGTGTGCGTTTGCCGTCCGCCACTTCCGGATGGAAGATGTACACCTTCTCGATGAACTCACGGACGATTTCTGAGGTAAGCTCCGGGATGTCCGTATACTTCCTGACGATGGAAAGGAAGCCGTTCACATTGGCTGCGGTTTCCGATTCCTTGGTGACCACAGCTTGCAATTCCTTCATCCGTGCAGTCAAGACGCTCTGCTCATTCTCATAAGTGGCGGTCAGTTTGGTGAAACGCTCATCGGAAACCTTTCCGTCCACATTGTCCTCGTAAAGCCGCTGAATCAGCAGATCCAGTTTCCGCATACGCTTGCCTGCCTGTTCCATTTCCCGTTTGGCATCACGCAGAGCCTTGTCCGCCGCTTTTCTTGATTTCTTGACAATCAAAGCGATGAACTCGTCCTCATGCGCACGGGCAAAGTCTGTAACGCGCCGAATGGCATGAAGGAGAATCCCCTCGATTTTATTGATGCGGATCGTGTGGCTTCTGCCGTCGCAGAGTTTTTGCGCTTTCTTCCTGCGATAGTTGTCGCACACATAATGGTCGAGTTCCCTTCGACGATTGCCCTGCCGAACCGCTCCCATCTTTTCCTTGCAGTCCGCACAATAGAGAATCCCCGAAAGCATATCGGGAATGCCGAGAAATGTCTTTTTCCGTCGTCCCTCACGAATGCGCTGCACAATGTCGAAGGTTTCCCGGTCGATAATCGGCTCCTGCGTATTTTCAAAAATCACCCACTCCGAAGGATCGTTCAGATATACGCCTCTTGTGCGATAGGATTTTTTGTACGTCTTGAAATTGACCGTATGCCCCAAATAATCCGGGCGTCTTAAAATATCGGCCACATAAGTTGAACTCCACACAAAAGCGTTCGGCATGGCTTCCGCTTCCTGCCTTGAAATTTTCCCGTCCCTGACCTTGGCATGAAGAATCGGATTTAAAACCTTCTGCTCCCTGAGTTCCCGGGCAATCCATCCGGGACCAAATCCCTGCATACACTTGCGGAACATAGCTTTCACCAAGGGAGCGGCAATTTCATCAGGAATCCAACGCTCCTTGTTTTGCGGGTCTTTCATGTAGCCATAAGGCGCACGGTTTGCCATGTGCCGCCCGGATTCCCCCTTCGCCTTGAAAACAGCCTTGATTTTCTTGCTGGTGTCCTTGGCATACCATTCGTTGATGATATTGATGAAGGGCGTGAAATCGCTGTCCTGCTGATTGGCACTGTCCACGCCGTTGTTGACGGCAATGAAGCGTATGCCCGCATCCGGGAAAAACATCTCCGTATAATAGCCCACCCGGAGATAGTTGCGCCCCAAACGGCTCATGTCCTTCACGATGACCGTCCCTACTTGCCCGCGCTCCGCCTTTGCTATGAGTCGCTGCCAGTCGGGGCGGTCGAAATTCGTCCCGCTGTATCCGTCATCCACGAAGAACTCGCGATTCCGAAACCCATTGTCAACGGCATATTTTTCGAGGATGGCTTTCTGATTGCGGATGCTGTTGGAATCGCCCTGCATCTCATCGTCCCGCGAGAGACGGCAATACAAGGCTGTGATTTTTTCACCGTTCTCCACGGCAGTTTGTGATTGTCTGCCCATGATGTCCTCCTTTCCGACAATCTTCAAGTGGTACTTCATATTCCCGTACTGCTGTGAAGAAGTCAAGCGGATTACGGCGAAATCGCCGAATCTTTCGCTAAATCCTCCGCATCCCGCAGGATGAGTTTTTGCACCTTGTCCATTACGGTTTCCTTGGCCGTGTCGCTGATAATATCTTCTACAATATAGACGGTGTCCTGCGGATTGCGCTCTCTTGACTGTGTATTTGTCATTGCTTCCCCTCCCTTCCTTATTTGTGATAGCATCAAGGGTGTCACGTTTCGCTACGTCCTCTGACGACGCCCCCAGGGGGCGGTCAAATCTCTACAATCTTTTGCCGTGGTGACCGGCGCTGGGTCACGCGCACAAAAACGACAATTCAAACGGGGGATTAACCCGTCATAGAGATAAATAGCGGCTGTTGGAACGCAATACGGCGCAGTGCTGTCCCATATAAATTAAAGCCCTATCCTTCCTCCCTGCCGAAAACAGATACAGCGGAGCAAATCGCTCCGCCGTACCCATAACCCCTTTATGCAGTTATCTTGAGTGCCTTGACAGCCTCCCTGCGCATGAGTCTGCCGTCCACGAATTCCATGGCGAGATAACCGACTTGTCCGTGAAGCGCAAATTTCTCCTTGAGGGAGCGCACACGAATGGGAGAGCGATGAATCATCCAGTAGTAGCTGAAATCTCCGAAAAGCACGGGACATTTTCCACTCTCGATGTTTGGCATCCCCTCACCAATGACCACAGGCTTGCCAAGAATGGTATCCTTATCGCTGTTCCAGAGATAGGCTCCGCTATCATCCTTCATCGTGCGAAGGAAAAGAGCCGTATCATCATTCATCAGCCATGTGCCTTTGCTGCGGTACTCCGGTTTCACCGATGCATACAGCTTGATAAACTCATCGAAGGACAGCTTCTTGGCAGTCGCACCGACTTCCGCTCCTTTTTCGGCATGGAGAAGTCCTGTGGGCTTGTTTTCCCCGTCACCGTTCAGAAAAGCATTGTCCTCGGCTTTGGCAAAGTTCTTGGCAAAGCGACGGGTAAGATGCTCCTCCATATCGAAGGCGGCATCATGCACAAATTCCTCGGTCAATTTGACGAACACGGCAAGTTTATGGGAGTCCACCGGGTATCTGGTAAAGTCATTCAAGCCGTCATAGAGCGGGATGACACTTCCTTCCGGTACCCAGTCGGCAAAATCGGCGCAGTCATGGGCAAAGATGCGGCTTGCCCCACCGTAGAACTTCACCGTGGTGCAGAGGTTCCGCGAAATGCTCTCCTGCTTGATGAAATCGTCCATAGAGGAAGCGTCTTCGGCGGGAAGCGTATACGCCGATACAGGTTTCCCCTCCGCATGGTCGAGAACCATGCAGTTGTACGGCTCTTGGCGCATGGCGTTCCAGAAATTTTTACGGTAGTCGGACGTACCGATGATATTGAAATTTGCAGACATAATCAAAATCCTCCCTTTTTCTTATCGCATACCCGGCAGGCATACAGCCCCAGTTCATGATCGTTCAGACAATGTCCCACCTGCTTCAAGAGATTGCCGCACTTGGGGCATTCAATGTCATAAACCAATGCCATATCCAGCGTGTGGGGATTCTTGGCATGGAGACGATAGAAGCCGCGCACCTCGTTATACTCGTTGCGCACCAATTCACGCGTCATATAGAGATCGTAGATGCTGCGTGTGTGCTCCTCCGAGCAAAGATTGTTCTGCGGATGAAGGCGAGTGCCGTTCTTGACGGTAGGGATAAGGGGATAGTTTTGAGCGTGATGGAACATACAGTTCCTCCTTCCTGCTGCAAGCAAGGCAGCAATACAGCGGCAGACGGTTCTCATCTGTCGCGTTGACATTCGACTTATGATCTTGCTGTGGCGTTCCTGCCACACATTTCCGGATGAAGCATTTGAAAGAGCGTGTCTCTGTCCCCCTTCCCGGAGCGAATCAGCTCCTCGGAATAGCGGAGAAGTTCCTCTGCTACATCCCCGATGCTTCCGCGAGGAACATCGGAAATGGTCTTCACAATGAGGCAAGCCGGCGCACTGTTTCCGTGCCACAGATAGAGCGTTGCCCTCTTGTTTTCCTTGCTCGTATGCACGCCGCTGATTTCCACATTGAATCCGTTGCCGAAATCGCGGTAAATGACACGTTCAAGATCGATGGTAACGATAATGTAATGCTTGCCCAAGGACTTGCACAAGTCCCGAAGCATACGGTCTCGTTTTGACATATATACAGCCTCCCTTAAGATTTTCACTAGCGAAAATGCAGGTTTTCTCCGGCATGACAGCAGTCGGTGATTTGTTGTGACGGCGTGATTCTTCCCGTGCTTGCCATGTGACAATGAAAAACACGCGCAACGGCTTATCCCGCAGGGCTTTACAGATTTTCATGACATCCGTGACAGAACCTCCCCCGTTCTTTTCATATCTTTTATATCTTTATACTTCATATCTATATCTTCCTAACTTTTTCAAATCCCCCCAAGAAGTTTGAAAAACTGTCACACCGTTCACAGGTTGACCCAATCCCTTGGGATGATTGGCTTCCTCGTGTGATTCCTACGGTTTCAGACCGTCACAGAGGAATCACGGAGCATAGGCAAAAACAGCGCAATTCCTGCATTCACGGGCAGTCATAGAACTGTCACGTTCAGGCGAGAAAGTCCTCCGAAAAGTCGCTTGCCGCATAGAAATCAAAGGTTTTTCGGTAGTGCATCATCACTTCCTGCGTGAGCGTGAACTTCCTGTAATATGTGCCTGTGCGCGTGTGGAGCGAGATGTCCTTGAAGGTGCTGCCCACATGAGCGGCGAGTTCGTCACGGAACTCCTTCGCCGTCTTGGAGAAGCCATGGTTGTTGTCCTGACACCAAGCCTTGTACACATTGTAGATTCTCCCCGTAGTAGCGCCATCGGTGTATTTCGACTCCTCTCGTTCCTCCATGCATTCCTCGAAGAAGCAGATAACCGTATTATTCTCTCTGCGGTAGGTCTCACGAATCACATGAATAGATTCCGGCTCGGAGAACCGATAGCCGTTGGCGATGACCGTCTGCAAGGCCGTCACAGCCTTGTAGACAATGCCCTCCCGCTCGGCATACATCTTCTCGAGAAGCAGCTTGTCCTGCGCATCCTTCGGAATTGGATTGGGGCAGTTCACTGCCATGATGCGGTTATACACCCACTTCCCATCATCCCCGCCGAATTTTGGCAGACGGTTCATACAGAACCAGAGGAGACCGCCGTAGGTAAATTCAAATCCCTGCTGTCCTTTGAACTCGGCAAAAAGGCTGTCCCCGCCTGTGATTTTCTTGAAGGTCTTCAATTCCGCAACGGTAAGGAAGCTCATATCGGAACTTCCCGCAAGACGTGTGCCGTAGAGTGTTCCCGTTCCGAATCGCGCCTCAATCTCCGCGAGGTCAATGCCGATGTAGTTTCCTGTGCCCAACAGCCGCTCCACGAGGCTCTTTAACTGTGACTTTCCCGTATCTCCCTCCCCCACGAGGAAAAGTGCTTTTTTCATGCGCCATCCCTTCACATTGGAGATACACGCTCCCATGAATTCAAGGAGTAGTTGCCGAATGGCTGCATCACCATCAGTCAGTGTATGCATATAGCGGTCAAATACAGGCGTAGGCACCTCCTTCCCCGTCCAGCTGCAGGGAATCTGAATGGTAGACATCGCCTTGGGAGAGTGCGGATGGAGCACGGCTTCCGCAGCGGACACATAGAGCAAGCCGTTCCGAAAGTTGATAAGACGCTCGTCGGCATCGAGTTTTTCCTGCGGCACATAGTCGAGGTCGGTCGCTAGAAGCTGAAATGCCTCGTTGATCGGCTTGATGCGCACCAGTTCCTCGTCATAATCGGCGATGAATTTCTTGATGACGCCCTTCATCATGTCGTCGGCATAGATGCGGTAAGCGCCCCGCTCGTATACATACTTGATCATTCCCTGCTTCCCGCTGTTCCGAACGAGGATGTAATCCAGATGTTCCCGCACATACTTGGCAAGCATGGAAGGTTCCACATACGGTGCGCCTGTCTTCTCATGAAAGCGGATAAAATAGGGATGCTCCATCTTAGAGCGATGGAACACGCCTTGACAGGCTTCAATCCCGACCGCGATGGTCGCCTCCCGATAATCCTCCCGCTCCCACTTCTCACGGTAGAGCGCAGATTGACGGAAAATGGCATCGATCATCTCAGCATCCGTCCCGGTACGAAAGGCAATCAAGGAACAGAGGGCGGCATCCGCCTCCGACGGAGAGCCGTAGCCCGTGATGTCCCCACGATCAAAGAGCGCAGCGAACTTCTCGCCGTTCTTCTGCTCCCGTAGCTTGGAGATGGTGTTGTAGATATTCCTGTCCCCATCCCGCTTGGCACTGTACTTCTGCTTCTTGGAGCGACGCATATCCTTATCCAATGTGGTAAGAACAGCTGCCGTACAGTCTTTGAGCGGCTTGTCGCTTATGACGTTCCCCGTAAAGACGGCGAAGCGATTGGTCATGCCACCGACATACAGTTCGATTTTGTTTTTTGGATGCTTCGTGTAGTATGTCTTGTCCAGTTTCCGCTGACCTTTGCCGTCAATATAGGAGGGGATCTTCTCCTGGTCGCATTTTCCGTAGAGGTGTATGCCCTCGCCACTGACAGAATGCTCGGCGTACGTATCGAACCTTCGGAGCATGGTCTGCACCAGAGGATCATCCAAACCTCTGTGGTCGATGTCGAGGAATACATATCCTTCGGGAATAATGAATCCTATGCCGTCAAAGTGCCTCTCCTTGGAGGCGGTCAAAGCCTCATCATACGTTACCCAAGAATGTCGATGCGGCGCATCCGTTCCCGTTGCCGTTCCATAAGCCGAGAACGGCTTTTTCGTCCTGCGCCCTTTGACCATGGTGTATCGCCAACACACCCATATCTTCTGTGCTTTCAGCTCCTGCAAAATATCACCTCCTTTGCAAAATCAGTCATACATTACGCTTTGGGGCTTGCTTCCTTGACAAGCCACGTATGGAACGCCTCGACGGGAATGAGGATTCTCGCTCCCACCCGGATGCTCGGAAAGTCTACACGGCGAGTCAGGTCGTATGCCATCGGCAGACTGATGCCCATCCGCTCCGCCAATTCCCGCACGCTCATGGTCGTTTTCTCCATATACACCTACCTCCCTTAAAAATGGGCAAACAAAAACCACTCGAACATTCGAGCGGCGCGTGTGCGTCCTATTCTGTTATGCCAGCTTGAGCGTTGCCCTTCCTCCAATCCGTATTCGTTGGACGGCATTATAGGCGGTCATGTCCTTGGCTCCAAAGATATTTTTCTTCTCAAGCCCCTCCTCTCGATGCTTTCTTCGCCGATTCTCCCGTTGTCGTTTTCTGTCCTTCACCACGGTGCATCTCCTCTCAAGACAGACTCTTCCCTCGATACGGGAAACCGCCGTTTTCGGCTGACATCCGCTAAAGCAAGTATTACTATATTTTACCTCCTTACCTTGCTTTTACATGTATTATATCGTATAATCGTATGCGAAGTAAATTTTTCAACGCTTACACTAACGATTACAATTCAAAGGATTTCGCAGTATGAAAAAACTATCTGTAGACCATCTCGGATTCACCGAAATTGGCGGCGTAGGAGAGATGATCTATCGTGCCGTGCGGTTTCCCGAATATATATCAGAAGTTCGCAATGGTCAACGGATAATAAAACCATTATTCACGGCATCCATAGCACCAAAAGCAGGGACAGATGATTCACTCACTGGGCAAGAACTCTTGACCAGCCTTTGTAACCTCTACTCAAATCTCAACAACAAAAACAGCACCGACCCCATAGCAGATACGGTGCTGAACTGGTGTAAACATAATATACACCCATACAATGTGGAAGTTTTATGCGAGTTGCTCGAATCTGAACAATACGCCGTGATAACCTTGTATGATATTATCGAGCAGGACGGCATATTTTGTATTGATGATTTTATATGCGACTTATCCAATCTAGGCAGAGCCTTTGAACTATATTACGCCTTGCGACGGCTAAAATACAACCATGAAGCCGACCACGCCATACAGTTATACTACGAAGGACGTCTATGCGATGGATTGCCTTTTTTAGAGCGATACCGTGCTTTCAGCGAATCCGAGGAGGATTTTTCTCAGAAAGTCTTAGCTGACTACGATATACTTATGGAAAAACTGCTTGATTTGTTCCCAGACTTCCGAATGAAACTCAAAGTAGATAAAAAGACCCATAAGATTATGTTTGGCGCAAATATACAGTCCATCTTCGATATAGCATGGTACACATTCGCTCGTCTAACTGCTGATGTTGCCCCCCCGATGGACAATGACCTAGATTATATGTTCGCCCAAGGCTCAATTTTGACGTGTATGTGTTGCGGGAAATATTTCTTGCGTCGCTCAAGCAGACAGCTTTATTGCGATAATCCGAACTGCCAAGCCGAGCGAAATCGGAAAAATCGTAGGGCATGTTATGCGAGGAAGAGAGTTAAACAATCATCCATATAGAGAATAGGAGCAAATATAATATGGCAAATACGGAAACTTATAAGGGTATTTATGCAATGCACAAGTACTGGGGAAAAAAACCATTTAATGAAATATCAAGGTTCATAGGTCAGTACACAAATGTAGGCGACACTGTGTTAGACAGCTTTTGCGGTTCTGGTGTAACTTTAATCGAAGCGCTAAAAATGAATAGAAAATGCATAGGAATCGATATAAACCCAATAGCAATCAAGCTATCAAAAGTATCAATGACCCATGTGGATATAACCAAATTGAATGATGTTTTTACTAGTATAAAAAACAAACTAAAACCCCAAATTAATAGCTTGTACGAAGTTAATTGGGATGGTGAAAAAACGCTTGTAACACATACAATTTGGAAAAAAAACAAACCTATTGAAGTGTGGTATACTACAGAAAAATCTAGAAAGATGATAAGAAAAGGGACAGAAAATGATGTAAAGATGTCCACTACACCTTTAATAGAGCCAAAGTGGTATCCAACAACCACTATGTATGAAAATTCTCGATTAAATGTAACTCATGGACAGTCTGTTGCTGACTTGTTTACACCGAGAGCTTTGGTAGGATTATCTTTAATTAGAGAAGAGATAAAAAAAATTTCAGATGATAAAATAAGAGATGTTTTAGAATTAACATTAACAGGCACACTCTCGCAAGCGAGTAATTTAGTATTTGTTATCAGGAGAAGGAAGAAAAACGATGAAGGAAAGCCATCTAAAGCAGAAGTTGGTAGCTGGGTAATAGGATATTGGGTGCCAGAAGAACATTTTGAAATTAACGTGTGGAACTGTTTTGAAAATAGGTATAAGCGAATATTAAAAGGAGAAAGAGAGATTACCAGTATGTTCGCCCAAAAACCTGTAGATTATTTTGAGGATAATGTTTCACTATACAACACATCGGCTACATCAATACCCGTCACTGATAATTCGATTGATTATGTATTTATCGATCCCCCTCATGCAAATCGTGTACTATATGTAGAACAAAGTCTTATGTGGAACTCTTGGCTCAACTTAGATGGTGAAATACAATGGAATAAAGAGATAATAGTGACTGAAGCAAAAAAACGTAAAGAAAAAAACATAGATGACTATAATTATCTTTTAGATTTATCCTTTGCTGAACTCAGAAGGGTGTTGAAGCACGGTAAGCATCTTTCGATGGCGTTTAACTGCCTTGATGATGGTACATGGATTAAGATACTTAATCTCTTTACAAAGCATGGTTTTACCATTACCGACATAACACCGCTCGAGTATTCAGCTACATCAGTAGTACAAGATAACAGGAAAAACGCATTAAAAACCGATTTTGTGTTGACATTTCAAAATACCGAGTTAACAAATATTGCTGAAATTACATTTAAGGACAGCTTTGCTGAACTTATTAACATAATATCAGATTTACTGTCACGTCACCCACGTTACGAACTATATAATGTTATGAATGAAATTTTTGGAGAAACACTTCGAGATGGATATATCTATAAGGTATCTGACATTATAAAAGTTTATAACGAGATAACAAAACAACGTAGATCAGTAGATTAGTTTCGCAAATGTACTGGTCACATATATGAATATAGGCAGCACTGATACATTCAGCACTGCCATCTTGGCGCATCTTTTTCGTATTGTTGTCTGTGTCGGCAAATCCTCCACACACACCTTTACTATGCGTTCAGCTTGTCTCCTTGAATAGGACAAAAACCCACGCCAATCTGACGGATTCATTTTATCAGCGCTTCCTATATGTCATGTTTATTTAGTTAAAAATCAACCTATTCCGCATATATCGTTGACATTGCCAGAGCCGTATAATCTCCCTCAAGGCTAGAATCTTTATCGTAATGGTATTTAACTGTGTGTATGTTTGCCAAGGTGACATTATCTAGCAATAGGTTTATCCTCATCCCAATTTCTTCAGTTTTCCCTTTCAATTCTCTGCCGTCAGTAAATTTATTCCTGTACGCAAGGAACACAAACAATCTGTTATTATTGCAAAAAAGTCTTTCTCCTTGATACTTGTAATTCCACCACTCTAACGAATGCAATTCACTCTCAGTGGATGGAACATACTTCTGGTGTGTTTTTTTCAATTCTTCGATAAAATTTATTGCTTTTAAATCTCCCGTTTCAATAAGTGCTTGTGATAATACATTTTTAATATCGCTTTTATCACAATCTCCTATTTTAGGAAGATTTAATGAGCGACTTTTACGCCTATAACCTTTGTAGAAATCCTTTAGAATTTCCATCTCACTATTTCCGCCGCTCAGATTTACATAAAAATCGTCGTGAAGTGCATCACTGTTATCCCGTACAATTCCTTTTGAGGCTAAGTCAAAATAACTATCCGATATATGAGTAAACTTAATATCAAAAGGAATTATTTTATTCTCCACTCGCAAGAAGAAGTCAATATCGTGAATCTTTCTTAACGTGGGAATAACTTTGGAATGTTTCAGTAGGAAAAGTTCCACAATATCATTAGAAGTCTGATTGTAGTAAGACCATAAACTATATTTGCGAACCCGCGGTAGTATATTATTGTCTAATTCAGCATTAAGCTCATCGATGGTTTTCAATGATTTGTTACGAACAAATGCTTTTACGATATCGTCAACTTTGTCATTTCGCACTCCACAATTAACAATAGGGATTAGAGAAAGAACATCTTGTAATCCTACAATTTCTTCCTCTCTTTGGGAAATTAAAGAGTTACGTTGACTTTCTATGTATTCAACAACATCACTAATTTTAGCGGAAGAGTTATATGCTTTCTCTGTAAGCTCCTTGATTCGACCTTCCAAACTATATTTTGAATAGCGTCTAATGATATCTTTTAAATTCGTACTATCCAGAGATCGAATCAGGAGAAATCGTGTAGCGATATCTCCTTCCGCATACTTTGAACAAAATTGGCATACATTTTTTGTCTGCTCGTATTCATTATAAATCTTTGCGAAATCAATCATTTAGATTTGTCCTCCGATGCGAAATTTTTGTGGGCTGATGTATCTTTGGTAATAAGAAGTTTATACGGCTCAATTTTTAGTGCATTGGCTATCTTTTGTATATTGTCTAATGCTATACTTCGCTGAAACCGCTCTAAATCGCTGATGTATGTACGATGTAAACCACACATCTCTGCAAATTTCTCTTGGGACACCCCTAAGCCTTTTCTGTACTTACGTAGATTCATTCCAAACACACGCACCAAGTTCAATGATTTACACCTCCTGCCTTTAGTAGTATGTACACAATAGCAGAGGGAACGCAAAAAGTATACATACAATAAGTGTATTTAAAAATGAAATTCTACAGGAAGCAGTGTTAAACTTTTATTTTTAATGAGGTAGAATACTATGGAAACCAAATATAATCTGCTACTGACAAAGGAAATTATGGCTATTCTTGATGGAGACGAGGAACTAGGCTCACACCAAAACACAGATGGCTCTAGTATTCCGTTGCGAATGCCATATCTTAGTGGACCTACATTATGTGAAATTTCCACAAAATTTGGCTTGTCCGTCCAATATTCTTGGGGAGGTGTCAATTTAAGCCGTTGGATGTATCTCAGCGAACTTATGAAACATTGCATAACAAATGGCCAAATATCATCGTTACTATCTTTCCTGTTTGCTAAACAGCAATTTTCTAAAATACTCATTGCTCACTCACCTACGGATGTTGAGACTATCTATAGGCATACAATACGACAGGCAATGGAAAAAATAAACGCATTGCTGTATTTCGGAGGCCATGAGTTAACTGTCGTGGGCAAGCAATATGTGATTAGATGTATCAACGAAAATGTTTCTGTTGAAGCGCCTAAAATAGGCAATATAACCAGAGGATACATCCGAGAACTTTCCGAACGAGCCTTGCAGGATATAGACTTAGAAAACTTTGATAGTGCCATAACAAAATCGAGGACATTGCTAGAGGAAGTATTTATATATGTTATAGAACAGCAACATACTCCATCTCCACATCATGGTAAAATCAGTGAATTATACAAGGAAGTAAAGAGCCTCTATAATATGCACGCCGATTCCAGCATTGATAGGCGAGTGAACAACCTACTATCGGGATTAGAAAAAATTATTTCTTCCATCTCAGAGATGAGAAACGCCGAAGGAGATGCCCACGGCGTAGGTGCCAAGCGGATGGGGGTCGACTCTTACCATGCTCGATTGTTTGTAAATGCCGCCACTACCGTTGCCGATTTTATTTTGTCAGTAGCCAATAAGAAAAATCGAATTGAAAATATGGACAGAAAAAAGCACCAAGGCTTATGATCCTTGGTACTATATTGTAATAGCTGTAGTCTTGATTACTCTCTCGTCGGGATAAACCACGCATATCCGATCTTGCCCTCAATGTAGAAAACCCAATCGAAAAAGTTACGCCCGAAAATTAATCACTAAACTGTATACACATCAAGCATTTTCGTCAGTTTCGTGGTTAGAATGCAAGTATCCTCTCACGGATGTTCTCAACCATTTTCAATAGCCCCTTCGCGATGCAAAAACCATTCGTCCCTGCCAGTGTTTCTTACAGAGCGATTCAATCTGTGCTCCGCTTGAAAACTTCATTATGAATCTCCTCCTTTTTCTGTCCATTCTTCCATGCGCTGTTCCCCCAAAGATTCTGGAGGAGAATTTTCCGGCTGGTCTTGTACTTATTTCCAATCAAGCCCAATCGCAGCAGGAAGCAGCGAAATGCGTACTTTGGATTGTCTACTTCCTTTTCTTTGGCAAGTACACGCTTCTGCCGCCGCGCCATATCGCACAGCTTGCCGATGAAATCAGCGTAGGCGCGATACGCTTCCGAGGTGAGTGTTCCGTGAAACCATGCGAAAGTAATCCGCTCCTCTGTCAGCGTATAGTTTGCTTCCTCGATATCGAAAGCTGCCTTGATGAGATTCCCTTTGCTTTTGAGCAAGGCATCCAAATTTGCCAGTGCAGTGTCGGAGAATTTTTCTCTCGGCATACTGATGGAAAGATTGATGATGTCCTCCTGTGACTCAATGGGGGCAGATTCCTCCATGATGTGTTCCTCGGTTGTCTGCGCCATCGCTTCAATCCCCGTAATCTGTGTCCCCTCTTCCTGCGGAATCTCCTCAGCATCGTTCTCACTGCCATCAGTGCGAACGTCCCCTTCGGACTGCTCTGCTATGAATCCTGCTGCTTCGATGGCTGCGAGGACGTTTGCCGTCTGCTCATCCTTCTCGAAAATCAACACGCCATGCTTACTGACCTCGTAATTACCAATCTGAAAAGCAAAGCTCGGTGTTCCCATGTACTTTGGTCTGATTCCCAAAGCATCTCCGATAGCCTTGACTAGCTGCTTGCGGTCTGCCCCGCTCACGTTGTAGTTGCGTTCCATGATGTTGTCCTCCTTTGTAGTGGTGTGGTTTTCCATGTCTATCTATCACTCTCCGGAGTAGAAAATGCAAGCACATTTTGAGATATACTCTCATAAAATAAAGCAACGACCATGCAGAATTTTTGCGTCCACATGGTCGTTTTTTCTCTTGAAGATTGTCGATAAAACTACGTTGATTATGTATCCCTAGGAAAACTCATCTTTGTAGAACTTGGTGAACCTCTTCTTCCCGTTGCGCTTGTCTGACTGGAAGAGGACGGCAAAGTATGGTGCGACATCATCCTTACCCGCCTTCATCACACCGTTCTCGATACTGTGCCCCAAAAGGTAAGCCGTATATTCGAGCGGCAATGCGGTAGTGTCGAAGGTAAGGTCGTAAGATGCGGTGTTGGATGCTGTGTCTACGGACTGTCCGTCCGCGAAAAGCTCCGCCTGATTCGTCTGCGGCTTGATGTCCACCTTACGGAGCAGTTTCCCAAGGGGAATCGGAGCCTCGTAGGTCGCTGCTCCTCCTGGCACATCGGTGAGCATCTTCGCGATATGAAGTTTCTGGATGTTGATGAACTGTCCGCTTGTAAGATTCCCTGCGGGCTTTGCTGTTGGTGTTGGACTTGGCATTTTATTCTCCCTCCACTGCTGTTCTGTAATCTGTGATTTCCACGAAAATATCTTTCTCTGTCAGTTCCTGCGTCTGCGCACGGACAAAGTCGAGTGGCAAAAGCGCGTTCTGCACGGCGTGATGAATCTCTCCGAATCTACCATCCTTCGTCAGAATATGGATACGCACCGTGATTCGGCGTTCCAACTCCGCACCGTCTGCCGAGAGCGCGGGAACGTCGGAAATGACGGAGTAAACGAGAATCGGATACGTCCCCGCATTGGGACTGCGCCCGTGGTAGATGCTCTTCTTTCCATGCGCGAGAAGCTGCGTCAGCTCCTTGGAGCGCACAAGTGCCTGATACACCATCTTGGCAACACTCATTTTCCCCTCCTCCGAATCGCCGTACGCACAGCATCGACGATGGCAGAACGAATACCGTCCTTCTTGGCATCGAGCGCGGGATAGAGGAACGGCTTGTTAATACGTGGGCTGAACTCAACGAGCACGCCGTAGAATACGCCATCCTGAGACGCTGCATCTGCCGCTATGCGCCAAACAGAACCGTCCTTCCTGCGCAGTCGCTTATGGATTGAGTCACGGAGTGCGCCCTTTACCACGCGCTTATCTGTTCCCGTATAGACAGGACAGCGGTTCTTTGCCTCTGCGACCACATCGTCCGCGCCATGCGCAAGGGCTTCCTTTGCCGCAGTCGTTGCCTCCGCGCCGAGTTCCGAAAGGATCTTCTCGGCAGAGACGAAACCTCTATATCTAGCCATCTTCCACCAACTCCCTGCATTCCATCACGAGCCATCGCTTCTTCCCTCCAAGCGGATACGGCGGCGCGATTGGTGTGAGCGTTTTGTCACCCCAACGAATACGATCCGTCACTTTTACATCTTTGCAATAACGAATGACGATGCGGTAATCCACCTCCTGCACCTTCTCCGCATATCCGTCGGAGATTTTTGCCGCAAAGGGCAGAACGAGTGCCCATGCTTTCCCGACTTCCTGTGTTGTTTGCGCGAGGATATTTCCCTCATCGTCCGTATCCGTGACGGGACGCAGGAAAGTGATTCGATGACGCAGTTCGCTCATGGACACTCTCACCTAAAAGTCCTCCTTCCGTACACCGAAAAGCAAGGAGCGAAGCGTCAGCGCAAGCCCTCTGTGATCCGCTTCCTCCCGATGTTCATAGAGATAGGACACGGCATAGAGCACCGCGACACGCACGATTGCCTGATCTTCGACCTTGGACAGCTTCTTCACACGCAGAAGTGCCGTACAAATCTGTTCTGCCGTTTCCGCAAAGTGCATGAGGAGAT
>ERZ773069.1101-NODE-1101-length-16286-cov-7.856201_pt1 | contig 16286 bp, 15 predicted proteins | sample MGYA00580619_ERZ773069 | MGnify/ENA primary metagenome ERZ773069 (study PRJEB29015, sample SAMEA2738007) | human oral metagenome | biome: human oral; feature: human-associated habitat; material: dental | place: China | collected 2108 ...
TCTTGCGGAATTGGGCATGCAAAGCGGCGAGTCTTTTGCAGGATGTTGTGGAAATTCTGCCCCAGGCCAATAAGGAGGACGTCATGCAGGCGACGGAGTTTTTGGACATCTTGGGCGCAGATTTTTTCGTCGGCGTGCCTGACTCGCAGCTGCGCGCTCTTTGCGACGCTTTGATGGAGCGATACGGCAATCATGCGCCGCACGTCATCGCGGCGAACGAGGGGACGGCGGCGGGAATCGCGGCGGGGCATTATCTTGCGACGGGTCGCTCGCCGCTCGTCTATTTGCAGAACAGCGGTGAGGGCAACATCGTCAATGCGCTCGCGTCGCTGCTGCACGAGAAGGCGTACGCGATCCCGCTGATCTTCGTCATCGGCTGGCGCGGCGAGCCGGGCGTGAAGGACGAGCCGCAGCACGCCTATCAGGGCGAGGTGACGCTTCCGCTGCTCGAACTTCTGCAGGTCGAGCATTTCGTGCTCGCGAAGGAGACGCGAGGAGAAGACGTGCGCGCTGCCATGGAACGCTTCCGCTCGTCTTTGGAGGCAGGGCGCTCGGTGGCCTTCGTCGTCCGAAAAGGCGCGCTCGTGCACGACACGAAGGTTTCCTACAAAAACGGCTATGCGCTGCGCCGTGAGGAGGCGATTCGCACGATCCTCGACGCCGCAGACGAGAGCGATGTCTTCGTCTCGACGACAGGTAAGGCGAGCCGCGAGCTTTTCGAGCTTCGCGAGGAGCGCGGCGAGGGGCACGAGCGCGATTTTTTGACGATCGGCTCGATGGGGCACAGCTCGTCCATCGCGCTCGGCATCGCGCTCGAAAAGAAGGGGCGGCGCACGTGGTGCCTCGACGGCGACGGCGCCTTCCTCATGCACATGGGCGCGGCCGCTGTCATCGCTGCCGCAAAGCCATCGAACTTTTGCCACGTCGTCTTGAACAACGAGGCGCACGAGAGCGTCGGCGGCATGCCGACGGCGGCTTCCTCCATCGACTTTCCGGCGCTCGCGCGTGCGCTTGGCTACGCCGCCGCGCGGCGTGCGAAAGATGGCGAGGAGCTTGCCGCCGCCTTGGAGGAGATGAAAGGGCAGGCAGGACCGTGCTTTTTGGAGGTGCGCTGCGCCGTCGGATCGCGTGCCGACCTCGGCCGGCCGACGATCCCTCCAAAGGCCAACAAGCTAGCAATGATGCGCTTTCTCAGCCTTTAATTAATAACAGATACTGTCCGGTATACCCTTGACAAATGGTAGGATAATCGGTATGATAGAAAAAGACGTTGACGCGAGGAGAGTGCCGAAGAAGCGGCCGTTCGAGTCGACACTTTTGAATTTTAGGAGGATGAATATCATGGGTACGATTTTCTCTAAGAGCGATTTCTGGATTGGTCTTGCTGTCGGCGCTGTCGCAGGCGTTTTTGGCTACCGCTTCATGCAGGAGCGCGAGCAGCAGATGATGGCGATTCAGCAGGGCGCTCCTGCGGCGCAGGTGCCGCTTGCTGAGCTTCAGCGCCAGAAGGAAGAGCTTGAGGATCTCATCGCTGCGCAGGAAGCCGGCGCGAACCAGTAAGGGAAACATAAGAGGGGCTGCGACAGGCAAATGCTCGTATCGTCATGGCATATTGCGTGCGCAGCCCCTTTCCTGTTTTGCTGTTGATAACGAATTGCATGAAGGAGGACGCTATGGCAAAGATTTCTTTGGGCTTGCCGCTGGCAGCGGCTGCCGCAGGCACGGTCGTGACGCTCTTTGTTCCGGCGAAGCGTCTGCATATCGTCTGCGGCACGGCATGGGCGGCACTCTCGCTCGTTCACGCTTGGCAGTATCGCAAAAAGCTCGCGAAAGATCTTGCGATGCCGTTCGGCGCAAGTCTCAAGCAAAATGTGATGAAGAAGATTGACGAGGGGCTTCAGAAGCTGCCGCTGCCGCCGACGAAGCTCGGCGCACTCATCGGCTCGATGCGCCCTGCCGCCTATGCGCCGGGCAGGATGCGCCTCTACAGCCGTTCACTCGTGGGAAACGAGAAGCTTAGAGAGCAGATTCTTGCGTACTTCGCTGACTGTCCCGAGGTGGACAAGGTCGAGTGCAGTACGCTCACCGGCTCCGTGCTCATCACCTATGAGCCGGAATTTTTTGCTGAGAACGAAGAGCTTTCACAGATTGAAACGTATGTGAAGCATCATGTGCAGATGGCACAGGGGAGGAGTTAAATCTTTATGTCTTATATGTCTGGTTTGATGATCGGCACGGCCCTTGTCCAAGGCCTCGGCAGCATGCTTTCGGGCGGCGCTTCTGCAGGCATGGGCGGCGGCATGGGCATGGGCAGGAGCGCGGGCATGAGCGGTCTTTTCGGCATGGCGTCCGGCATGGGGCGGGGCGGCATGGGCAGAAGTTCCGGCATGAGCGGACTCTTTAACATGATGCCGACGGGCATGGGCAGCGGCATGAGCAGCATGTTCGGTCAAGGCAGGGGACGCGGCAAGGGCATGGCGCAGGACGCGTCCGGCTCTGCAGCCGTGTCTGCACCGGCAATGCCAGCTTTCGCGCTGAAGAGTGCCGTGCCCGGGCGCAGGCGCTACTATGCGGCGGCCCTGCAGGGGAACGAGGAGCTGGCAAAGCTTCTGGAGAAGAACCTTGGCCGCATCGCCTTCATCGATTCCGTCAAGGCGTCGAGTGTTACGGGCAGTCTGCTCGTCTGCTATACGGGCGATGAGGGAGCTGTCGATCGCCTGATGGCGGATCTTGGCAAGCGCGTCTTTGGTGCTACGGAGCATGCGGGTTTTAATCTGCCGCAGGGGCTTTCCGATTTGCTCCCTGCGGCAGGCGTCACTCAGCCGCTCGCTGAACTCGGTGCAAGCATCCGCCGCACAGCAGGCGCGGCGAACGTATGGCTGCACGAGAAGACGCATGGCTGGCTCGATTTCCCGTCGGTATTCGCTCTCGGCTTCATCGTGCGCGGCTTGCGCAAGATCCTGCTCTATGAACAGCGGCCGTCGGGTCCGCAGATGCTTTGGTGGGCATTCTCGATCTTGAAAGGATGGAAGATGATATGACGTATGGGACATGCTCGCTCCGCCTATCGGCGGATCTTGCTCAGGATAAGCGCGCCCTCTTGGGTGCACAGCTTCGAAGCATAAAGGGCGTCGTCGCCGCTTCGGTCGGCGACAAGGCGCTGACGGTCTGGTACAAGGAAGAATTGCCCCTCGCACTCGTGCGTCGGCTCGTCAAGCGCATGGAAGAAGAGTGCGCACCGAGCGATCCCGAGCTTGACATGGCGGGCTATCGGCGCGAAGCAATCTTCTCGCTCGCGAGCTTCGCGGGCATGAAGGCGCTTGAAAAGCTCGCGCCCGAAGCTTTTGCGGGAATGAAGGTGTTTCGCAGTCTCCTCGTCTTGGCCATCGCGCGCAACTTCCTCAAGAACGGCGTCGTGGGCATGGTGAAAGAGCGCCGCCCGAACGCCGACACGCTGACGAGTACGGCGGTTATCGCCTCCGTGCTCGCAGGCAAGCCCGAATCGAGCCTCACGCTGCTGACGCTGTCGAACGGCGCTGAGATGCTGACCGCCTACGCAGCGGAGCGCGCGAAGAAGCAGATTTCCGGCCTTCTGAACATGAACCAGCGCTTCGTCTGGCTCGTTGACGGCGGCGTCGAGCGCAAGGTCGCGGTCGAGTCCGTGCAGGTCGGCGACCGCATCGCGGCACATTCGGGCGAGATGATCTGCGTCGACGGCCGCGTCGTCAGCGGCAAGGCGTCCGTGAACCAGGCGTCGATCACGGGCGAGTCGAATCCCGCGATGAAGCGCGAGAAGTCGCCTGTCTACGCAGGCTCTGTCATCGAGGTCGGCGAGATCGTCATCGAGGTCGAGAAGACGGGCAAGGACACGTCGCTCGCGCACATCGTCCACCTCGTCGAAGAGGCGCAGTCGAGACGTGCGCCCGTGCAGAACTTCGCCGACAACATGGCGAACATGCTCGTGCCGATCTCGTTCCTCGGCGCGGCGATCGTCTACGGCGCGACGCGCGATTGGCAGAGGGTGCTGAACCTCCTGTTCATCGACTTCTCGTGCGGCTTGAAGCTCTCGACAGCGACGGCGATTTCCGCTTCGATTGCGGCGGCGGCGAAGAAGGGCATTCTCGTCAAGGGCGGCAACTATATGGAAGCGCTCGCCAATACCGATACCGTCGTCCTCGATAAGACGGGCACGATCACGGTCGGCATCCCGCAGATCTCCTCCATCAAGACGGCGGAGGGCGTGACGGAGAAGGAGATGATCCTTCTGGCAGCGTCGGCGGAGATGCACTCCGTGCATCCTCTGGCCGTCGCCATTCAGAAGTACGTTAAGGACAACAACTGGGAAGTGCCGCAGCACCGCTCGTCGAAGACGATCGTCGCACGCGGCATGCAGGCGGTCGTGCCTGATTTCGACGGCTTCAAGGGCGGCGACGTGATCGTCGGCAGCTACAAGTTCATGAAGGAGCGCGGCGTGCAGGGCGCGGGCGAGCTCGTCGTCGAGGACACGACGGAAAACTTCCTCTACATCGCGCGGAACGGCTCGCTCATGGGCATCATCGGCATCACCGATCCCGTGCGCCCGAAGATGAAGAAGACGCTGAACCAGATGCGCCGTTACGGCGTCGACGAGATCGTGATGCTCACGGGCGACTCGGAGAAGGTCGCCGATCATGTGGCGCGTCAGATGGACATCGACTCCTACCATGCCGAGGTCTTGCCCGAAGACAAGGCGAACTACGTCATGAAGCTCAAGGAGCGCGGCGGCAGGGTCATGATGGTCGGCGACGGCATCAACGACGCGCCGGCGCTTGCCTTTGCCGACGTCGGCGTGACGCTCGGCGGCCGCCAGACGGACATTGCCGCCGAGTCTTCGGCAGTGACGATCCGCTCGGAAGATCCTGAAGGCCTCGTCGACGCTCTGCGTCTCGGCAAGCGCACGATGGGATTGATCCATCAGAATTTCCGCGCGACGATCCTCGTCAACTCGGGCGCCATGCTCATGGGCGCCTTGGGCATGATCAGCCCGCTGTGGGCGGCTGTCATCCACAACACGGCGACGCTCGCCGTCGTCTTAAACAGCGCGCGCATCCTCTCGACAGGCAAAAAGCCTGTAAGGCGCGTCGGCTGAAAGAAATGAATGAAAAAGGATGCCGTACGAAGGTGTGCGGCATCCTTTTTCTTGTTAAAACAAATCACTATGCGTGCCAGTCCGAAGCAGTATCAATGTGTCCTTCTATACTTGATAAATCAAAAGCCAGTCAGGTTGTATGTGGCATTCTCGCATGTTCTTATAGTTCCTTGAATTTGTCAGTCGATGATCGCGGTAAGATTCGGGCAAGGTCCGCCCGTTGCTCAAAAGTGCAATGACCGTTTCCAATTCTTTGGGATTGCAGCCGCGCTTCAGCGCCAACTTGTAGTCTCTCTTGAATTGACTTCCGAAATTGAGCTTACGCATTTAGCGCCGCCATAAGCTCGTCTACGCTTTCAAAAGGACCTTGCAGGTCGTCGCCCTTTTCTGCCGCTTCCATCGCGGCGTAGGTGATTTCATTCGGCTCGCACTCTTCGTCCGTGTTCACTTCGAAAGGCAGTCCGTGGCAGCGCAAGGCTTGACGATAAAAAATTCCTGTTGCAGTGCTCAAATCCATGCCGAGAGCCTTGAAAAGCTCAGCTGCCTGCGCTTTGAGTTCTGGTTCCATACGAAGCGTCATGGTTCCTTTATGCGCCATTTGAAATACCCCTTTCAAAATGGTTGTTGACTTCTCTTCTAATTATATAAAATATATGGCTTCTACACAAGACCAAGACAAAAGTTATACGAATCCCCCTTTATTATGGACTTGACAATCATTCTCATCCCATTTATAATTATGTCATAAAGATGAGTGATATTCATATTCAAGGATAAAAGAAAGGGAGAGTGGTTATGAGCAGTGTGGTGATTCTTGGGGGGAACGAGTGTATGGAGTGCCGTTATCGTGAGGCATGCAAGAGCTGCGGGTTCAAGGCGAAGGTTTTTCCGAAGATGTGTCGAGACCTCAGGAGGAAGATCGGCTCGCCTGATCTCATCATTCTTTTCACGAGCACGGCATCACACCAGCTTGCCATGCACGCGCAGGAAGAGGCGAAGAAGTGCAATGCGAAGATCGCTTTCTGCCACTCGGCAAGCATGGCGGCGTTGCAGAACGTCCTCGCTGAGCACTCAGCATGAGGGCGGAACGCGTCATGGTGATGCGATGTCTTCCGTGATATTTTAACGAAAGCGCAGGAGCGAAGGGGACGCTCCTGCGCTTTTTGTGTGCAGGAGCGTCGTCGGTCTCAAGGCGGAGCTTTTGGGGAGGCTGCGCATTTGCATCCCTGCAGTATTTTTTACGGGAAGGGTGCAATTTCTTCGGCGGAACGTCCGCCCGCTGTTTGATTAAATGAGAATATTTATAAATTGATAGAAAAAGTTCAAATCGCGCCTTATTTCCTTGACAGCATGAGCTGGATAGAGTATTATTATCTCTGCCGATGAACTGGATTCAGTTTCATTGTCGTTCTCATTTTTTATGAAACCCCAAGCGATTGAGCCGTAGGCGTAGGTCGATTGGCTGAGTTTCGCTAAGGGAGGCGTGCAATGTCCGCAACATGGACGTTTGTGCGTGCAGTTTGCTGTTTTATTTAATGGAGGTAAGAAGCATGACGTTGAAAGACGGAAAGACAGGAATGTCTCTTCGTGTCGACAAGGTGGGCGATTCGGAGCTCAAGCAGCGCCTGATGACGATGGGGCTGATCCCGGGCACGCGCATCAAGGTGTTGCCGTCGGCGCCGATGGGCGATCCGATGGCGATCGGACTTCGCTCGTACAATTTGGCGCTTCGCCGCGCTGATGCGGAGAAGATCGAAGTGACGGAAATCAAGGAAGGAGCGGGAGCCTGATGAGCACCATGAGCGTCGCCCTGACGGGCAACCCGAACACGGGAAAATCGACCATATTCAACGAATTGACGGGCATGCGCCAGAAGATCGGTAACTGGCCGGGCGTCACCGTCGACAAGAAGATGGGCGTCGTCAACTACAAGGATCGCGTGATCACAGTCGTCGACCTGCCTGGCACCTACAGCATCAATGCGCGCTCGGCGGAAGAGCAGGTCGTCATCGACTACTTCAAGACGACGATGCCCGACCTCGCCGTCGATGTCATTGACTCCTCGAATATCGAGCGCAATCTCTTCCTCACAGTGCAGCTCCTCGAAGAGGGAATTCCTCTGCTCATCGACCTCAACATGCAGGACGAGGCGGAAAGAAAGGGCATTCGCATCAACATCCAGAAGCTCGAAGAGGCTCTGGGCATGCCTGTCGTGCAGACAGTTGGCCGCAGCAAGAAGAGCATCCAGAAGCTCATCGAAATCTTCACGACGACCGTCATGTCGAACTACCGTCCGAGTGCGATGGTTGAAGAGCACAAGGCGAAGGCGACGGAACTCAAGAAGAGCGGCCTTTCCGCCGAAGAGCTGGACGAAAAGCTCATCGAGCTGCGCTATGATCTCATCGACAAGATCATGAAGAAGGCGGTTGTCGTCGGAAACGTCGGGCTGTCGACTTCGGAGAAGATCGACCGCGTGCTCGCGAACGGCGTCTTGGCGCTGCCTATTCTCCTCGGCATTCTCTACTTGGTGTTCTGTATCGCCTTCACGTGGATTGGTCAGCCGCTCGCAGATGCCGTCGGCGACTGGATCGGCGGACCGTTCACCGACTGGATCAAGGACGCGATGGAATCTGCGGGCGTCGCCGAGTGGCTGAAATCCTTGATTGCAGACGGTATCGTCGCGGGTGTCGGCAACGTCATCAACTTCGTGCCGCTCATTTTCACACTGTTCTTCATGCTGTCCTTCCTCGACGGTACGGGATATATGGCGCGCGTCGCCTTCATCATGGATCCGATCATGCGCCGTGTCGGCCTCACGGGCAAGGGCATCATGCCGCTGATTGTCGGCTTCGGCTGCGGCGTGCCGGCCATCATGGGTGCGCGTGCGCTCGACTCGGAAAAGGACAGGCTCACGTCGATTCTCATCACGCCTTTTTTGACATGCTCGGCGAAGCTGCCGATCATGGCGCTCTTCGCTGCGATGTTCTTCCCTGAACATGCCGCGAATCTCGTATTCTCGATGTACATCATCGGCATCGTCGTCGCCATCATCATGGCGAAGGTTCTGGGCATCACGGCGTTCAGGAGCCAGGGATCGACGTTCCTCCTCGAACTGCCGCCGTACCGCATGCCGGACATGAAGACGGTGCTCTTGGAAACTTGGGACAAGGGCAAGGGATACCTGATCAAAGCTGGTACGATCATCTTCGCAATGAGCGTAGCCATCTGGTTCTTGTCGAACTACAATGCGGACGGCGCTACGGATGAGATGAGCGAATCCTTCCTCGCCTCGATTGGCGGCGGTATGAGCCATCTCTTCGCGCTGCACGGTTTCGAGACTTGGGAGTCGGGCGCGGCCGTCGTCACGGGCATCATGGCGAAGGAGTCCGTCGTCTCGACGCTCGGTATCCTCTATGGCGTCGGCGATGTCTCGACCGAGGCGGAGGATGCCGCAGAGACGGCGACACAGTTCGCCGGCTCGATGGGTACGGCATTCACGGCAGCCTCGGCGCTCGCCTTCATGGTATTCTCGCAGCTCTACACGCCGTGCATGACTTCGCTCGGCACGATCAAGAAGGAGACGGGCAAGTGGAGCTGGATGCTCTTTGCCGCTCTCTACACCTTCGGCGTCGCCTGGGTCGTCTCACTTCTTGTCTACTGGGGAGCCTGCGCCTTCGGCATGAACGGCTAGGGAAGCCGTCCGTGCTTCGCTACTCCTGAAAGGAGATCTTTGCCATGGCAAGCATCATTGTCGGCGCAATTGTCGCCGTCCTGCTCTTCTTCGCGCTGCGCCACGTCTATCACAATGTGAAGGCGGGCAAGGAAGACTGCTGCGGCGGAAGCTGCAGCGGCGGCTGCGGAGGCTGCGGCGGCAGCTGCAGCACGGGGCAGGAAAAGTAAGATTGCTCGATTGTGCGACTTATGTCGCAGAGAAGAGTCCGATATGCATTTTGCATATCGGACTCTTTTTTGTGCAGAAAATACAAGTTTGTAGAAGAATCCAGATCATTTTGTGCCGATTCAGAAAAGGCGTAAAATAGATGGTATAAGACTAACATTTATTGGAAAGAAAGTGCAAGGGCTTTTTATTAAAATGGAAATATTCTTATTGACAAGGGGAAGCGTTATCTTATATAATTAATCTCGTTTTCAAATATATTTTTTTATGAATATCATTCACTAAGGAAGGGAACTGGAACAATGAAACAAGGACGACTTGCCCGCAGGGTAACGATGGCTCTTTTGAGCGGCACCATCATGATGCCGCTGTGCTTTGGCGGAACGGCACAGGCGGAGGAGGCAACGTACGACTTCGGCACGTCTGACGTCTATGCGGACAAGGTGGCGGAGCCGCCCAAGGTTGAGGAGAAGGCGGCGCCCCCCGTCGTGGAAGAAGAGACTGAGGAGGATGCGTACCCCGGCGGCGAAATCTCCAAGACCGTACAACTTGGCGCACTCGGCGAGAAGAAGGCAATGGACGTGCCGTTCAGCATCACGGGTTTTACCGAAGAGAAGATTGACAACTCGCAGTCCTCGCTTCTCGCCGACCTCATCGCCAACGATGCTTCCGTCAGCAATCAGACCCTCTCGGGCGTTTCGAGTGCGTGGAACATCCGCGGCTTCAAGTCGCAGCAACAGGATGTGCAACTCAACGGTCTCTACGGCGTCGCGCCGCGTTTCTACGGTGGCACGGAAGCCGCAGCGCGCGTCGATGTTCTCAAGGGACCGAGCGTATTGCTTGCGGGCATTGCACCGAACGGCTCTGTTGGAGGTACGATTAACTATGTAACGAAAAGTGCGGGCGACAAACCCGAGACTCGCACGAGCCTTTCCTTCGGGGATGGTGAAGTCCTGACGCATCAGATTGACATTGGCAGACGTACGGACGACGGCAAGGCAGGTGTTCATCTGACGGTCTTGAATCGCGGCGGCGAGACGTCCTTCGGCGAGGGCAACCGTACGTCGTCATTTGCACTTGGCGCGGATTACAAAGCGGATCGCTGGCGCGCCGAATTGGACTACGGTCTTGTATACAATAAGGTTTCCGATCAGCAGTACCAACTGACGATTGCCGGAAATATGCTTTCGTCGAGGAACAAGATGTTTTCCGTGCCGAATGGCAAGAAGTTTGGTGCGCCTGGCACATACCGCGTCGTGCATGAGCACTACGGTATGCTTCATGGTGAGTACGATTTCAATAAGGATTGGACAGGATACATCTCCTATGGTTTGCGCCGCACGACACAGGAGACGTTCTTCAACAATTTCCAACTGATGAAGCCGACGGGCGATGTAACCATGAAGTATTCGTTCAATAACCAGATCAATCAAGCGGACTCGGCGGAAATCGGCGTGCGCGGCAAGTTCTGGACGGGGGATTTGAAGCATGAGCTGACGCTTGCAGCGAATCGTATCCACTATACGCGCTCGATGCGCAATCGTACGGTAAAGGCCGGAGTCAAGACGAACATTTGGAATACGAATTTCCAAGTGCCGAACAATCCGTTCACATTCAATCCTTCGAGGAATGATGAGAACACGTTTACGGGCATATCCCTTGCTGACATCATGACGACGAAGGATGAACGCTGGCAGTTCATCCTCGGTGGACGCCAGCAGCACGTCGAGATTGACACCTACAATATCAACACGGGTGCACGTAAGACGCATTACGACGACAGCGTATTCACACCAGCATTTGCTATCGTTTATAAACCGCAGAAGAATCTCTCGCTCTATGCGAACTACATGCAGGGACTTGATGCGGGAGATGCGCTTGTCACGAATACGAACGCAGCAAACTACGGCGAGGCATTTGCGCCGTTCAAGACGAAGCAGTACGAGGTCGGCGTGAAGTATGATCTCGGCAAGTGGGCGGCGACACTCGCAGCGTTCGACATCAAGTCACCAACGCTGATTGAAGATACGGCGACGCATATCTTCGCGCCCACGGGGGAGGTTCATCATCGCGGCATCGAGCTTAATGCTTTCGGTGAGCCTGTCAAGGGCACGCGCATCACGGGTGGGCTCATGCTGCTTGACGCGACGTATGAGGGGACGAACGGCGGCATATACGACGGCAATCAGGTCGCGGCAACCTCGCGCTGGAATGCTGTCTTGGGCGTCGAGCATGATCTCAGAGCCGTGCCGGGGCTTACGCTCACGACGCACTTGACCTATAGCAGCAAATCCTACATCAACGAGGCGAACAGCTTCGAGGTTGATCCGTGGGTCACATGGGATCTCGGTGCGCGTTACAAGTTCAATGCAGGCAAAGTGCCGATGACGCTGCGTGCCGACGTCTACAATGTCACGAACCGCAACTACTGGCGCGCTTTGATCAACAATGGCATGTTCCTTGGCAAATCTAGGACGTTCATGCTCTCGCTGAGCGCAGATTTCTAAGAAGGAGGGGCGTACGGTTTTGCAGGCAAGACTCATATCCTCAGGACGTACAGCCCTCTTGGCAGCCGCCCTCGTGGCGGCGCTAGGAGGGCTTTCCCTCTTCTTTTTGACGGTCGGCGTGCGCATGATTCCCATGGGGGACGTCGTCCATTCTTTCACGAGTTTCGATGCGACGAACGTGCCCGATCTCATCGTGCAGACGCTCCGTCTGCCGCGCCTTCTGGCGGCGCTCGTCTGCGGCGTGAGCTTCGCTGTGGCGGGCGCCCTGATGCAGGGTGTGACGAACAATCCGATGGCGAGTCCGTCGATTCTCGGCATCAATGCGGGTGCGAGCTTCGGTCTTTCCATCGCAATGATCTTCCTGCCCCTTGCATCCCTGCAGGCGACGATTCTTGCCTCGTTCTTTGGCGCGGCACTCGCGACGCTCGTGATTCTCGCCCTTGCGGTGGGCCGGCGGGGCAAGGCTTCGCCCGTCTACGTGGCGCTCGCGGGTACGGCGGTCAGTGCCGTCTTCATGGCGGTGACGCAGGTGCTCGTCGTCTACTTCGATGTGGCGCAGGAACTCAGCTATTGGACGGCAGGTGGACTCGGCGGCATCAAGATGCCTGAGATTCTCGCCGTCTTGCCGTGGACGATTCTCGGACTCGCCGTCGCCATCAGCATCTCGCGTTCGGTGACCCTGCTGTCTTTCGGTGAGGAGATGGCGATCGGGCTCGGCGGCAAGATCATGCGCATCCGTGCGCTCGCGGGGCTTGCCGTGCTGATTCTCGCAGGATCTGCCGTCTCAGTCGCCGGTCCTGTCGGCTTCGTCGGACTCGTCGTGCCGCACATCGTGCGGCGGCTCGTCGGCATCGACTATCGGCTCGTCGTGCCGTTTTCGGCGCTTCTGGGTGCACTTCTCGTCGTCGCGGCGGACATCGTCGCGCGTACGGTCACACCGCCCTTCGAGGTGCCCTTGGGCGCGGTGACGGCACTCGTCGGCGTGCCGTTCTTCCTCTTCCTTGCCAATCGCAAGGAGGTGCGTGCATGACATCCTCGCTCAAGGGGCGCGGCACTCTCTTTGTCGTTCTCCTACTTATCCTCGCGGGACTCTTCTTCCTGCATCTTTCGACGGGCTTTCATTACTTCACGAAGGAGCACCTTCTTTCCATTCTCTTCTTTGGCGGCACGCCTGAGGAGAGGCTGACGGTTTACGACTTCCGCATGGTGCGCTCGGTGCTCGCCGTGCTCATCGGCATGGGACTCGCCGTCTCGGGCGCAATCTTCCAGACGATCTCGAAGAATGAGCTGGCAAGCCCGAGCCTTCTGGGCGTCAATGCAGGCGCAGGACTCGCCGTCATGCTGCTCGTCGTCTATGCGGACGGCATGACGGGACTGGGGCTTTGGGAGCAGCCACTGGCCGCCGTCCTCGGCGGTGCGGCGGCCGCGCTCTTCATCTACCGTCTGAGCGTACGTCGTGGACGCACGTCGTCGACGTACACGCTCGTCCTCAACGGCATCGCGGTCACGGCGGGGCTTCATGCCGTGCAGATGCTCATCGTTGTGGGGCTTGATCCCAACAGGTTCCACTCGGTCAACACATGGCTGATCGGCAGCATCTTCGGTAACAGCTGGACGCATGTCCATGTTCTCGGCTTCGTCGTCGGCCTCGCCGTGCTCTTCTTTCTCGCGCACCATGAAACGCTCGATATCCTCGCCCTGCGCGAGGAGACGGCGATCGGCCTCGGGGTCTCGATCAATCGCGCGCGTTTCGTCTATCTGATGGCCGCCGTCATGCTCGCCGGCGCGTGCGTGGCGGTCGGCGGCAGCATCGGCTTCATCGGCCTGATCTGCCCGCATATTGCGCGTCGCCTCGTCGGCGTCTCACACCGCTGGTATCTGCCGATGACGGCGCTTCTCGGCGCGATTTTGCTCGTCGCGGCGGACTGGTTCGCACGCATCGTCATCGCGCCCGACGAGATGCTCGTCGGTCTCGTCGTATCGTTGATCGGTGCGCCGTATTTCCTCTATATACTCGCCCGCAGCAAGGGCTGAAAGGACGGATAGAATGGAGCTTGAAGCTCGAAATTTGAAGGCGGGCTATGACGGCGCCGTCATCATTGAAAATATGAACCTCAAGATCCCCGCGGGCAAGGTCACCGCATTGATTGGTGCGAACGGCTGCGGCAAGTCGACACTTTTGAAGACGATCTGCCGCATTCAGCCAGCACTTGACGGCGAAGTTCTCCTCGATGGCACGAGCATCGCCGAGACGGACAGCCGCGAGCTGGCAAGGCGTCTCGCGATCCTGCCGCAGCACCCGACCGCGCCCGCAGGACTCAGCGTGCGCGAGCTCGTCGGCTACGGTCGTGCGCCGTACCGCTCGAAACTTTTCGCACGCACGACGAGGGAGGACAGGCGCATCGTCGATTGGGCACTCGAAGAGACGGACATGATGGACTTTGCCGAGCGTCCCATCGAGGCGCTTTCGGGCGGTCAGCGCCAGCGTGCGTGGATCGCCATGGCGATTGCACAGGACACGGAAATGCTCTTCCTCGATGAGCCGACGAGCTTCCTCGACGTCGCGCATCAGATGGAGGTCTTGGATCTCGTTCGTCACTTGAACGAGGCGTACAACAAGACGGTCGTCATGGTCATTCACGAGCTCAATCAGGCGGCGCGCTCCTCCGACCATCTGCTTGCGATGAAGGCGGGCGAACTGCGCTATGAAGGCTCACCGAAGGAAGTGCTGACGCAGGAAATGCTTGCTGAGGTATTCGGCATCGATGCCGAGATTCTCGAAGATCCGCGTGCGGGCTCGCCGTACTGCATCCCGTACGCGCGGGAGAAGAAGAGGGAGGAGAGGAAGCGTGCTTAGAAATTCGCGGCGTGCCACATGGATGCTCGCCTTTTTGACGCTTCTTTCCCTCTTTTCCGTGGGTGCTCTCGGCTGCGGAAGTGAAAGCGCAGATGCGCCGCAGAAGAGCAAGGCGCTCTTCGATCCCGACGTCCCGCGCGAAGATACGCCGGAGGCGATCGATGCGGAGCTTGCCGAGCGCTTCCAAAAGACGAAGAAAGCCGCGGCGAAGATGTTCAGCGAGGAAGCGGGCAGGAAGGTGCTCACGCACAAGTACGGCAAGACCGTGCTGCCCGAGAAGCCGCAGCGCATCGCCGTCGTCGGACTCGAAGACACGGCGATCTCGATGGGGCTTCCCATCGTCGCCGCGCATGTCGCGAAGTCCTCGTACCTCTACGAGAAATTCCAGTCGCTTGATATCACGAACATCAGCATCAACGCCGACACGAAGACGATCAACCTCGAAGAGGTGCAGGCGGTGCAGCCCGACCTCATCCTGCTGCGCGACAGCTACGACAAGAACGCTTACAACGCGCTGTCGAAGATCGCGCCCGTCGCCCCCTTCAATTTGCAGAAGGAAGAAACTGCCGTTCTCGCGGCGGCCGAGGCAGCAGATCGTCCAGAGCTTGGCGAGAAGCGGCTGAAAGAATACTACGAAAGAGTCAAGGTGGCGCGCATGAGGATCAAGGGCGTGATCGGCGATGATACCGTCGCTTTCCTGCGCATCCTCAAAAAGGACGTACGTCTCTACCCGTATTCGGTGAACTCAACGAACAGCTTTATGTACGAGCTTTTGAACCTGCGCCCCGATCCGATGGTTGTCGCACTCGATACGACGAAGAACAACATGGCGATTTCCATGGAGTCCCTGCCTGAACTCAAGGCGGACTACATCGCCATATCGAGCGGCTACGGCGCAAACAACGCGAATAGTCAAGCGGCGGCGGAAAAGCGCTACGAGGAACTGCGCGCCGATCCTCTTTGGCACACGCTTCCCGCCGTGCGTAAGGGTCATGTGCTCGACGTCGATTCCCTGATCTGGAATGCGCACGGGCTGATTGCCAAGGAACTGGCAATCGACGATCTCGACCGCTGGCTTGGCGGCGAACCGAAATAATTTTTAAGATGCGAGGCGTATGCCTTGAAATAATGGCGTCCTGCCTTCATGCGGGGCGTGGGATGGCTTCGGCCAAGATTTATAGGAGGTAAATATTTTATGGACTATCTGTTGACTGCGATCGAATTTTTCCACAAGGGCGGCTCCGTCATGTATGTGCTGCTCCTTTGCTCACTCTTCGTCGTTTCCATCGGCATCGAGCGTGCGCTCTACTTCTCGAAGATGGATTCGGGACGCGCCTTTGCGCGTGACTTCTACCTCGCCGTGTCGAACGGCAAGTTCCAGGAGGCGAAGAAACTCACGGAGGACGCGCGCGGCTCGCTTGCGAACATCCTTTTCTCCGTCGTGACGAACAAGCCGACGACGCGCACGAACCCGTCGGCATTCATGGAGATCCAGTCGGGCATAGCGCTGTCAAAACTCAGAAAGCGCCTCTACTACCTGAGCGTCATCGTCACGATGGCGCCGCTCCTTGGCCTCCTTGGCACGATCAGCGGCATGATCTCTGCGTTTTCCGTGTTCAATCTCGACTCGGGACAGGCGACGGCAATCACGGGCGGCGTCGGCGAGGCTCTGATTGCGACGGCGATGGGTCTTTGCGTCGCCATCATCGCGCTCGCTGTGCACGCCTACTTCACGCAGCGCATCGAGAGCATTGTCACAGACATGGAGCAGTGCTTCTCGCTCGTTGAGGCGGAGCGCGAGCACTTCCTTAAAGGAGGGGAGGCGTAATGCGGCTCAGGGACAGAAGGAGCTTCGACAAGCCCGAGGTCATGATCATCCCGATGATCGACATCATG
>ERZ773069.1103-NODE-1103-length-16250-cov-4.336091_pt1 | contig 16250 bp, 14 predicted proteins | sample MGYA00580619_ERZ773069 | MGnify/ENA primary metagenome ERZ773069 (study PRJEB29015, sample SAMEA2738007) | human oral metagenome | biome: human oral; feature: human-associated habitat; material: dental | place: China | collected 2108 ...
TGATTATGATTTACCACTCTAACATTTCAAGTGTGACATTTTGAGATATTAGTTCAAGCCATGACTATGATTTAATACAATACATTGTATAATGCTTGACAAAACAAAAAAATTATGCTACAATATATACGCTACTAATAATAGAGTACCTTAAGATAAGTACTCTAGCTTTTTCGTCAAGGAGGGAAAAATGATGAAGAAGAACGTTACTACTGTTGTTGCTGCTGTTGTTGTCCACATCCTGATACAAATAGAAGAACAAGAAGGGAAAACATCCATAGGGAACTTTTTTTCATATTGTTCATGATTTATCACTCCTTCTAGTTATTGTCTCCTACATAGTTGAAACGAAGACGCATTACTTTAAAACGGCCGAGTTCGTCTTTGCCTTCAGCATAAAGTGTTATTTGGTTACCTTCAACGGTGTAAGTATAAGTAATTGGTACGAGTAGGTTAAACGTTGTTCCCATAACAATTGTATCTAAAAATGCAGGTGTTTCAGGGAACGTAATCGTATGTTTCTTCGTGTCGATTTCTCCGGTTAGAGAATAATCAAAGGCATGATTAGGTTCGTCTAAAGTAATCTTTGTATGTTTCATATTTGGAATATACTTCTTAAATTCGTCAATTCTATTTTTTAAATACGATTCAAAATCCCCTTTTTTCACTCCTGTTGCATATGCAAAATCCTTATACAGTTCTTTGTAATCAAAACGGTACTTCAATTCAACTGTATTGGCTTTAATGGACATCGTCATCTTAACATTATCAAAGTCATCAAGCATTAGTACAAGGGCAAGCTTTTTGATATCAGTAGCTAGGAATACTTTCTGAATCGTCATTTGTTGATCGGTCCATTCCCAAGTTCCTTGTTGATCTTGTGTAAGATCTTGTGGAGCTTTTGTTGTTTGAGAAGTTTCATTTGTTTGAGAAACTTCATTTGTTTGGGAAGACTGCGATGGAGAAGGCTGACAACCAGCAATCACGAGTAATGTAGAGAATGACAAGAATCCGACAAGTATCTTCTTTGTTTTAGTCAACATAAAGTTACCTCCTAAAGTTGGTTACCTTTATTCTAACATTAAATGGAATCGTTATAAAGTGAAGTTTTGAGCGAAGAATGAAGAAGAAGGGAAAGTATAAATAAAAATAAGGTTGGAAAGGATTGCCAACCTTATGTAGATTTTACTCAACTTTATAAAAGAATTCTCTAGGGTCACCACTTGAACCTTGTCCCGCCCAAATACGATTGACAGTTTGGTCTGATGGATCTTCTTTTGGAACCATTGTAAATTTAGTTCCAGCAGGTAGGAAGATGATTGAATAGCCACTAGTATTCGTGTTAACAGCAACGGTTAAATATCCTCGGTCCATCTTTGGTTTCCCCAATTTTTCAGTGGTACTCACAAGACCGTTTTTATCGAAGGTTAAGGTTTGACCTTTTCCGTTTTTCCAGATTCCAGCGATACTTGAATAATCACCGTTTTGAATGGCGTCAAGATCCATAGAAGCGGATGTTGATTTGGAAGAAGCAGTGTTTTTCGTTAAAGTATTCCATGTTAAGTTTTGTAAATTGAATTCTTTCGGGTATTTCTTCACATCTTCTAGATTTTTTGTTTTGGAAACTTCTTCAAGCTCTTTCCCTTCTTTATTTAATTTAAATAAAATAAATTCTTGATTAATCGGAGTGCTCAATAATAGTGAGCGGTCTTCTCGAAGGGTGAGAGTCGTACGTTCATTTCCAATACCTTCCATTTGATTTGAAACATTGGTTAGTTTTGTAAGCGACCCACCAGTGTTCGAATAAATATCTAGTAGAGTGTATCCATTGCGGCTGTCTTTTAGTGCAATCAGAAGTTCATCAGTTCCGTCTTGATTCAAATCGGAAAAGGCATATGAAATTCCTTTAAACTTTGGTTCAACGTCGCCTTTAGGAACTGCTTGGAGTGCGGAACGATTGATTGTCGTCCCATCTGGTTCTCCGCCTGCTAGGACTTTTGCGTAAGCTTGAAGAACTTCATCAAAAGAGTGCAACGTTAAGCTGGATTCCTTAGGAGCAGTGGTTGTCGGCGAAGGAGTCGTTGATTCTAGGGTAGTCGTTTCTGAAGTTGTTGTTTCTTTACTAGTATCTGTAGTCGTTTGGCATGCGCCTAAAACGAAAGAACAAGATAATAGAGTGAAAATGAGTTTTCTATTTTTCATAATCGTTCTCCTTAATGAAAGAATAAATCTGTTTTCATTATACAGAAGAAGAGAGTAGAAGTCTAAAAAAATTTAGGAAGAAGATAGGCAAACGAAGCAAAACACACAAAAAGCTCCTTGGAAAAATCCAAAGGAGCTTTCATTTTTATGGAACAAACGATTGAGTTTAACGTCCAAACCAAACGCTCATATCCACTAGACCTAAGCCTTTTACATACTCTGTAGAAGTGTATTGCCATCCCCAGCTTGGTTGGCTGTATGGAAGTTGGTATCTAAGTTGTGGAGTATAAGCCGCCACCCAGTCGACATATTTTAAGATATCCGGATGATTCAAGCGATTTTGTAAGAGATATTGATAACTGTAAATACGTACGTTCGTGTAGCCAGCTTTTGACATCGTTTCTTGATAAGCTTTCCAGATTTTCACCCATGTAGCGGTATCTGTTGGGGCCACTTTAGAACCATTTTCATAACGCCAATCTTCAATATCGTAATAGATTGGGTAGGTTGGTTTGATATTGTATCTTTTGATGAGTTCTAATGTGAGATTAGCATCTTTGACACCATCTTCGTCGTTAGAAGCGTATGTGTAAAGGTAAATGCCGTATGGAACGCCTAGGCGGTTTAGTTCACGAATATTATTGGCGAGATGTTTATCTTCAGCACCTGTATATCCGATACGAACAATCACCGCATCGATGCCATTTTCTTTGATGATGCTTTCCCAGTTGGAGATGTGGCCTTGGTGTTCACTCACGTCCATGACTTTCTTTGTATGCTCGTCCCCAAGACGTTGAGAGGCACCATTATAGAAATAACGTTTGCCATTCTTTTCGACCCAGCCGATGTCGACCGCTTTTTTACTGAGGACATTTCCGTTATCGTCAAAGACATATTCATAATGATCGATGATATGTTTTCCTGTTGCCATTTTACCATTATCGAAGACGTAGTACTTGCCATCAATCCATTGTTGACGGGCTACTTTCCCATTAGAGAGGAAGTAGTACCAGTACTGGCCAACTTTCACCCATTTATTTTTTGCATAGCGACCATCTGATTCAAGATAGTAGGAAGAACCGTATTTTTGGTCGTAAATCATTTGGTTTTTCGCAATTTTTCCATCTGATTTGAGATAGTAATCGCCAACCCATTCTCTTTGAGCCATTTGGCCGTCGCTTTTGAAGAAGTACCATTCTTGATTTAACTCAAGCCATTTATTACGGACATATAGACCGCCTTCTTGAATGTAGAACCAATTATTATAGCCTTTATCGAAAATCCATTCTTTATCAGCCATTGTACCGTCGTCTTTGACGTAGTAAGAACCGACCCATTTATTCTTGTCCATTTCTCCCGCTTTTTGGAAGTGATACCATTTCCCATTTAGTTGCATCCACTTATCAGAGGCGTATTTTCCGGTTTCCTCGAGATAGTAGGTCGCTTTATAGTTGGAGTCGTAAATGAACTCGGACTTAGCCATATAACCGCCTGACTTCAAGTAGAAGGCATCTTTCCATTCATTACGGGCATAAGTACCACCAGGTTTGATATAGAACCAGCTATTGTAGGTTGTATCAAATACCCATTCATCATCGGCCATTTCACCGCTAGCTTTATGATAGTAGTTCCAGTTAAATTCATTGGCGTACATGGTGCCATCTTGATGGAACATATACCATTTTCCATTGATTTGTTTCCAAGCGTTTTGAACGGCTTTTCCGTCTTCTTGGGCGTAGTACCATTTTTGATTGAACGTCACCCAACGATTTGTAACGAGTGCGCCATTATCGCCCATCAGGTAGCCATTTACAAGAGTATTCTTCTGCATTCTACCTGCACGGTCGAAGTAGTACCATTTGCCATCGAATTGTTTCCAAGCATCTTTGAGATATTTTCCAGATTCAGTAACGTAGTAGCGTTCTCCTTGAATTGTCATCCATTGATTCGTTCCCATGACCCCTTCGTGATCAAAGGCGTACCCATCAAAGGTTGTATTTTTAAGCATTTTTCCTTCTTCATCGAAGTAATACCATTTTTGGTCAACCTGCTTCCATTGTCGGGTGATGGGCACCTTATTGATATGGTAATAAGTAACGCCATCTCTTGTTACAAAGCCCGTATAAGTGGACTTTTCAACTTCTTTCGATTGTGTTTCTTCATTAGATACTTCACGTTTTCTACGAGTACGAACCTGTTCGGTAGTCGTGGTTGTTGTTGTCTCTTCTTGTGTAGTAGGGGCGACAGTAGTTACTTCGCTTGTCGTCACTTCTGATGGTTTCTCGTCTGTGGTTGTTTGTGCGAAGACTGCTTGCGTTGATAGCATCATCATTGCACTAGTAATAAACGTCAGTCTTGTATATTTTTTCATTTTTTCCTCCCTTTTTTCATGTGATACCATTTCAATATAACAAATGAGAGTGGAAGGTTCAAATAAACCTAAGCGCTTCCTTGCAATCTTAATAATTAGTTTTTTATCGTTTGTAAAAAGGGAAGTGGAAAACAAAAAGCCTCACCCAATGGATGAGACTTTTGATGAAATTGATACATTATTTAGCAGTTTTGTAGAAGTTTTGAATGCCGCTGACAATTCCAGCAACAAGCTTATCTTGATAAGCACTATCACTGATTTTCTTGCTTTCAGGGCCATCTATATAGCCAAGTTCTAATAACACAGCGGGTTTTGCAGTTTCACGAAGCACAGCAAAACTTGCACCACGGATGCCACGGTCATTAGCCCCTGATTTTTCAATAATCGAAGCGTGGAGATTCTCTGCCAGACGTTTACTTTCACTAATACGAAGGGGATTATCATGAGCTTCCTTATTAATACGAGGTGGAAGATCTTCATCGGCTTCATAAATATAGGTTTCAACACCGCTGCGACTTTGTCCACGAACACTAGAAGCGTTGAAGTGGATACTAATAAAGAAGTCCGCGTTGGTTTTATTCGCCATTTGAGAACGTTCTGTTACGAAGTCGACAAATTCATCTTTATCCCTAGAAGTGAGAACTGTATACCCAAGTCTTTCTAACTCGCTTCGTAGTTTACGATAGATTTGCAGATTCAAGTCTTTTTCACGAAGTCCATTATAGACTGCGCCAGGATCTTTCCCGCCATGCCCTGGATCAAGGAAGATAACATTTTTGTATTGTCCGTAATTCACGGCTTCAGGAACTTCAGCGACCCAAAGTCCATCAGCTTGGAAAACATGCTTTTTACCATCGATAGTGAAGAGGTTACGCACATAAGAGCCACCTTCTTGTAAGTAGAACCATCCGCCATAAGAGCCGTCGTAAATCCATTCTTTCTCGGCCATCGAACCGTCTTCTTTTACATAGTAAGCGCCGACCCATTTATTTTTGTCCATTTCACCAGCTTTTTGGAAATGATACCATTTGCCTTTAATTAAAAGCCATTGATTACGCGCATAAGAGCCGTCTTCTTTCAAATAGTATGTGGCTCTGTAATTTGGATCGTAAATGAATTCGCTCTTAGCCATATAGCCGCCAGACTTCAAGTAGTAGTCGCCTTTCCATTGACGGCTTGCGTAAACACCACCTGGCTTAATGTAGAACCAGCTATTGTAGTTTCTGTCGAAAACCCATTCGTTATCGGCCATCGCACCGCTATCTTTTAAGAAATAGCTGCCGCTCCATTCGTGAGAGTACATCACACCATTATCGTGGAATGCGTACCAAACGTCATCAATTTTCTTCCAATCTCCACGGAAAACTTTTCCCCCTGAAAGAGCGTAGTACCATTTTCCACCTTGGTAGCTCCAGCCTGGTGAGACGAGCATTCCTTCATTATCTACCAAATACCCGTCTGGTGTGAGGCCGTTTCTGACCATTTTTCCATCAGCACCAAAGTAGAAGTAACGATTTTCCTCCCATTTCCAAGTAGAAGTAACCGGTTTGTCCTTCTCATGATAGTAAATGTTGCCATCAGCTCTCAAAATACCCGTATAAGGTGGACGTTCCCCTGGCTTGTAATAATAAATATCATTTTTAGCATCGGTTGGAAGGGAGACGGGAGCCTCCGTAGTCTTCTCTGTCGTCTTTTCTTCTTGCTGAGTTGTTGGAAGCTGCGTTGTTTCTTCACTCGTTGTTGGAAGAGTCGTCGTTGTATCTGTGACGGTTTCTGCTAACACCAACTGAGGAAGAAAGAGGGAAAGAGCAGCAGTTAAAAAAGTGAGTTTTGTTGCTTTTTTCATAGGTTCCTCCTGAATCTTTTTTTTACGTCATCAGTGTATCAAAAAGGGGGAAGGGGTGCAATGTTTTAACGCTTTATTCATACAAAGTTCAAAAGTAGATTTAGTTGAACAAATAAACAAAAAACCAACTACCGGAGTAGTTGGTTTGAAATTGGTTGATTATTCTCTCATTGAGCCATCTGCAGTAACATAGTAAGAGCCAATCCATTTGTTTGTATCTAATTCTCCACCACGACGGAAGTGATACCATTTGCCATTAATTTTTTCCCATTTATCTGTAATGTAGAAGCCATTGCCGTCAAAGTAGTACCAGCTAGAATAGTTCTTGTCGTATACCCATTCGTTTACAGCCATTGATCCGCTGCCTTTGACGTAGTAAGAACCGACCCATTGATTTGTATCTAGTTCTCCGCCACGACGGAAGTGATACCATAAACCATTGATTTTTTCCCATTTATCACTAACGTAATGACCATTGTCTGCTAAATAGTACCAGCTAGAGTAGTTCTTGTCATAAATCCATTCGCTCTTGGCCATTTCGCCATTCTCTTTAAGATAGTAGGCCCCTTGCCAAGTGTTACGAACCATCTTTCCATTATGATCGGCATAATACCATTTGCTATCCTTTTCAACCCAGGCATTTTTACGGATGATGCCGTTATCCCCAACAAGGTATCCATAGGCTTCAGGATTTGGTTCTAAATGTCCTTTAGCATTAAAGTACAGGAATTCCCCTTCATTAACGGTTTCCACTAATGAGTTATAAACAATTCTTCCATTTTCGTCTGCGTAAAAAGTATTTTCTCCAATTTTAACAGTCTCTTTTTGTGCCATTTCTCCTGTATCTTGGAGAAGGTAACCGTCAACGATTGCACTTTTTTGCATGATGCCTTCTTCGTTGAAATAGTACCATTTTTCGTTAATTTTTCTCCATTGAGAAGTAATTGGAACATTATTCACGTGATAATACGTCACGCCATCTCTAGAAGTAAAACCAGTAAAAGGCTCTTCTTTTGGTTGATATTCTTCCACGACTTCATTCTCGTGGTTGTCTGCATCGTTTTCTACAGGAGCTACCGTTGTGGCTTCTGTCGTTTCAGCAGGTGCATTTTCTGCGTAGACCGCTTGAGCAGATAAAAGAAACATTGCTGCAGTCATAAAAGTAAGTTTTGTAATTTTATTCATATTTTCCTCCCTGTTTTTCAAAAATGAACGTTCTTACTATACCAAAAATTCTTTTGAAGTTCAAACTATATTAACAAATTTCACGAAAAATTTACTTTTTCCTTCAGCAATAATCGTTCTTTTTTATGCTATAATCGGATTTATGAAAAATAGAGACATTACAAAACAACCAAAACAAAAAATTCTAAAAGGAACCTTAATGACGCTCTTTGCGGGGATTGCCTGGGGGATGAGTGGAGCGAGTGGTCAGTACTTGATGGCGCACGGGATGGGTGTGCTTGCTTTGACAGATTTACGACTGATTATCTCTGGAACACTACTTCTTCTAATGAGTTCTCTCTTCAACCGCGAGCAGCTAAGCGCGTTCTTTAAGGAGAAGAGCAATTACGTCAAAATTGTTATTTTTGCCTTTGTAGGATTATTCTTAAATCAATTTTCGTATTTACAAGCGATCGCCTTGAGTAATGCTGGAACGGCAACGGTCTTGCAGTATCTCTGTCCGGTCATTATTCTCGTGTATATCTGCCTGAAAAATCGTACAGCACCGACCGCGTCTGAAGTGACCTCAATTGTTCTTGCCATGGCGGGAACCTTCTTAATTGCGACACATGGTCAGTGGAATCAACTTAGCGTCACACCACTAGGGCTATTCTGGGGTATCTTTAGTGCGTTCACCTATGCCATCTATATTATGCTTCCGATTAAACTCATCCAAACGTATGGAAGTCTAACGGTGATTGGCGTAGGGATGGTGATTGCAGGAGTCATTCTTTTCCCAATGAGTGGACTCACGACACTTCAACTGGAATATGGTGTTGATATTCTGGCTGCGTTAACGGGAATTATCCTTATCGGAACGGTCATTTCTTATACGATGTTCCTAAAAGGGACGAGCTATATCGGTCCGGTGAAAAGTAGTTTGATTGCTGCGGTTGAACCCATTTCTGCCGTCTTCTTTGCCTTTCTCATTATGAACGAGCATTTTTATGGCATTGATTTTGTCGGTATGGCGATGATACTAGGAGCGGTGGTCTTGATTTCGGTACGAGACCTTCTCAAAGAACGCCGGAAAGTGGAACAAGGCATTATTGAATAACAGAAAATCAAACCGCAATTGGAGCGAATCCAGTTGCGGTTTTTGCTTGCGATAAAAGTAGTAAGAAAACTTTAAAAATGAGACCGTTCTCATGAAACTTTCATCTTTTTCAAATAAATCGTTTGTGCTATACTATGTACCATCAATTAACAGATGGAGGTCCTTAATTTGTCTTATTCACTCGAAATTTTACCAAGTTTATTACACGGAGCAGTGACGACATTAGAAGTGTTCGCACTCGTGCTTATCTTCTCGATTCCGCTGGGCATTCTCATTGCCTTTGCGATGCAACTCAAATGGAAGCCACTCAACTGGCTCATTCATATTTACATCTGGGTGATGCGCGGGACTCCTCTGTTACTCCAACTCATCTTTATTTATTACGTCTTGCCAAGTGTCGGCATTCGTCTAGACAGACTCCCGGCAGCGCTCATTGCTTTCACGCTCAACTATGCGGCGTACTTTGCAGAGATTTTCCGCGGGGGGATTGATACGATTCCAAAAGGGCAGTATGAAGCGGCGAAGGTGTTGAAATTCACTCCAGGAGCGACGATTCGCTATATTGTTCTTCCTCAGGTGACGAAGATTGTCTTGCCAAGTGTCTTCAATGAAATCATGAGCCTTGTCAAAGATACGTCCCTTGTTTACGCGCTTGGAATCTCAGACCTGATTCTGGCGAGCCGTACCGCAGCTAACCGCGATGCCAGTCTTGTTCCGATGTTTCTAGCAGGGGCGATTTATCTGATTGTTATCGGGGTTGTGACGCTTGTGGCCAAACGCATTGAAAAGAAATTTAGTTATTATAAATAGGAGGACAAGCAGATGTTAGAATTACGCAATATTAGTAAACGATTCGGCGATAAACAAATCTTGTCCGATTTCAACTTAACCATTCACGAAGGAAAAATCTTGGCCATCGTCGGACCTTCAGGAGGCGGGAAAACGACTTTACTTCGTATGTTAGCAGGACTAGAAACCATCGACTCTGGAGAAGTGTTCTATAACGGCGAACCGCTCGCACTTGATGAACTTACAAAGCGCCAACTGCTTGGATTCGTCTTCCAAGACTTCCAATTATTCCCACATTTATCGGTATTAGAAAACTTAACGATTTCACCGGTGAAAATGAACGGGGTGCCTCAAGAAGAAGCCAACGCGAAGGCACGCGCACTCTTAGAACGCCTCGGCCTTGCTGGACACGAGGACGCGTTCCCATATTCACTCTCAGGCGGACAAAAGCAACGGGTCGCCTTGGCACGTGCAATGATGATTGATCCTGAAATCATCGGCTATGACGAACCAACATCAGCACTCGATCCAGCCCTTCGCCTAGAAGTAGAGAAGTTAATCCTCCAAAACAAAGAACTCGGAATGACGCAAATTGTTGTAACCCACGATTTAACCTTTGCCGAAAACATCGCGGACGAACTCTTGGCGTTCGAACCGAAATAGGAGGCTGCTATGGAGAAACGAAAAGGAATTCTAGGGCTTTTGGTGCTTGTAGGGGTGGCGGTTATGAGCCTGGCGGGCTGCACGCAACAGGCAAGTAACCCAAAAGTCGATAACTGGGATAAATACCAACAACAAAAAAGCCTCACGGTCGGCTTCGATAATACCTTTGTTCCAATGGGCTTCGAGGAGAAGAATGGCGATTATGCAGGTTTTGATATCGAACTCGCCCAGTACGTGTCGAAGAAACTCGGCATCACGGTTCACTTCCAACCGATTGACTGGGATATGAAGGAAACGGAACTCCAAAACGGTACGATTGACGCCATCTGGAATGGGTATTCGGCCACAGACGAACGCCGCGAGAAAGTCGCCTTTACGATTCCCTATATGCAAAATACGCAAATCTTAGTCGTGAAGAAAACAAGTGGCATTCACTCGGTAGAAGATATGACAGGGAAAGTCCTTGGCGCACAAAATGGCTCGTCTGGGATGTTGGATTTTGAAGAACATCCAGAAGTGTTGAAGAACCGCGTCAAAGGCGGGGACGCCGACCAATACCAAAGCGTGAACGAGGCCATTATCGACTTGAAGAATGACCGTATCGACGCCTTGCTCATCGACCGTGTATACGCGGACTACTACCTCACAACAGAAGGCATCGCCGACGAGTACGACACCATTCCTTCAGGATTCGAGAGTGAGTCCTTTGCGGTAGGGGTACGACCTGCCGATAAGAAGTTCCTCGAATCGCTGAACCAAGCTTTCAAGGAACTCTATCAAGAGGGCATCTTCCAACAAATCAGTGGGAAGTGGTTTGGTGAGGATGTCGCAACTCCGGAAGTCAAAGGGCAAGAATAACCAAATAACAAGAAACCATCGCTGGACGGAAGGCACGCCTTCCAGAAGGCGATTTTTTTTGTTTTATAAAATGCGCTAAAGTTCACAAACTGAAGATATAACGGTTCTAAAAAGTTCAAATAACCAAAAATAAGATTGATAAAGAGCTCACAAAAAGGTACACTGAAGATGTAGAAAAGTTCAAAGAAGGGAGAGAAAACCATGAAAAAATTAGAAGGGAAAGTAGCCCTCATCACTGGAGCAGCCGTTGGACTCGGAAAGGGAATCGCAACGGTCTATGCCAAATACGGCTCTAAGATGTGTCTTGTCGACTTATTACCAGAAGTCGAAGAAACAGCGAAGGAATTACGAGAAACCTACGGCGCAGAAGTCCTCACTTATGTCGGAGATGTCTCCAACAAAGACCATATGAAAGAAGCAGCCAAGAAGGCAAAAGACGCCTTTGGGGAAGTGAACGTGGCTTGTTGCAACGCTGGGGTTTGTCGCTTAGCTCCATTTGAAGAAATGAGCGATGAAATGCGCGACTTCCATATCGATGTGAATATCAAAGGCGTATGGAATACGTGTCAGGCCGTCATCCCTTATATGCTGGAGCAAGGTGGCGGTAGCATCGTCATTGCTTCATCCGTCACAGGAGATATCGTAGCCGATGCCGGTGAAGCAGCTTATGCCATGACCAAAGCAGCGCTCGTTGGATTGACAAAATGCTTGGCTGTAGAATACGCAGACCGTCATATCCGCGTGAACTGCTCTCAACTGGGATACGCGCGTACACCAATGGTTGAAAAGATGGCTATCGAATCGAACCCAGACAACCCAGAAAGTGCTATCCAAGATATCGCAGTAGGCGTGCCAATGAAACGCTTGGCAGACCCACTCGAAGTCGGTGAACTCTTCGCATTTCTAGGAAGCGACGAAGCCAGCTACCTCACAGGAAGCCAAATCGTCATCGACGGCGGCAGCACCTTACCAGAAACTATGAGTATGGGGACGAATTAGGGGAGAGTTTAGAGGAAAAGTGTATAGAAACGGACTTGCAGAAACTGCAAGGGTTATTTAATGATTAAGAATTTAATAGTGAGTATTATTACTATGATGTTTTAGAAAAAATAATAAGCGAATAGAAAATGTAATTAAATTTCATTAGCAACTATTTCTTCAAATATAATTCTATTTTCTAGTAATAATTTAGTAAAAAGATTTCGTCCGTGATCTTTGTTTGCAAATGTCTGTCCATATTTTTCTATTAACCAAACAACTTTTTCTACTTGTTCTATATATTGGTCTTGATCTCCAAATTGAGTCCAATAAAAGATAAGTTTCGCATCACTATGGTATAAATCAACAGTATCAAAAATTGACTGAAAGTAGCTATAATCAGCTTCTCCAAGTCCATGTCCATAAAATAAAATATTTTTGATATCAGAGGAAATACTAACTTTAGAATTTAATTTGTTTTCAAGAATACGATATGATTTTGTGAATTCTAAAGGGTGATAATTAAATAGATTACTAACACTATCATAATCAATTCCAAAAATAATATTTCTATTTTTTAGATTACCATGAATGTATCGAATTGAGTCATATAATGAGGGTTGCGTATAATTAAACGATATGATTTGTTGTGTGTTATCACCAATATCAGTTCTATTATATTGATAATTTCTACTTTTATTACTCAAATGATTTTGTAGAAGTAGTCTATCAAATAATCGTGATGAATTAATTAGGTAATCATCACCATTACGTTCTAATTCATTATTCAAATAAAAAGCAAACGTATTTTCAAATTTTTTTAAGTCTTTCTTTAATCTGTCAAATGTAGATCTTTTATCAAGAATATCTATTTCATGTTCATGCAAAGTTTTTTTTAAGACTAGAAAAGTATTGAGTACACTATCTTCGTCATAATGCTTATTTTCATTAGATTTAGTGTAAATAAATCTTGAAATGTATGCTTTTATGCTATCTTTTGACTCAAGAGTATTAAGATTAAGTAGTAAATCAATATTGTATATAAATTCTATATTCATTAATTCTATAAGTATTTGTAATTCTATATCAGTCCAGCCCAAAGTATAATTTTCATCAAATTTAACCATACCTTTAAATAGTTTGAACCAATAATTCTCTTCTTCTGTAATACTATAATTTTGTGGATTTTCTTTATATAGGTCGTAAAAAAAATCGTTGTATCTAGATTTTAATCCACATGCTAAATCAAATCCATTACCAATTATTAAAAGTTGCTTGGTTCTTTCGTTATTTTCCATATTTTCGCCTCTTTATCCATTGTTTCAAGAAGATAATAACATGAATTAATTTGATAATAAAAAGGTTTTACGGATTTAAAATCTAATTTTCTAAAAATATCGAATTATTTTGAGAAAAACTTCGTTATAATGTATACGTTATATAATGTATACATTATAATGGTGTTAGGAGGGGATGATATGGGAAGAAATTTTAGAGTTTCGAAGGGAATGCTTCAAAAATTTGAAACGCTGACTTATGAAGAATCAGTAAAACTATATTCGGCTTTAGCATTATTAGAAAAATATGGAGTGACAGATTCTGTTCTAGAAATGTGGGGGAAAGGAAAGAATAATAGTGAGTATCTGGCAATACCTGTCTCAAGAACATTTAAGGAAGGGGAAGTAGATGGGAAAATACCTGAAATTATTAAACTCTCAATTACAATCGACTTATCCAGAGTTTGAAAATGATGTTAGAAGAGAGATTGCTAAGAAGGATGCAGCACTAAAGATGATTGAGTTACGTCTGTCTTCTGGACTCACACAAACAGAATATGCGGATAAAACGGAGATCTTACAGGCTAGATTGTCCTTCCTAGAAAGTGGAGAGGCAAATCCTCGATTATCAACTCTAATTAAGCTAGCTGAGAAGAATGGATGTCGGTTAGAAATAAACTTTAAAAAGAATTAGGTGATACTCTAAAAGATAGAACTAAAGCAGATCATCTCATTACGAAAGAAGAATTTGCAGAGATTATTCAAGCAAGAGACTATAATCATTTTGAAATGGGTAAACTTTACGAAGTAGATGTTACCGACTATTCTAAAGTTGATTATGAGCCAATAATTGAAGAGTTAAAGGAATTGAAATAAATATATACCCCGAGCATTCTGAAATTTAAATGCTTGGGGTGCTTTTTTTGTTCAAAAATAGAACAATATACTTTTTTTCTGCTTTATATAGTCTGATAAAATGATATAATCAAGAATATATACTTGTAAAAGTATCAAAAAGCAAAAAATTGATTTTCAAAATTATCTAAAAAGGAAATTTAAAGAAATCGGAGGAAAAACAGTGATAACATCAGAAGAAATTAAAAGCAGATTATGGGATGGTGCCAACAAGCTACGGGGTTCAATGGATGCAAGTCGTTACAAAGATTATATGCTTGGTTTAATGTTTTATAAGTTTTTAAGTGATAAAACATTGGAAGCGTTTAGAAAAACTGCAGGATTAGGTAAGTTGTCAGAAGCAGAATTAGTTGAAGAGTATATTCAAAATAGAGAAGAATTAGGAAATGAATTAGATAAAATACTTCAGAAGGTTTTGGGATATTTTGTAGCTCCAGAATACTTATATCAAAAATGGATTTATGATATTAATCATGGTGATTTTGAAGTCCAAAATGTAATTGATAGTTTAAATGAATTTGAAAAAACAATCGCAATTAGTGAAGATTCTGATGATTTTAAAGGGCTCTTTTCTAGTTCAACTCTTGATTTAACGGACACAGCTTTAGGAAGTAATCTAAATGAACGAAGTAGAAATATTAAGGCGTTAATCAATCTATTTGCAGACCTTGATATGGTTGCATTGCAAAAAAGTGATGTCTTGGGTGATGCATATGAGTATTTGATTGGGCAGTTTGCAATGGAATCAGGAAAGAAAGCTGGAGAATTCTATACTCCAAGACAAGTTTCTGAAGTAATGGCTCAGATTGTGGCTAAAGATCAGAATCTAACTTCAATTTATGACCCTACAGTTGGTTCCGGCTCTCTCTTGCTTACGGTAAAAAAACACCTGAATAAAGAAAAACAAAAAGATCTCCGTTACTATGGGCAAGAAAAAAATACTGCAACTTATAACTTGACTCGTATGAACTTGCTTTTACATGATGTGAAACCAGGTATGATGAAAATTCGTAACGCAGACACTTTATCTCATGACTGGCCAGAGGATCCAAGTAAACCAAATACGGGAGTACAATTTGATGCAGTCGTTATGAATCCACCGTATTCTCTAAAAGACTGGAATCAAGTAGGATTAAAAGTTAGTGATCCTCGTTTTGAATTGGCTGGTGTATTACCTCCAGATTCAAAAGGTGATTTTGCGTTTCTTTTACATGGTCTTTACCATTTGGATATCAATGGAACAATGGCAATTGTTTTACCGCATGGTGTTCTTTTTAGAGGTGGAACTGAAGGAGAGATTCGTCAAAGACTATTAGAAAAAAATATGATAGACGCAATAATTGGCCTTCCAAGTGGTATGTTTACAAATACTGGAATTCCAGTAGTTGTAATGATTTTGAAGAAAAATCGTACAAATGGAGCCCCAGTTTTAGTGATTGATGCATCTAAAGATTTTATAAAAGTTGGAAAGCAAAATGTATTGCAAGAAAAAGATATTGCAAAAATAGTGGATACGTATGCTTCTAGAGTGGAATTAGAAGGATATAGTCATCTAGCTTCACGTGAAGAGATCTTGACTAATGAATGGAACTTAAATATTCCACGTTATGTTGAATCTAATGATGATGAATTTGTACAAGACGTAGATGCTCATTTATTTGGTGGTATTCCTAAATCAAATATTGATGAATTAACGACATTGAATACTTTAGTACCAGGCATTATGGCGTCTTCATTCGAGAACGTGAGAACTGGTTATGTGAAATTAAATAAGGAGATCAATCAACTGACTCAGGAAGTGATCAACGCACAAAAGATTCTAGATATAAAATCGGAAATGAAGACGACCGTTGAATCTTATGTGACAAAATACTGGAATATTCTTAGAGCTGTCAATTCTAATTCTGATACGAATATTATAATGGACGAGATGCTTTTAGAAGTTAAAAGTATAGTTTCTAAATACAAATTTATTGATAGCTATTCAGCATATCAAGTTGTGGCGGAAATTTGGAAAGAAAATTTAGCTAAAGACTGTGAGTTAATAGCAACTAGTGATTTTTACTCTAT
>ERZ773069.1106-NODE-1106-length-16208-cov-15.222745_pt1 | contig 16208 bp, 18 predicted proteins | sample MGYA00580619_ERZ773069 | MGnify/ENA primary metagenome ERZ773069 (study PRJEB29015, sample SAMEA2738007) | human oral metagenome | biome: human oral; feature: human-associated habitat; material: dental | place: China | collected 2108 ...
GTACTTTATTGAAACTGTCGAGAGAGAAGAGATTTATACCGCACTTGATGAAATGCTGGACTTACTACCAGATGAGTTAAAAATCGATAAAGAACAACTGTTGAACTTATTTGATGAGTTAAGGAATTTTTAGAAAGAATTGGGAATCAAACAGATATGATTTTTCAAGGGTAGTATCAGTAAAAAGCTGAAATTCTTTATGCAAGAATAAAGATAGCGGATGCCTGTTTCAGTATTCCGCCAGTTCGAGATGAAAACAGATGTAACAGAATAATTATAGCAAAATGAGAGGTATGAAGAAAATTTTGTAAACCGTCTTTTAAAAGAAGGTTTGCTTACGAAAGAACAGGCGGAGTTATTTTATCATAACACAAACAAGAGACAAGGATAAAAGCCTCAGAGACAAGTAAGAGAGTATTATTAGTTGTAAAATAGAGAAAGTGAATAAAGGAGAATATTATGGCAATAGATGGAGTTAAAATTATAGATAGCGATGATGGGTATGATATTTACAATGCCATAGTAGAAAGATATAAAGATGGAGAAAATGTCGATAAAATAATCGAAGATATTCTGAACGAAGAGAAAAATTTTTGCATAGATGGATTTTACACAGAAATCTATTGGACAGCGTTAGCATATTCTTTATGGAAGATAGGTCACTTGCCAGAAGCAATAAAAAATAGAGCTTTGGAAATAATCGAAAAGGGTGCTGATGAGTTTTGGTTAGAAATTGATAGTAAGGCGTTAAAACAAAGACAGAGAGTATTAGATAAGTTAGCTGTTCAGTTGCAAAGCCTAAATCCTAAACCACTTAAAGTCCCAAAGAGAAAAATAAAACAAGAACCATATTTTAAAGTAGGAGATGTGCTTGCGGTCAAGTTTGAGGGTGAATATGGTGTAGTTTTTGTTTCAAGTGTTGACCAAAGTCCAAGAAAGATAGAATATCATTTGGCGTGTACAAGGTTGCTTCAAAAAGACAAACCTACTATGACAGATTTTATAAATAGTGAGATTGCTTGTAAGATGAACAATAGACAGTATGCTATTGATACTGACTGTTGGTTTAATCACAAGGATTTAGGGCTTTTACTTGATAAGTTTGAGAAGATTGGTAAGGTAATATTAGAGGACTATGTTTTATGGACTTTAGCACCTGCCAAGACGTTGGATGATATATATGAAGAAATAACAGCGAGTAAGAAACGTCGGGGACTGAGGTTTAAGGAAACTTACAAATTGATAAAAGATATGGAATAAAATAAAAAATTTTGTTATGTTTTTGAATGGTTTTTAGGGAACTATTATTGAAGAAAGGATAGAGAAATGCTAAAAATTGGAGGAAAATATTTATTTCAGGATAGTTGGGAAGGTAGACGTAGCTGTCTAATGTTCTTTAAAGAAGATGATTGTATGTCGTGGTCTGTTGATATCGGATTTACGCCTGGAGATTTAAATGGTGAAGAAATAGTCCCCTCGCTTTGTATTAATCCTATAGATACGGATAAAAATTTGGTAGAGGAATTAACAGGAGAAACATTTAGTGTAACAACAATTGAAGAAAGTGATGATAGAGAAGATGCATTTTATATTTATGAATGGGAACCGATGGTCTCATATGATCTGGAGATAGTTGAGATAACAGATAGCAAGGCTCATGTTAGATGTAAAGGTGTATTAATATTGGATGGGTACACGAATCCGTATATTGAAGAAAAATTTGAAATAGATAGTTGGATACCTGTTATTGAATCTGTTATTGATTGGGAAAAATTTGAGACACATTAGCGTTTTTTTAGTTGTAGCAGAATAGCGAGTAGGCGATTGAATTAAGGAAGGATATATAATGGACGAGTTGAGGGAAAAAGCTTTAGTTACTGTCAAAGGGAAAATAACAAAAGAGTATCCATTTTACAATGATCTTCCTCTGATATATTTAGGGGAGATAACTAATATGAAGGAACATGGAATATTTATAGGAAAGTCGGGAAAAGTTTATTTTGGATATCATGTTTCAAACTTTAGAGAGTTAAGTGAAGATGAAGTATAGGTTTTTAGGTAAGTAAAATATATTAAGGAGTTTACTATGAATAAGGAGTTTAACTTTGAATTTCCAACTATATATAGAGAATTTTTATCACAAATAGACAAAGAAGGAGAATTTTTGATAGAGAATACAGGGGTTGTGTTGTATTCAAAGATAGATTTGGAAGAAAGAAACACTACCTATCAAATAGAAGAATGGGAACCGGATTTTTTCTTGATTGGGCAAGACGGTGATAGAGCATTTTTTATAAAAAAACATTCTGATGATACTATATATATGAATGATTTAGGAGCGTTAGGGTCGTTTGAAATGAAGAGGATATCGGCAAGTATTTATGAATTTATTAATTACGCTAGGGAACACTATGATGAAATGTTGCAATTATAGTGTGTTATAGTTGTTTTGTATTATTATCAAAATGAATTGTTATGAATTTGTTTGATAGTTTTTTCTTGTAACATTTTGTATAGATAGAGGATATGCTTTTGATAATTATTAGGTGGTAGGGAATATCATCTAATTTTGCTAAAATATTTAATAAGTGGTATAATATACTTGAATTTTAAATTTATAGAGGTCTTATATTATGAAGAATAATAAATTATTAAAAATACTTTGGGGAGTTGTATTAGCGATATTTGTTGTTTGCATAGTATTTTTAGGATATAGTTATTTTGCTGGGGGAGATTCTAAAAAATCGGAAAAATCTTCCACTCAAACATCGAATAAAAAACAAGATAAAAATACTGATGAGGAAAAATACAAATCTCAAAATAGTCAAAACACCCAAGAAAAACAAGAATCAGGAAATGTAGTAGGTGGTCAAGGCGCAAATAATCAAACAAATAATGTGGGAACTAAGGAGTATAACGGTAAAAAAGTTTCTCAAAATGAAGGAGTCGGCACTACAGGAAAAGTGTTTAAAACTCAAAGTGAGGCGCTGGAATTTGGTAATAAGGAAATAGAAAGATTGGTAAAAGAAGACAAAAAACCAAGACAGTTTTCTATCAGTAAGGTTACTGCCGAAGATGGTACTCTTCTTGGTTGGACTGTGGATATTTTCGAAGATACAAGTAAGAAAAAAGATAACTAGTAACTTAAAAGGGGTGATACCACGATGAAGTTTCTAAGAGAAATGGAGTTGCAGGCAGATCATCCCTTTATTATATAGATTTATAGATTGACAGTTTAGTTTAAGAATCTAGGTAAAGGAGGTAAGAGATGAGAATAGGAATAATCGCGGAGTTTAATCCTCTTCACAGCGGACATAAATATTTAATTGAGCAAGCGCAAAATTTAATAGCTGCAAACGGCTCTGGTGGGGAAATAGTTTGTGTTATGAGTGAGTATTTTACCCAAAGAGGGGAAGTAGCGATTACAGACGGTTATACTCGTGCCAAGGAAGCGGTAAGAAGTGGTTGTAGTCTAGTTGTCGCCTTACCTTATTTGGGAAGTGTTGCTTATAGTGATGATTTTGCGAGAAAGAGTATTGAGATTCTTGATGGGGCTGGTATAACGCATTTGATTTTTGGTACAGAAGAAATAGATATTGAAGTTTTTGAAGAAATATACAAAAAACAGCAGGAAATATCTCCTGAAAAATATCGAGAGTTACTTAAGCAAGGATATAGTTTTGCCAAAATCAATGGCGAGTTGTATGGAATTTCCAACAATAATCCCAATTTTAGTCTAGCGTATAGCTATTACAAGATGATAAAAGAATTTGCACCACATATAAAACTAGTACCTGTAAAAAGAACAGGGCAAAATCTTAATAATGAAAATTTAGAAATGGTACAGCACTTGAGTGCTACTGCTATTAGAAAAAATATTATGTCAGAAGAGATAACGAGTTATATGTCAAAAGAACTACTTGAGGATATTAGAGCTAGTAAAATACCAACGGAAGAAGATTTTTTCGAATTATTAAAGTATAAAATTATTTCCTTAGGAAAAGATGGATTAAAAAACATCTATGACATGAGAGAAGGTTTGGAAAATAGAATTTTCGAAGCAGCTCTTAGTGCAAAAAACCATGGAGAATTGGTAGAGTTAGTCATTACAAAAAGGTATAGCAAAAAGAAAATCCAACGCTTGTTAATCCATGTTTTAACAAATACTACTCGTGATGATTATGAAGAGCTCTTCGGAACGAAGGTATTTCGTGCGCTTGCGGTAAAAAGTGAGAAATCAGGGTTAATACGCGAAATTAACAAAGAAGAAAAGATAACTTTAGTTTCGGTGTTAAACAGTTCTAACAGCATGTACTTTGCACAAGACATTAAGGTGGCCCGTATTTATAATTTAATAGCGGAAAAACCAGACATATTTAGAGAAAAAATAGAATTGGTATAAAAAAAGTGATGAAAAAAATTCATCACTTTTTCTTTTTATCTAACTACAATCCCAATTATAAAGGACGTCTTCAAAGTTGCAATTTTTCAAATTTTCTTCCGAGATAAAGAAGTTCCCTACTCCGCAATCTCCCCATATAATTTCAACATCATCGTCTTTCTTCCATTCAGATTCTACTTGAAGAAGCATTATATCATAAGGTGACTGTTTTCCCTCTTCAGAATTGTAACCGCGTGGATCGTACTGCGTAAAGTTTGGATAACCACCGATAGCGTGGTTTAACTCTTTTACTGAAGTATAAAGATATTCATGAACATCCTCACCTAAATCACTATAAAGTTTTGATACTTCTTCATCTGGATATAATTCGTGAATAGCGTTTATTACTATATCTTCAAATCTATAATCTGTAACGGTGATTGTAGAAATACCTTTTTCGAAAGTTAGACCAAATTCGGCGTTTGTCGGATCAAATGGTGTGTATTGGTCGTAATTATTTGGATCAAGAGGTTTGTATTTAGTAAGAACTTCTTCTTTAGTAATAGTATTATCGATGTTTTCAAAGTAAACTACTTTATAATCGTCTTCAAGACCCATAAGATCATCGCGGCCAATCCAAAATTGCAAAATACCGACTTTAGGATAAAGGTTGTTTTCCGGTAATTCAGCGCAGTTTATTTGTGCAAGTAGAGCAAGTTGCTCATGATTAGAAGATGAATCACATGGCACCTCAAAATCTTTAGGAAGGTAAGGGATACCTCCAAACTTGCTATCGAAGATAGTTAGATTTTCATCTATGTGAGTTTTAATATTAATACATTCTTTTTTGTTTTCCTCACTAACTTTTTCGATAACTTTTTTAATCATTTCTTTAGTAATCATAACGTTTCTCCTTGATATTAAAGTTATTTTCATTGTAACATAATTAGAAAGATTAAGGAAGATAAAATAAAATACCAGCATATTATGCTAGTATTTTATAAAAAATTTGTTAGTAAAACTCGTTGAATTTTTGTTTATGATAGCGTATTGCGAAAAAGTATACACCGAGCAAGAAGATTGCTGTAATTACCCAGTTAACAGAATCAGCAAGGCAAATCGCTAGGAAACCAAGTGAATCGGTGAAAAGAATAACGATAATAACTCGGTTAACAAGTTCTACAATACCTGCCATCATCGCCGTAATAGGGAAACCATAACCTTGTAAGATATTTCTAAACAAGATAAGAATAGCTAATGGTATGTAAGCAAGGGTAACATTATTAAAATACATCAAGGCAGCTTTCGTTAACTCGGCATTAGGCTCAGCGGTAAAGATAGAAATAAAATACCCTCCGCCCAATCTAATAACCAACATGCTAAATATAGCAGCCAAAATTGAAGTTATAGTCATATAACGAATAGCTTTAGAAATACGATACATTTTTTTAGCTCCGATATTTTGGCTAGTAAAGGTTGAAATTGCTGTTCCAAGCGCTACGAAAATATACGCTACGATATTTTGAATACGTATAGCAACGCTATAACCCGCGATATAATTTGTTCCAAAACCATTAAGGTATTTTTGAACGATAATAAGTCCGATACCTGTAAAAGAAAATTGCATCCCCATAGGAGCGCCTTGTACTAACAATTCTTTCATATTTTTAATATCAAGGATAGCATCATTTTTTGTTAAACGTATATTTGGATATTTATATTGGATATAAAAATAGCAACACAGAGCAGAAGTTGTTTGGGCGATAATAGTCCCGAAAGCACTTCCGACAACTCCCAAATTAAGAATGGCAACAAAAATAAAAACGATAATCCCGTTAATTACTACAGAAAGAAGTAAAAATAAAACTGGAGTAAGGCTATTACCTATACTACGAAGTGTAGCTGCAAATAGGTTGTAAATTAGCGTAGAAGCACAACCTAAGTACAAAATTAATAAAAATTTGTGTGCTTCAGCAAAAAGTTCACTAGGGGTATTAATAAGGCTTAAAAGATGCTCATTGGCGAAAAATAATACTACTGTAAAGATAACCCCTAAAATAAGAGACAGTACAATAGAGTTAAAAAAATATTTTCTAAATTGGTTGAAATTTCCAGCACCGAAACTTCTTGCCATAATTACCCCAAAACCATACGCTGCACCTATTAAGAACCCCATTACAATAAAATTAATAGGGTTAGCTATTCCGACAACAGCGATACCACTTTCTCCGATATAGTGACCAAGAATAATCGAATCAATAATAAGATAAAGATTTTGTAAAAGGCCACCGATAAAGATGAAAATAGAGAAATATAAAATTTTTGATAAAATAGGACCTTTGGTCATATCATTCATAAAAACACCTCTAAAACAATAAAAGGTAGATTAAGTAATCCACCAAAAACTAAAAACAATAAAGACAATGTTAGTATATTAGATAAGTTTAAACCAAACCTTCAATAAAATCAACAGAAAACTTATAACAGAGAAAAATAGAGAAAAGTTATCAACAAAACATAAAAAAAGAAAAATAACCATATTATTTTATTTTTAAAAATATTATTATTCACATAAAAACAAAAATACAAGAAAGCAGAAAAAACAAAGAAACTTTATTTTGTTTTGGTATACATAAAGTGAAGATAATTGTTAATATTTTAATTTTAGTTTAAAGAACGAAATATAAAACTACAGGTGTTTATATAATAAACGAAATATTTTAACAAATAATTGTTGATTTACTATAAAAACTTTGATACACTTAATATAGAGATAATAGAAAAACAGTAAATTTAAAAATTTTGAGTATTTCCAAAAGTTAATTAGAATCACTGACTTTTTTATAAAAACACCTTAACAAAACCCATTACCTAAAGATTCTTGACCGCTAAGGCGGACTCTATTGAATTATAATCTTTCATCAACATAATGTAGGGTTAATAATTGGTGGTCAGGGACCTTTAGGGGGTAAATATTAAAAAAGAAAGATAGGTAAGAGTATCTTTCTTTTTTGTTTTACATGATTATATATGAATTATTGCAAAAATCGTCCCCAGTTGTTTATTCTTTTTCCATTTTTACAAGCGCCGGTAGCAATATAATGGCGTTCGCCTTTGTAAGAAATATAACTAATCCAAATTAGTCCTTCGTTAATAACATAACTATCGTAAAAAATCTTTTCTCCAGCAGTGTAAGAGTCGACCTTTTGAGAAAAAATACTAGGCTTTGTTCGAACGTTAATTTCTGTTACTTCAACTATAAATCTTCCTTGTTCGGGTATTCTTGTCCAACTTTCATCAGTGTCATAGGGTGGACGGATAAAACCGACAAGACAAGTATCGTCACGTGCCATAATTTTTGCTGCACCACCACGCTCTGGAGTACCATCAACATTTTGCTCAACAGAAGTAATAATATTACTACGCACATCGATAACGATTCCGATGTGACCATATTTATCCCATGAGCCCCAGTGCCATATTGCAATGTCTCCAGGAGCGATAGTAGTTTCTCCTTTACGATATCGACGCCATCCATTAGGAAGAGTGTTTGTCAAGTAGTCAATAGCATTGCCTGATACACGAAAGTTTGCGAAGTTTTTGACATAAGCCATAATTAAGTCAACGCACTGTGCTCCATAAGCTCCATCCATATCTATCCATTTATAAATTTGATCTTTTGCCCAATTAACCATTGTTTGTTGTGTTGCCATAATAAGTCTCCTTAATAAATAATCTATTGGAATGAACTAACTCTATAAATTGACTATGTGTAAGAGTAAAAATTAGTCTTTAGTGTTAAGTTTTATTTTTATAATTTCGGTCAAATCATTCACACTTTTTCCGATATTTTGCAGAGTTTTATCTAGTTTTAATAAGAAAAAAACAGCAACAAAAATAGGGAAACCTACGGTGTTGATAAAATTCAAAATATCCATAAAAAACCCTCCTTAAAATTTATGATTTTTTCTTTAATACTTTTCTAAATAATAATGTGCGCATAAAAAAGGTACGATAGATATCGCACCTTTTTTGCTTAATTATAGAATCTCGTTTTCTTCACGAGTTACATAAGTTGCTTTTTTGAAAGCAACAAGAGTATGTTTATCACTGTTAAAGCATTGTGCGTCAATAATTTTTTGAGCGACACCTTGGATAACTTCTTTAGTTAAGCCATCTTTAGGATGAGCTAAAGAAATATGATAAGTTTTTTTATTTGTAGTTGTAAAAAAAATATTTAATGTTTTTTCCATAATAATTCTCCTCTATTAAATTAATGATTTTGTATTAATTGTAGTATTATCAATGTTTTTAGATACTAATTTTGCGATTTCGTCGCCTACTTCTTTAAGTTTAGTATCGTCAGTATCAGCGTTAACATTGAATGAATAACTTTTAACAACTTGTTTGTCGCCTTTCGGCTCTGAATAGTTTAAATGTAATGTTTTTTTTAGTAATTTCATAATAAAAATCTCCTTTGTATTTATTTTTTATTTGTCTTTGGCCTCTGACATTAAACATATCGAAAAAATAGAGAGATTTTCTCATGAAAAATAAATTTTTAGGAAGAGATTTTATAGGTTAGTTTTAAATTAAACTTAATGTAGAAGTGTTAGGATTATATTAAGAAAATAGCGAAAAAAATAGTAGAAAATTTTTCAAAAGAGTATTATAATATTAATATAAAAAAACAAAGGATTGATAAAAAATGAAAGATAATAGATTACTAAAAGTATTATGGGGAATTGTTCTAGCGATATTTCTATGTAGTGCTTTATTTTTAGCAATTAGCTATTTCTCAGGCGGAGATAATGCAAGTAAGAAAAAAGACAACAACACGATGTCAACATCTAAATCAAAAGATAAAGAAAAAGAAGATAATGATGATAATGAAGATTCAAAATCATCAACATCTAAAGCTAAAAGTGATGAAGAAAAATATCGTGAAAGTCAAAACTCTAACAACTCTAACTCATCTGCAAATAGATCATCTAACAATAACGCTACATCAAATAATAGACGTGTAAATAATAGTAACAATAACAATTCAAGCGATAAGAAAGATGATAAAACACCTTCTACAACAACATCTGGAACATTTAAAACTTCAGAAGAAGCTAAAAAATATGCAGATGCAGAAATTGCTCGTTTAATAAAAGAAAATAAAAAAGGTTATTCATACACACTAGGACGTAATAGTAAAGGTGAAATAACTGTAAATATTACAGAGAAAAAATAATATCTGAAAATATATAAAACAATCTTGAGTATCTTAACTAACTGACAAGTTTTGGAAAAAATCTTGTTGATAAAGTCACGTGATACTTGAGATTGTTTTTTATTTTGTTGCTGCGGCTAAAGGAGTGAATTAATTAAAGAAATATTGTTTATAGTTTCATTTATTTCTTGACAAGTGAGTGGTTACTCACTATACTAAAAGTAGAAGATAGATATAAGTTTTGATAACAAATTTAATTATTATTGAGAAGATATTTAAAATGATTTGATTTTAGAGTTATTAAAAAACTAAAGTCAAAAATTTTTTAAAACAAAGGTGAGTATTTACTCATCTAAGAAGCGAAATAAGTTTTTATTAAATAAAGAAAGGGTGATTAATATGGATAGATTTATAGATATAACTCAGCTAAGCAAAAGTTTTGGTCAACAAAAGGTTTTGGATAATATAGATTTTCAGCTAAAAAAATCTGAGATAATAGGTTTAATAGGACCGAGTGGTTCGGGGAAATCTACATTAATAAAAACTATGTTAGGAATGGAAAAAGCAGATACGGGAAAAGCGCTCGTTTTAGATAAAATAATGCCGGAACGAAAGATATTAGGGAATATAGGTTATATGGCGCAAAGTGACGCGCTATATGAAGCGCTGACCGGCTATGAAAATTTAGAGTTTTTTGGACAGATGAAAAATCTTAAAGGAGAAAAATTAAAAGAAGAAATAAGTTATGTTGCAGAAGTGGTGGATTTATCGGTGGACTTGAAAAAACAAGTAGAAAATTATTCTGGTGGGATGAAACGTCGCTTATCTCTGGCGATTGCACTGTTAGGAAAACCAAAGCTATTAGTATTAGATGAACCAACCGTAGGTATAGATCCTGCTTTGCGAAGAAAAATTTGGAGAGAACTTTATAAACAACGTGACAATGGTGTGGGTATTTTGATTACTACTCATGTTATGGATGAAGCGGAGCTTTGTAATAAGGTAGGGCTTCTTTTAGGTGGGAAAATAATTGCCTTTGATACTCCTAACAACCTAAAAGAAAAGAATAATGTAAATACTATTGAAGATGTATTTTTAACAGTGGAGGTAAAATAAAATGAGAACGATAGCTATTGCTAAAAAAGTTTTTAAAGAGTTGCTTAGGGATAAGAGAACTTTTGCGTTGATGTTTATTGCTCCGATACTTATAATGTGGCTGTTAAATATAGTTTTTTCAGCCGACACAGTAGAAAATGTCCGCATTGGTGCAGTAGATGTACCGACAAAAGTAGAAGAGGTTATGAAAAATGTAGATAATGTTAGTTTGGAAGGGATAACTACAAAAGAAGAAGCGGAGAAAAAATTAAAAAATGGACAGCTTGATACGGTAATATATTATAAAGACAACAAGTACGAAGTAACATATGCAAATACTGATTCTGTAAAAACTACTCAAGCTCGCCAAGTCTTAAAAGCTAGTCTAACCGGTGCAGAGATAAAAGGATTTATAGAAACTATACAAAAAGTTAATCCAAATCTAGCGCTAACTAAACAAAAACCAGAAATAACCGAAAGTTATAACTATGGAAGTGAAGATACGACATTTTTTAATAAGATAGCACCGATAGTAATCGGATATATATCATTTTTCTTTGTATTTTTAATTTCTGGTATAGCTTTGCTAAAAGAACGAACTAGTGGAACATTAGATAGATTATTAGCGACACCAGTAAAAAGAAGTGAGATTATTTTCGGTTATACTATCTCTTATGGATTTCTTGCGATAATTCAGACTATTGTCATTACATTGTCTGCTATATACCTGCTAAAAATAGAAGTTGCAGGAAGTTTAGTTTATGTGATAATTGTTAATATGCTGCTTGCTCTTGGAGCATTGGCTCTAGGTATGCTTCTATCAACAGCCGCGAAGTCAGAGTTTCAAGTTATGCAGTTTATACCGTTGGTAATTATACCGCAGATGTTCTTTAGTGGTATTGTTCCTGTTGAAAATATGGGGAAAGTAGCGGTGTACATAAGTAAAGTTTTACCTGTAACTTATAGCGGAGATGGATTAAGTAAAATTATTTTAGAAGGGAAAACACTATTAGATATAAAAGGGGATATTATAATCTTAACAATCTTTTTTGTAGTTTTAATTACGTTAAATATAATAGGATTAAAACGTTATAGAAAAGTGTAAAGAAGTAGAGTTAGGAGAAGTTGAGAGGAGAAGAAAATGGTAGAAAACATATTAAAGTCATCTTTGGATTTGATGGCTGAAGGAGATATGCCACCTGGTAAGAAAAAAACATTAGAAGCGGCAATAATATTATTTGGTAAAAAAGGATACAATGGCACTTCAACGTTAGAAATAGCGAAAGCTGCAGGAGTAAGCCAGGCGACGGTATTCAAATACTTTCGGACAAAAGAAGATTTGCTTATTTCAATAATTGCGCCGATTTTACCAAGATTATTTTCAAATTTTTTAGGTAGGGTAAAAAATATTAATACTATAACTGTCAAAGAAATTATTCATTATATAGTGAGAGATCGTTTTAGATTTATGAAAGAAAATAAAGATATTATAAAGATTATTTTCTCGGAAGTATTAACTAATGAGCAGTTAAAACAAAAGATAATTATAGGTGCAGAAGAAGTCTTTAAAGAAAGAAGATTGGATGAGTTTTTCGAGTATTTAAAACAGAATAATCCAGAAATCAATAAAGAATTGACATTACCTGAAATAATGAGACCTATTGCGGGAGCGTTAATTACATATTTTATTCAGAGATTCATCGTCTTTGATGGAGTTATCTGCGAAACAGAAGAACATGATTTAGATGTGATAGAGCGCCAAATATATAACTGTTGGACAATATAGATATAACTAAAAGGTATAGGCTAAAAAACCTATACCTTTTGTCTTATCCTAATTTAATTATCTTATCACAAATTGATAAAGTAGATTTGTTGTGTGAGATAATAATAGTAATCTTATCTTCTTTTTCTGCTTCTAACGCTTTTAAGACTTCGATTTCACTAAAAATATCAATATTTGCTGTTGCCTCATCTAGTATTAAAAGTTTACTCTCGTTATAGAATGAACGAGCAACTGAAAGACGTTGTTTTTGTCCAGAACTGATATTAGAACTACGTTCACCAACAATCTCATTTTCGCGACGGCGTAGGCTATCGACGAAATTTTTAAGGTTAGTGTGTTTAAGTGAATCAGCTAAGCGCTCTTTGTAAATATCTTTGTCAAAGAAGCTGATATTATTCTTAATTGAAGTGTTGAATAGATAGCTGTCTTGTAAGATTATAGAACTATTTTCTCTAAAGAAGCGGTTGTCGATATCGCGTAGATTTATGTTATCAATAGTGATGTTACCGTGCATATTCTCATCAGAGATAAATTTCATAATGAGTTTAGCAACCGTTGATTTACCGCAACCACTTGGACCACTAATACCGATGATTTCACCACGTTTTGCAGAAAAACTTAGATTTTCGACAACGTTAGAATTATTATAACTATAAGTAAGATTGTCTACTTTTAACTCTTTAAAATCAACGATTTGTCCAGTGTTTTCTGGTTCTTCTGGTGTGTTCATAAGTTCTAAAAATCTCTTTCCACTCGCCATAGTTTGACTTAGAGTAGAAGCAAGATTCCCCATATACAAGATAGGAATAAATGATACGATAAACATTGCACTAAGGGCGATAGTTGTATTAGGATTACCAAGCGTTGTAGCGAGGTAAATAAAACCAAGCACCCCAAAATTGTAGGTAATAACGTTTAAAGTATTTAAGTCTATTAGGAACTTATTCTTGATGTAAGAACTATGAGTTAATTCTTCTGTCTCCATGTGGATATTAGCTTTTTCTTCTTTGATTTTATCATATTGAAGAGCTTCAAAAATACCATAGGCTTGTTCAGAAGAATTGTTATTAACCGCAGTTAGTTTACGACGATAACCTTCACCAACTTCTTGTCCTTTATTACGAAAAGCAAGTGGGTAAACTAGCCCGATAATTATATAAACAAACAAAGCAACAAGGCCAAGTTTCACGCTGAAGAATAGTAAAAATATGCTAACAACTAAACTTTGAGCGATATAGATTAGAAACGGTGTAATAGTATGAGCATAGAACACCTCTAATAATTCTATATCGGTTGTAATCATCGTCATGTAATCCCCAGACGTGTTTTTCGTAAAGCTGTCGATAGAAATACGCTTGAATTTATCTAACACTTTAATACGTAATGCGTGTAAAACTTTAAAAGCTACATAGTGATTTAGTAGTTGTTCTGTATAGCTAAACAGACCTTTCAGTATCGCTAGAATAAATATTAAAATAAATAAAATAGCCGCTACTGTTGTAATTTTTGTTATAAAGAACAATGCTATAAAGTAGGTAAATACTACTAAAGTAAGATGTCCTAGACTTCCGAACAATGTCGCACGTAAAAGTGGTCGCTTAAACTCTTTCGCAATCGCTAAAAGTTGTTTTAATTGTTTTAGTGATGTCATTACTCTACCTCCTTAGCTAAAAACTTCTCTTTTAATTGTTGTTGATCGTTAAATAATTTTTTGTATAGAGAAGGTTGGTCTATAAGTTGTTCATGAGTACCTTCTTCGATTATTTGCTGATCTTTCAATACATAAATATTATCAGAATTAGTAATTGTTTCTAAATCGTGAGAAATAACAACGATAATCTTTCCATTTTTAATTGAATCAAATGCATCAAGAACAATTTTTTTACTGTAATCATCAATGTTAGAAACAGCCTCATCTAATATGTAGATATAACTGTCTTTTAAAATAGCTTTTGCAGCAAGTAAACGTTGCTTTTGACCACCAGAAAGATTGCTAGCACCACAGCTAAGCTCATAGTCAAGACCACCATTTTCAATTACAAAGTCTTTTAGATTAACTTTTTCAAGAGCGTTGTACATATCTTCTTCTGTAATATGTTTATTGACAGAAAGGTGAGAGCGGATTGAACCTTGAACAAGATAGCTATCATTAGTAATAAGAGTAGCTATTTTAGACATTTTATTCGCTGGAATAGTATCTATATCAAAAGTATCGTATTTAATACTTCCTGCGTAGTTAGAATTTAACCCTAGTATTAGTTTTATAATAGTAGATTTTCCACTACCACTTTCTCCAACAAGAGCAGTTTTTGTGCTAGGTTTGAAAATCATGTTAATATCTTTAAGTGTCGGCTCTTCGTTATAAGAAAAACTTACATTGCTTAAAACGATATTTTTTCCAGATGTTAGAGTAATATTATTGTCTTTTTCTTGTTCAGGATAATCAAGAAGTTTGTAGATATTATCTAACTCAACATTTCCCTTCATAGAAATATGGAACAATCCACCTAAAGCACGAAGCGGTTTGAAACATTCAAGAGTAGCAACGATAACGAAGACGATAAGTTTTTGATCTTTTACAACGAAAATCGCAATAATAGATAAAACAAAAATCGAAACATAAGTTATCGCATCCATTACATTAATCGAATTAAGTTGATGGCGTAACAGAGCCATTGTTGATTTTCTATAACGCGCACTACGATTATCAACATCGCCAGCTACGTTATCTTCTTTTCCATAAATTTTTGCAGTAGTGAAACCAGATAATCTATCATAGAAAACTTCTGATAAACTAAGGAAATCACTAAAGTTTTGTTTGTTGGCTTTTTTTGATTTTTTAATAATAACCATAATAGATATAGGTATTAATGGATAAAGAACCAACATCGCGATAAATAACAGAATATGAATTTTACCATAAACAACAAACGAACTTAAGACGATAAACAACGTCGCAAACATCTGAGGAACGAACTTGTTAAAATAAAACTCAATATTAACTATTGAAGAAGAGTTCATAACAAGAAGGCTACCTGTATTAACAGCCTCCGTATAATTAAGTGATAACTTTTCAACTTTGTTGTAAATCTCTTCACGCAAAGTATTTCTAACTTGTTTAGAAATCTTGTGACTAAAGAAGTTATCTCCAGTAGTAGCTAAGTAGTAAATAACCAAGCTTAATGTTGTTCTAAAAGCAAAAGTTAAGATAAAACCAGATTTAGAATGGTTATCTAATAAATAGAAAAGTAAATCTACAAAATTGTAGATGAAAAATAAAGAACACCAAAAAGCAACAAGTTTACACAAAGCAACAAGGTAAACTTCTTTTTTAATATTAAAGAGCGCCATGGCTCTACCGTCAATCTTCATAATATCTCCTTTTAAATATATTTAGATCTATAAAACAACGAAAAAGTTTAAACAAATATAGTAAAGCTTAGCTGACTTATATTGCAAAATATAGTTTAAAAATTATAAATACCAGTATTTAAAATTTTAATTACATAGAATAAACTTATTTCGTATAGGGGATCTGTGCCCTTATTTGATATTCGCTATCAATTAATATCTAATTTATTATACTATATAGAAAAAGTAAAAGATACATAAATGTTCATTGTTACGAAAAAGTTCAAAAATACGGTGATATTCAAATAGAAAATGTGTTAAATGTTGTGAGATAATACATATGTGACAAGAATATACAAAAAAAGAAAGGTTTCTGA
>ERZ773069.1109-NODE-1109-length-16163-cov-4.440589_pt1 | contig 16163 bp, 12 predicted proteins | sample MGYA00580619_ERZ773069 | MGnify/ENA primary metagenome ERZ773069 (study PRJEB29015, sample SAMEA2738007) | human oral metagenome | biome: human oral; feature: human-associated habitat; material: dental | place: China | collected 2108 ...
TTGCCTATCTGAACAAGCTCATTTTCATCTTCCATAGAAATATCATTATAAAACAGCCATAATTTTCTCTTGCACACAAAGTAGTAATATACCATTATTCCGCTTATTTTTTCATGCATCATATAAATATACCGCCGCTATCATCTTTTTCTTTTAATATCCCGAACTCTTTATTGTAAGTCCATGTTGAGATAATGACTTTCTCATTGTCCACCACACAACAATCTTTATCATTTCCAAGCTCATATAAAGTTATATTTAAGGTAAACTTCCTGAATTTATCTTTCAGGCGTAATATATCCACCCTTAGTTTTTGTTTTTCATCTTTATTTTTAGTTTTTCCTATAAGCTTCCTTTTTTCTTCGATTTCATCAATTATCTCTATGATATGTTCTTGCTTATCCTCATATATAGACTTTGGAATAACTCTTTTACTCAGTATGTGTCTAAATTCTTTAGCTACATCACTGAGCTTTTTTGAGTCGGGCATTATATTAATAAGATGTTCATGCATCCTGTTGTATTCAGAAATATATTCAATATGGTTGCTGCGGTATAATTCATCATATTCTCTTATTTTTTCCTTAGTAAAATACTTATTAATCATCTTGTTCTTATCCGCTTCGGAAAGTAAACCCTTGTTATCTTCTTTTTCCCATTCAAGTAATGCAGCCTTGCTTAATTCAAATAAAGATCTGAATAATATTCCTTTTGACGAATTGGCGTTTTTGTTGTCATAAACTCTAAATAATTTTTCATTTATGTCCGTATACACAAAAGAATTAAACTCATCTATAGACTTTAAGCCTTTTCTGTTACACCTTCCAAGTCTTTGCAGCAAAGCACTTAAGTCTGAAAGTTCTGTAAAAAGATAATCAAAATCAATATCAAGACTCGCTTCAACTACCTGTGTTGAGATCCATATCACTCTTTTTTTACATTTACTTTCGCCATCCTTTAATATGGCATCTTCCTTTTCATTACGATCTTGTACTGTAAATTTTGAATGTAGCAGGTGCATTTCAATATCTATATCATTTTCCTCAAGCCACAGCTTAAGCTCTTTATAAATATTTTGTGCCGCCCCCACTGTATTTAACACAATCAAAAGCTTCATACTTTCTTGAGTACACTTGTCTTCTATAAATTTTTCAATTTCTTCTACATCTACACGCTTATGGTTTAATTTCACTCTATGCCTTATCTTGTCATTTAAAAATTCGGCTTCTTTATATTCTATTTTTTTCTCTATACCTTCTTGTAATAAGTCTTTTATAAAAGGCGGCAATGTCGCTGTAGTAATTGCAAACTTCCCTCCTACCATATCTATAAGCTGTAAGGCATATATAAGTGTAGCTAATATATCCGGTGAATATGCCTGTATTTCATCTATAACTATTTTTGAATAACTGTAGGTTGCAAGCTGCAACTCGTATGAGCAATACTTAAAGGCAAATCTGAACACCTGATCCGGAGTACTTATTGTTAAAGGCAAAGACATGGCACGAGTAAGTCCGTAATACTCCCAAAACTTCATGCTTTCCTCAGTTTCGGTATTTTCGGCTTTACTACTTTGATTATCGCTGCTGTCTTCCAAATATATATTTTCCAGTTCTCCATGCAGCAATCCCAGATTTTCATTATAATCATCAGGAAAGAAATTGTTTTTTATTCTCCTATACATTGCGTTAATTGCTGTCTTTAAAGGAAGTACATAAAAACCTTTGTTATTTCCTATCCACAAAAGAGAGGCTTCAGTTTTTCCAAGTCCGGTAGAGCCTATAAGTATTATATTGTTACCAGTATTGTCCTTTGCAAACTTTTGCATATTATTCCAACCATTTGATAATCCTTTACTCCTAAACTCTTTTCTAAGCTTTTCAAGTCTGCTTTCCAAATATATATTTGGAAGTTCTGCTTTGCTGTGTGCACTTGCAGCATAATCACACTTATGTAAAAATCCCTTTACAAGTATGGATTTTTTTGAGGGCTTACTTCTTAAGTTTCTGATAAGTGCTAATTCCCTTAAACCTATACTTTTGGAAAAGTCCGTTTCAATGTTTCCAAATACTTCTTTTGCAATTATTTTTAGATTATCACTTATTAATTCTTTTTTCTCAGATATACTTTCAAAATTATCGACATAATTGTGATGATTTAATATCGCATATAATATAATATTCTTATCTTCTTTATCATACTTTTCAAGAAATTGCTTTGACAGGTAGAAGGACAAAATATTATGACCTATCTCCTTGCTGTCATCAAATTTTTTCTTTGATTCAAGTCTTTTTTGAAATAAAGGATTTACCTTACCTATGTCATGATATATACAAGCCTCTTCTATTAAATCTATATCCTCTATATCAACTATTTTTCTAAGTTCTTCCAAATTTTTAAGCAAATCAGATGTATGCTCATATATGGTTTCATCCTCTTTTGCTTTATACTCTTGGTAAAAATCCGGTAATTTTTTATTTATCTCCATTTTTTGCTCCATTTTTGTTTAATTTGTATTTTTATCTTGATTAAGTAATCATATATTGTTTTTTCTGTTCACTTGATGGATGTCATTATCTGCAAAGCTTAGATCTTCTTATATCGACCATGTGATAAAAAGAACCTAAGCTTACTTTATTCATTTAAGCTTAGGTTCAAAAATCAGAATAAATGAATTAGATCCTCTTACCATATATAATAAATATTCTAAGCAATAATAGATTTTATCGGAGATTACTTAGAGAGCCGCCTATATTCATACTGATTTGCAGCACCGGAAGTCGCAATTTCATCCGGTTTCCACTTAGAAATCCACCTATATCCAAAACGAATTGAAAAAACAATCGCTATTGCCATCTCAATTATCTTTCTTGGAAATCCACCTATGTCCAAACTGAATTGCGAAGTAAGCTACTACTTTAGGGTGCAAAACGGGCGTATTTTTTAACTATTTTTTAATTAAACTATATATGCAATCCTATCAGAGTATCATAATTTCTGTATCTACATTTACTTAATTTAGGTTTACTATATATCCTCCCTCAGGCTCATATAGAGCATTTTCAGAGCTTTCATCTATACCTATGTTAGAAGAGTACAGGCAGGGAATCTTATTAAATACTCTCCTTTTTCCTTCTATGACATAATCTTTTGCAACATAGTATATAGTTCCTTTAGCAGGTTTTTTTGCTCCCTCATCTGTAAGAAAATAATCTCCCATACCGCCTTCATCTGTGTTTACACAGTCCGCATTTACATACATGGAGTAGTCATTGGGTAACTTATAGTCTCCATTAATATCGGAACTAAGTTCAACCTCTTTCATCTCCAAAAGCTCTATAAAGTCCTCGCTTCGCCCAAGAGCAACAAAGTTATTTTGATTTTCAAGTATATCTTTTAATATTGGCTCTTTAGCGCTTATATGAAGCACTAATTCCACATCATAAAGCACTTCCTGTGTCTGTATACCCTTGGTTAAGGTCTTAAAATGACTTAGCGGCTCTTCTACCTTTTGAAAAAGATCCTGTTTGTAAGCAGCCTTTAGCTCTTTTATCTCTGCATCCTTTTCTTCTATAACTTTTTTAAGCTCCAAGCTTTTTTCGGATTTTGCCTCTAACTTACTTATTTCATCTTTTATTCGCTTTTTTTCTTCTTTCCAAGCTTTTTCTGTATCATCAAGTATCTTCTTTTTCTCGGTTTTAAGCTCATTGGAAATGTTTTTTATACTTATATATTCTTCCAACTTTTCTTCATCATATACCTGTATGGTCTTTTTGTCCTTAAAGCTGTTTCCTTGTGATTTAAGAGCCTCTGCAACTTTTAAAAATCCCGTATTTAATGCATTTGGATTTTTTAGGTGTATCAGTATACTTCTGTCATCTTCCAAATTATTAAGAAGTGCATGATTGACATATAATTCTCTTTGCATATTTCTGTACTTCCCTTGCACACTTACCTTCATTTCATGATAGGAAGTGTAGTTACAGGCATTATGCAATGCACCTATAATGGTAGAAAATTGAGGTAGCGGATAGGTCATTCTATTATTGACGGTTTCTTCTCTTGTGTATGAAGCCTGATTTTGTCTTAGTTTAATTCTCAATGCTTTCATAATATTCATCCACCTCTTTGCTTAAACTCGCAAAGAATTCTTCTATAGAGCCTGCATTAAGCTCGGCTTCTATTTCTTTCTCATTTTCAAAGTTGTAACCCCTTAGTAAAGCCGATTTATAACCCTCTTTAAGCTTTGCCTTTAAGTCTTCTTCTATTTTTAATTTATTTGCCTCTATATGAATAACATTTTCAAAGTAATGTGTCTTTCTTTCTCCTATACCTCCCACTACAAATATAGGTTCTGCATTGTCCATATTTCCTCTCACAACCAAAGAAAGATTTTTTATTGCATTAAGAAGAGCCTTTACTCTATATGCTCTTTCTTCTTTTTGAGCCTTAGTATCATAGTTTTCATCAATTCCGACCTTATCTAAATCAATAGTAATGCTGTATCTTTTTAATGACTTGTCGTATTCATATTGATAAGGCATAAGACCTGCATTTGCAGCTTTTTCCTGAATATTTATACCGTTTTCCTTGGCATAGGTCTGTGCAAGATACAGATTGTTATGAAATCTTGTATCATTGACAAACGGGTAAAATGAGATTGCATCAGTAAGATAAAACGAGCTTCTTCTGATTTTCCTATCTCCTATCGTGCTCATGTATCCGCCCTCTAAGGCTCTGTTAGTAGCTACATTAATATTTTTTGAAACCGCCTTTTGATCTACTTTTCCATCCTGTTCCACTTTCAGATCATCGTACAAACCGCTTTGTACCATAATAGCATTTTTCATGCTTTCTCTTGAACGAATGGCGTAAGCCTTGCCGTTCTTATAAACTTTTTGAACACTTCCTACATTTCCCAGTCCTTCTCCATAATTTGAAGTCATACTTGCTACTACAGTTAAAGTCAAAGCCTTATTTTTCATCACCTACTCCTCCTCTTGATTGCCTTTATCATCTTTTCTTTTACTGCTAATAATAAGCGAATTTATAAAGTTATATGCCAGATTTTTATTTGCTTCAAAATCCTGTATCAGCTTATGCATAAATACAAAGGGAACTTCTGTGTAGGAAGATAGTTGAAGCATTATTTCTACAAAACGATCATAGTCCTTTGAAATCAATGTATTTGCAAGCCTTTGCTGATAACCTTTAATTTTATTTTCCTGTCTGTTTGAAATAAAATATTGTACCACCTGTGATGCGGCGGCACTTGAACCCTTAAACTCAGGTGTTTTTTCCATATTTCCCTCCATATTTTTATATATAATCTCATTAATGTAGATAAGACGGCTTAAACAAAAGGTTTCAGGAGTATTTGACTCGGTATCGTACTCCAGTTTCATAAGTCTCTCTATCAAATCATCCAAACTGAGTTCATTTAGTATACTGTCTGTAACCTCTTGCATAACATTAATATAATAATTATCATTTACCTTTATATGCCTTTTAAAAACATTTGCCAAGGAGTCCGAAAAATCTCTATTGTCAGCTATATTCTTAAAGATCTTAATTGCAGGCTGCCTTATAAACATACTCTCATAATAATCAGTTTCCATATTTTTTACTATTACTTCAACATCGTAATCAATAAAACCGGCTCCTTCCGAGTAACTATAAAATACAGAGTTCCATGTCTTTTGATTTTCAAATTGCTGCTTAAGAAAGTAATTCATCTCTCCATTTGACTGTAAGAGATATTTTATAGAGGTATTGTTGTTTATAAATATAGAACTTCCGCTTTGTGAAAAGGCAAAAGGAATAAAATCAAATTCCACCTCATCATTAAAAGTTCTTGATTCCTTATCAAAGCAAAATCCTATTGATTTGGTTTTCCTTCCCGTATCTACACAAAAACCCAACAAACGGCACACTTCGCCGCTTTCGCTTCTGTACTTGGAGTTATTAATAAACTTTTGATAGCCGCTTTTAGCGTTACAGAAGGTATCTCTAATAAGTTCCAATCTATTCTCTTCTATTAATGTTTTGATTTGCTCTTTATTAGAAGTATCAAATTTAATGCCTTTGAAAACCTTCTTCATAATTGTATTTGCAGAAAATTTTTTATTGATTTCCGATATTTGTTCTTCGGTGAATTCACTTTGACTCAACCTTGCTCTAAGATCGTTATGATGCATCTTATCCGAAAACCATTTTTCAGCAAATAAAAGATAGTTTCTATCACCCTCCAAATCATTTGACTCATTATGTATATCTTCAAAATTGTAATAAAGATATCTGCCCTTAAAACTGTAAGCTATCTCTCTATCATCAAAAAATCTGATCATTCCGACAATAGCTGCCGAGTATCTCCAATCCGAAGGTTCTATCCTACTATTGTAGCTAATAGAGTTTTCTTCAAATTCTCCTCTACTAATCATAATATCACCCCCTACATAACTTGTTCGACCAAACCAAAACCGGAATTTCGCTTTGAACCTACTCCGGTTTTAAGAATGTGGTTAAGTATATTTTTATCACCTGAAACTACAAAGCTGCCTATGCTTACCGGTATCTTAAGCCCGTATGCCGGTACTATGATCTTTTTCAGACCGCTTAAATCGTATCTTAAACTCTCTATTTCTTCTTCCATATAAGGCAGGTCTTCTTTCAGTTTTCTTGCCAATTCTATTGCAAACTCTGCATCTTCTACTGTCAAATATCTGTCTTTATTATTCTCCTTATAATGATGCTTTAGGCATATAGGTGATAAAACCTTGAATACGGCATAGTCATCTGTTATTTCCTTTTCACTTATCATTTTAATGCTTTTAAGGCTGATATGATTACCTTCTCCTATAGGGAAAGCTTGGTCTTTCATCATAAGCAGACTTGAGTAGTAGATCAATGCAGTCTGCTGTTCCTTAAATTTTAAAGTCATATTTACTTCATTGCCTGCAAGCTCCATAAGCTCTCCCTTAAATACAGGCTTTATAAAAGCGATAGACCATACAAAAGACTTCTTTTTTGCACCGCTTAGATAAAGCTCTTCGTAAAAGTATCCGTCCATATATGACGAGATCGACTTTTTGAAAAAACTTATAATTGTTCTTCTGTAATCACTGCGAATTACAGGTTTTTCAAGTTCTAATTTTAATATATACTTCATAGTCCTCCTTTGTCATAAAATAATTTCCAATTTGGAATTATTCCGGGTTAATTATGTAAAGATACAGTAAACTAAATGTTTTTTTACTACTGTAATGTATTATTGACATTTAAATAATACCGGCAATAATAGAGTAAATCTCAATTCTCTTTATCATATATTTGTTACAATCTATTAACACAGTAGTAATAAGGCTAGGTATCAACTGTACTATACACTACTATTGTTTATAGAATAAACTTAGAAAATAGAGTTTAACCACTTTTATTATATCCTCACATCTGAATTATAAGTAATTTTTACAAAAAAATAAAGTCTTCTATATGATAAATTATAAGATTTTATTTATATTATATTTCTTTACTTATATGCTTTTCAAACTTCCCATGCCCTAAATTTAAACAGTACATTGAAACTTCAACATTTCAGTGTACAAACCCCATTTGGAGTGTGGGAAGTTTTAGTTTTAAATTTAAAAATGCTGCCGCAAAACCATATATTTATGATTTTGCAACAGCATCTTTTTATCTTATATTTTCACAACTACTTTGCTTCTCCACCTTCTACCACCAATTCATTTGCATAGTCTGCTCCGTATGTATCTTTAAGAGTCTCATCGTATGCCTTGTGGAAGAAGTTCTCCCCTTCCAGTGTCTTTATCTCGGTATTTAACCATTCAAGCAAGCTTGCATTACCCTTTGTAACGGCAGGTGCTATTGTATCACTTTCACCAAGACTTGCTATTCCTACCGTAAAGTTCGGATTTTGCTTGGCAAATGCTATAACTTCGGTGTTGTCATTAGCCCATGCCGCACCGTTTCCATTTTCCAGTGCATTCTTGGCAGTTGCGTATGAGTCATACTTTTGTAGCTTTATATCAGGATAGTTTTTTACAAGGAAGGCTTCCGCAGTGGTTCCTGATATGACTATCATTTGATCATCGGCATTCCAGTTAGCGAGGTCGGTGACAACCTTGTCCTTCGGAGATATTACACCCAGTGCTACATTCATATATGGAAGAGCAAAATCTACCGCTTCTTTTCTCTCATCAGTTACTGTAAAGTTTGCAAGTATAATATCTACCTTGCCTGATTGCAGGTATTCGATTCTATTTGCGGCTTCTGTGGATACATAATTGATATTTACTCCCAGATCCTTTCCAAGACGCTCTGCAAGATAGATGTCATAACCTTGGTATTTACCCTCTTCATCAACATAACCGAAAGGATGCTTATCGGAAAATACACCTATATTTATCGTTTTGCTTTCTTTGATCTCATCCAAGGTACGAAACTTTCCGTTACCTGCCGCACCCGTATCTGTAGTTGTATTTTTATTAGCTGCACAAGCACCGAGCAAAGCTACCGCTGATAAAATTGCAAGGCTTGATATAATCTTCTTTATGTTTCTCATAATACTTTCTCCTTTGACTAAAAATTTAGTTTATTTATACTTAAGTTATTTATGAAAATAACCGTAAATACCACATTTATATATTCTCTCCTGCCGATTTAACCGAATGAAATTCAAATATATCTAAAAACTTTCTTGCTCTTTCTGTCTTTGGCATGGTAAAGAACTTTTCCGGTTCAGACTCTTCCACTATCTGTCCCTTATCCATAAATATAATTCTGTCAGCTATGGACTTTGCAAATTGCATTTCATGAGTTACTATAAGCATGGTTCTCCCCTGTGCGGCAAGTCTTAGCATTACATCTAAAACCTCCCTTACCATCTCAGGATCAAGTGCCGCAGTAACCTCATCAAAAAGAAGTATTTCGGGATTCATACATAATGCCCTTACTATAGCCACTCTTTGCTTTTGCCCTCCGGAAAGTTCTCTCGGAAAACTTTTTGCCTTATGCTCAAGTCCCACTCTTTTAAGCAGTTTCATGGCTTGTTCTTCTACTTCCTGCCTTTTCTTTTTTTGTACCTTCATAGGTGCCAGGAGTATGTTATCAAGTACGCTCATGTGCGGAAACAGCTCGTAGCTTTGAAAAACCATACCTATCTTTTCTCTTATCTTTGATATGTTTTTCGAATTTTTTTCAACCCTTTCATCTTTTAGCATTACACTGCCTGATTGTATAGGCTCAAGTCCGTTAATGCATCTGAGCAGGGTACTTTTACCACAGCCGCTGGGTCCTATGATTACAAGCACTTCTCCCTTTTTAACACTTAAGTCAATGCCGTCCAGTACTCTATTTTCTCCAAATTCTTTTGTTAAGTTTTCTATTTTCAATATTGTTTCAGCCATAATTAAATATTCAACCTATCTTTTATTTATTCCAAATTTTTTCAAGATGCCTTGATACCAAGCTAATGGGCCAGCAAGCTATAAAATACAAGATAAATACTAATAAGTAAATACCGAATGCTGCATTGGGACTTGCCATTCTGTTAGCTTCCACTATCTGCTGCGACACTTTAAGTACTTCTACAACACCTATCATAAGTACTAAACTTGTGGTCTTTATCATTCTTGTCAGAAGATTGATTGCAAGCGGTATCAGCCTTCTCATGATCTGAGGAATTATTATATATCTGTATAAGTTCACACCTTCTAAACCTAAGGCTCTTGCACTTTCGTATTGGTGCTTCGGGATGCTGTTTATCGCACCTCTTACCAAGTCACTCATTTCCGCAGTTCCCCACAAAGAAAATACCAAGATAGCTGCCTTTTCTCCGGAGATGTCTATACCCAAAGTTTTGGTGGCTCCAAAGAATACTATGAATAAAAGTACCAGTTGCGGCATAATTCTTATGATTTCCAAGTAAATCTTAAGTATTGCCTTTATAAGAGGATTTTTTGAAGTCATAAGAATACCAAGCAAAATCCCAAGCGGCATACTTATCAGTACCGATATAAGACTTATATAAAGTGCTGTTCCAAGTCCTGCCATAATACGAGCGAAATTTTTACCTTTTAATACTACATCAAGCCCCAAATCCGGCATTTCTTAGTCTCCTTTCCAGCCATGTTCCAAAAAGTGATACAGGCAGTAATATGATAAGGTAGAATACTACAAGTAAGAACAAACTTTCCGTAGTCTTGTAATATAACCCGATTAAATCCTTTGCCGTAAACATCAGATCCATCAAACTTATGGCACTGAATACACTGGTTTCTTTAAGTAGGAATATAACATTAGCCACTATTGAAGGCATACTTATTGAAATAGCTTGTGGAAATACTACATACATCATAGTCTGCAAAGGTTTTAATCCAAGGCTTAAAGAGCTTTCAAACTGTATATAGTCCACCGACTCCAAACCGCTTCTGAAACTTTCTGCCATATAACTTCCGCCAAGAAAAGCCAAACCTAAAATGCCGCATATATATGGGTCGGTTTTTATTCCTATCTTGGGAAGTCCATAATATATAAAAAATAATTGTACCAATAAGGGAGTATTTCTGCTAATCTCTATGTAGGTTGTAACTATATGCTTTAACACCGGTATCTTAAAATACAGTATATTGGAGCATACAAGACCTATGACTATTGAAAGTACTATACCTGCTAAACCTATACCGACAGTAAGCTTTGCCGCCTCAAAGTACATAGGCAGGTATTTGAGCATATATTGAAAATCCATTCCTTAAATCACCTTTCAAGTTTTTAAGAACTTGTGTATATAATAATTCCTATAAACATATTTGTCAAGTATGTTTATAGGGTTTGTTTGTATTGTGCATAAAAGTTAAAATAAGCGTATTTTATTTGGATAAAATTTGAACCGGTATGGAAAACCCATAAAAAATACACAGGATATATAGGAGCTTTGTAGGCTTATATGCTGTGTATTTTTATGTAGGTTTTAAGTTGTGTTTTGGGTGTAAAATTTCCGGTTCTGAATACTGTGATTAACAAATATTATTAATCTTGATTGATAAACTGTAGCATTTTTCTAATTTTCCAACTTATTCATTAAATCTGAAAGCTGTGAAACTAAATCTATAATATCCTTATCTTTTTGACTGAATTTCACAGTATTAGCTCTAGCGGATTTTTCTTTTGATTCAGGTTTTATATAATCATATAATACTAGCACTAAAGTTATAATTATTAAAACAACCAAAATTATTACTATGAGTATTTCTTCTATTTTCAAATTTCCCCTCCTATACTATTCCATTTTGTGCAAGTATCTTTTTAATTTCATTTCTGTGGCTTGATACTATTTTTAGTACTTCATCATCACTCTTAAATGATAAATCTTCTTCTATACCAAATTTTTTTAAATATCTTTCAAATTCATAGTTGTATCTATCACTTCCAAATACTTTTGTAAACACCTTTCCAATTAACTCATTTAATACTTCAGAATCATAATCATTATAACCGTTTATAAATCTTTCCTCTATTTCATTTTCTTGACTTCCATGTATTTTACCTAACATTTTAGCAATTTTATTTAGCTCATTGGAATATCTATATACTGCTCCGACAAGTATATCTCTAAAAAATATATCCATACTACCCCTTTACTATTTCATCTCCAATAATCTCTGCCCATGTATCAATAAACTCCTTTGAAGCAAGTTCAATTCTTTGAGTTAAAACTTGTTTTCTGGATAAGGCTGCATTATCATTTCTGTATTTTTCTGTATCATCTATAGTATCTCTAAACTTATTAATATTCTCAAGCATTACTTTATTGGAATAACAAAAAGTTTCCTTAATTCTTGCTTCATTTTCATATACACTAAGTTTTAATTCATTAATTAAATTGCTTATAACATCATTTAAATGGACATCATCTGACAACCATTTGTAAATTCCACTTGTTATTTGAGCAGATATAGAATTTATTTCAAATTTTGTTAGTTTACCCACTTCCACTTCTTCATAATCTGAGAATATACCTCTACCATTCCATAAATTTGAAAAAAACTGTGAGATACTTCCTCTTAACAGAGATGCATCATTAAATTTATAAGCATTTGTATTCTTTTCAATGTTAGGAATACTCAAGTTAACTTCAGCGAAACTAATATCAAAACTTGGAAGTTCCGGCAACCTAAGCACACAGTCTTCTTTTGCCAAACTTTTTTTGCAGTCTTCACTTAGAATTTCTACTTTTTGCAGTCTATTATTTAAAAGCTCCTTAAAATTCTCTACTGAGCCAGTTAAATTATCTTTTAATACTCTCAGTTTCCTATTCGTAAAGTTTTTTAAATTAGAATTTAATTCATCAATATATATTTTTTTATCTATTGATAATTCATCCTTATTCACATACTTCTTTCCACTTCTACAAATTCTATTGATTTTTTCAAACCAATTATTAAGTATCTTTTCTTTAATTGCAGACTGCATATTTTCCAAATTGTATTTTTCAAATCCTTCACGACATATTTCACAAAATTTATCTATATTTATATTCCTAATATTTCCATATATTTTTTTATAAACCTCTATATAACCAAAGAAATTTATGTTTTCCTCTTTATCCAATACCTCCAACTCACTCTCCAGAAGATTTTCCTTATCGAGTATTGCTTTAGTACCATTATAATACCTATCCAGTATCTCCCTTATCCTCCCTATACTGGATTCATTCGCATTTATCAACTTCTCTATATTTGCTACATTGTCTATTATACCCTGTAAGCGACTGATTTCGGCATCTATCATATAGGTTATTGAGTTTACTATCTCTTCTCTTGCCTTACTTTTAGCTATATAGGATATATAACTGAGCAACTGTGGCATTCCGCTATAGTTTTTAAGGGTTTCTGTATATACTTTTTTATGCCCTAATTGGGTTGCAAGCATACATACTTCCGCATCTATTTTACTTAACAAGTCTATAGTATCCTGCTCACTGTCATCAAGCTCACCTAATGCACTTCTTAGATTAGTAAACAATTCCTTATCAAGTAATTCTCTACATACCTCATTTTTTTGTGCTTCAGCTTCAAGTTCCAAAGTATAAAAATAATCTCTTGCCGAAGTTGCAAAAATTACACAGTCTTTATACTTATCATCAATTTCCATAATACGGTTTCTTATATAGTCAATAGACTTTATTCTTGACTTTGCACCCTTATCCTGCAATGCCATATCTATTTTATTAATTGTAAATATAAGGGTATGGAACTTTTGTTTTGCCTCAAATGCCTCCTTTACTCTGGATAAAAACTCTTCTTCCGAGCTTGTCAGATATTTTGAGTAGTCTATAGCAAATACAGCCACATCACAGTCTTCAATCGCTTTATTAGTAGACTTATAATGATCTGTTCCTGCTGCATCCGGTCCGGGAGTATCAAATATAGTATAGCTGTCAAAGTTGTTCTTTTTACTTACATATTGTATTTCCATATCAGGTATGAGATACTTTGTTTCTACATTATCTTGAGCAGCTTTAAACTCCTTTTGTACTGCCTTATATATATCCTTTTGAGAATCAAAAACATTTTCCGTTCTTTTTTCTCCGACTCCATAAATCAGTCTAAATTTATCATCAGGACTCTTTTTATAAATACAGGTATTAGGTGTCGCAAGTTCAAGACTTGTAGGGGCAAGTTCCATCTCTATCATAGAGTTTGCAAGTACACTTTTACCGGTTTTTTTAGAGGCGGCAAGTGCTATCTTCATTTCTACATTATTTGCTTTTTCTATCTGAGCAGCAATCTTCTTATAGCTTTCTATAGTTTTTGCCCTTATTTCAAGTAATTCATTCTTCTCTTCCTCTGTAGGAGCATCTATATAAAGCTCACATAATCTTTCTTGTGCCTGTACGGACTGCTCAAAGAAAACTTGAGCCTTATCCATAAATCTTTTAGTCTTTTCAGCATCCTTAAATTCTTTTCTAAGCTTTATATCAATCTTATTTATAGGATATTCTATGTATATAAGCTGTTGCAGGATATCTGCAAGTAAAGTTCTGTCATTATTTTCTATAACAATACATACATATTTTTCATCAAACTTTAGCAATATACTGATAAGTTCTCCTATGTTCCTTGGTCTATAATCTTCGCTTTCTTTTACAACCACAGTCACCAAGTCATTAAACTCTATATGCTTACAGAGCATAAACCTGTTAAGCATTTTGTTGGAAAGCTCCTCTTCATCATACATCCAGTCTATATAACTGCTTAATTTGCCACTTTCTGTCTTCAACACAAATATGGGATTTTTACCGGAATTTATTTCTTCCTCAATTTTTTGCTTTTCTACTGCCATATTTGTACCTGATAAAGATATGATCCTATTATTTATTTCACATCTTAAAAACTGTTTTTCGGAACTTATACTGTCCATTATAAAATCTCCTTTTACTTAACCCTTTATCTGTTTTAATATCTCTTCAATATTTTCTAAAAGCTTTCTGTCAACTTCTGCTCTTTCTCTTTTTGCATCTATTTCATTCTTTTTATCATTAGCTGATGACATTTTTAATAAATTATCTTCAAGGAATCCTCTAAATTCAGCACTACTTATCTTTTCCATTACATTTTCAATCTTATTTACTGCCTTTGCACTGAATGCCCTGTCTATATTGATTGCAGGAATAAATGAATGTATTATAACCTCACATAAGGCTTCTATATCCGCATCAAACTCTTTTCTAATATCTTCATAGGTGGTTTCCGTCTTTTTAGAATTTTTTGAAAATTCTCTTTTTATAGTACAATCTTTATTTTTGATAATATTTTCCAGATTGTAATTGTTTACAATGTAATTACACACCGTATCAGATCCTATATTTCTTTGCAATAGGTTTATAACACTGCTTACAAGTTCATACTCAGGTATGGACTTTGCTAATGTTTTTAGAATGTCTGATATAAGTGTAGCTGAATTATCCTGATTTAATATGATAAATTTATCAAGCAATTCATCTATACTCTTATTCTTTCCCTTGATACCTGTTTTTTCTATAATTTCAGCCCACAGAGTCTTTTTAATATTTCCAAGTTTTATAGTTTCCGGCCAAAGCAAAAGTTTCCACATAGCGGAGTCTTGCGGTAAGGTACTGAGGTAGGCAAACTCATCTCCACTTTCTTTAGCTATTGATGCGCTGTAGAACACTCCCATACTCAAGTAATTCTCTTTTCTTTCCCTGAACTTATTATACCTGTCCTGTCCCCTGCTTTTTAATATAAGAATCTCATATAAATCTCTTGAAAATCTGTCTATCAAGCTTTGGAAGTACTCTTTATTGGAAATATCTTCTCTTTCTATAAATGCTTGTATACTTTCCAGCACTTCTTTATAGTTTTGAGAGTTTTTTGAGAGCCCAAGTGCATCAGAAAATATATCTTCTATTTTACCTTGGACTTCCTTGTACTTGTCTCCGGCTATTGAATATATTGCATTACCGAAGTCGCTATACATAGAACTGAATCTTTCACTTCTTATCTGTGGTTCAACTGCCCCCGGCTGCTCTGCAGTACCGTTTCCTGCCTTATCTCTATGTACTTTATAAAGAAATTCATCATCAATAGTATATCTTTCTACTGTTATTAATTCTTTTGCTTCTTTCCTTAAATTATCTGAAAGCTCTTCCCTACTTTCACTCTCATTAATTTCATATTTTAGTGTTAGAAGTCCTTTTTTTATTGTTTCACTCAAACTACTATAACTCCCCAAAGCCAGAGCAATTATATCCTTATATCCGGTATAATCAGACACATTTACGCTATTCTTCACCTCAGCAAACATCTCCTCGATTTTTGCCAGTATAGCATCAACCCTTTTTTTGAGCACATCAAATCTATCATTTCTATAATACTCTTTTAGTCTTGCTCTTATATCTTCTATACCGTAACTAAGTCCTTTTGAGTCCATCTCTTCTCTTGCTTTTTTTCCATTAGGTACCTTATCTCCAAGATGTGCATTGGCAGAGCCGAAGATTATACGATCTTTGTGTTTTCCGGGAAGTATTCCCCTTCTATCTATCCATTCTTCATAGGTAACAGCTTTATTCTTATTTAAGTCTATAGCTCTGTCCGCCTTATTTGCAAATATAAAAAGTTTTTCCT
>ERZ773069.1120-NODE-1120-length-16038-cov-14.056185_pt1 | contig 16038 bp, 16 predicted proteins | sample MGYA00580619_ERZ773069 | MGnify/ENA primary metagenome ERZ773069 (study PRJEB29015, sample SAMEA2738007) | human oral metagenome | biome: human oral; feature: human-associated habitat; material: dental | place: China | collected 2108 ...
GAAGTACAGAAAGGAGCATAGAAAGAAGTCCTTCGCGGTTTGGAAGAGTTGCAAGAGCAACGATTTCTTCTTTAGATGCAACAGCACCTTCAATAGCTCCACCTTTAATTTCAAGTGCATCAGCTTCTTTAGTAAAATCATTGATGATTTTTGCTGGTGCTACAACATCTTCATTTGAAAATGCAACAGCAGATGGTCCAACAAATGCATCAGCAAGACCTTCAAGTCCAGCTTTTTCAGATGCACGACGTAAAATTGAGTTTTTAATAACTTTATACTCAACTTCGCTTCCACGAAGATTACGACGAAGAACTGTGTCTTGTTCAACTGTAAGACCACGAGCATCCACAACAACGATACTTGCAGCTGCTTTCATTTTTTCAGCAACTACATCAACTAGTTCCGCTTTTTTAGCAATACTTGCTTCACTCATTTAGTGTTTCACCTCCGTAATTATTTTGCTTGGGAAATTTTTCCAAAAGAAAAACGTGCCCAAACCTAGACACGAAAGTACAATACGTTTCTTTTACATGATCCGTTTTGTCCTCGGTAGGATCTTTATGAGTCGAGCTCCCCTACTGTCTTAGGCAGTTTTTTCAAACCAATGATTATTGTAACATAAGAAAAAAAAGATTGCAAGAGTTTTTAATAATTTTTATAATTAGAACGAAAATCTATTCTTTTTAGTTAGCAGATTTATTAAATTATTGGAAAAATAAAAAAGCAGACCATAAAGATCTGCTCTAACTATCTTATATTTATTATGCTTTTACAATTGGAATCCAAAGTTCCATTTTGTAGTCTTTGCTATCCATATCCCCTTCATAATAATATTCAAAGTCAGGTTTTCCTGAATGAACATAACCATGTTCTGGAAAAAATACTTCCATTGCATATTTCCAACCATTATGAATACATTCCGGAACACTTCCTGTTAACTCTACAATGGCATATTCTGCTTCTTCAACTTTCAAAACATCTAAGCCCATACTTTTTGCTTTATCTACATCTGTAACGATATACCCTGCTATGTAATTAATAGTACTTGGTTGTTCTACATTGTAACAAACACCGACACTTTGACCTTCTCCCAATCTTGCTAATTCATCATGACGATATTCTCCATATAGTTTATTCCAAACACTCGGACATAATGATGAATTGATATTTTGTTCATTCCTACCTGCAACTGTAAATGAATTTTTCTTTTGAATTGTGATGTTCATACTTCTTCCTCCTCTTACACTTAGTGCTAGCTGCACTCGTGAAACTATTTTGAATGGTTTTCCATTTCTCACCTCTGAAGGTGTAAATCCATGAAATTTTTTGAATGCAGTCCCAAATGAATCAGATGATTCATATCCATACTTCATCGCTATATCAATAACTTTAATATTGGTATCTCTCAGTAAAACAGCCGCTTCTGTCAACCTTCGACTTCTAATATACTCTGACAATGTTGTATCTGTTAATATAGAAAAGAGTCTGCTAAACATAGGATAAGAATAAGTGGATAAATGGGTAATTTTATCTTCATCTATTTCGCTATCCAGCACACTTTCAATGTAGTTAATTGTTTCATTAAAAAATTGAATTATCTGCATATTTTACCTCTATTCATTTTTCTATCCTATGTAAAGATACCAAAATCTCTAACTTCTTTACCTTTAGTACAATAATCTTTCAGAGTTTTATCCCTTGATACATTGAAGGCACAAATCCCTAAACTGTACATCCAATTGGGCAATCTCCATCAGGGTATCTGCTAAAGAATTATAGGCTTCCTGCCTACTGTCCAGATAGGCTTGGCTAAAAAGCATAGCAATTTTTTCCTTCAAGTCTGCTTTTACAGGATCATAATCTTTCAAAAATTGACTCAAGTAAAGACTTCTAACGGCTGCCAAACGAAATGAAAAAAATTGATGGAGTTGTTTTTGTTCCGCATTTAAGCCGTTTGCTCGAATAGTTTTAGCATAGTCCTCAATTATACCAACCTCACCATTTTCATATCGTTGTTTCATGATAATAGAGACACTGTGATAAATCTCCTGATTTGTTGGAAGCTTATTTCTTTGCAAATTTCCCCACATGGAATAAGCTCCTCTTTTATAGTCAATCGCTTCTGCTTTCCACGCTTTACAAAAATCACGAAAATCCATTTTCACATAAGGATAGCCTGCCGGATCATGGAAATAAATCCAATGCTCATCTATGTCATAAACTGAAACAAAATGATCCACACCTCGTAGATGGCTATGATTGAGATTATAAGTCAGATATCCCATATCCAAAGGACCTACAATAACAGATCCATGGTCTAGATATGTCTTGAGTTTTTCTTTTAGTTCTATCACATTGACTGGCTCTGAAGAATCACAGAAAAACTCCTCATAGTCAAATCCAAGAATTTGTAAACAATGACTAATGGACTCATCTGGCATGCCATTATCAAAGAAAACCAAAGGATGTCTGTCGTCTTTTTTCACAAGGGTAGCTCCATTACCCATGACCATGATCGCTTCTAGGTAGTCCGAGCGAAAATCATAGCCCGCAGCCTGTAAGGCCATAGCCGTCGAATGAGAATAACAAATCGGAATATCACCAAAGTATAAATTCATCTTCCTACCTCCTTGCCTATAGTATAAACGATAGGAAGATTTATCCCCCCATCAAATTTGTACGGAATTTATAGGTTTGCGTAGAAGAAAGAAATTTCACATGTTTTATTGTAAATCAAAAAAGCTATTAAAAAATGAAACTATTGTCTAAAAACATCAAAGGCTAAGCTTTTACTGCACTAATTTTACAATTTTTTCTAACTATTAACAATCGTAACATAAGAAAAAAATTACAAGACTTTTTGATCATTTTTTATAATTGGAGTGAAAAGCTATCCCTTTTGATTCGTAGATTTATTAAATTGTCGGAAAAAGAGAAAATGGTAAGAACTAATACGAAAAGACGATAGAATGTTTCATTCTACCGTCTAATGTGTTTTTATTCCTTGTTCAGTTCGACACTGGTTTTTTAATCTTCCCAAAATCAACGGTAATCTATTAAAGTCTTTTCTTTTAGAATGACAGGTAATGTTAAAAGCTATGATTTCCGCTAGTACAGTAGCAAGCGCATCGTATACGTCAAATACTACACTAGTATTACCCAATGGTAATAACTCATTAATAAAAGACATCAGTACAACCACTATACATATATACATAAGTGTCTTTTTAGAAAATTCAATAGTTGAGACTTTATTTACACTGAATGTTGGACTAAAAGGTTGTTTTAGCATAGCTGTTCCAATCCATGCTCCTCCAAAACTAGGGTGTGACATAAAATATAGGAACAACTGAATTAATTGAATAATATTTTCTTAAAAATATTGTGAGTAGCCAAATTAATAATCCTAAAATCGCCATAATTTCAATGGAACTGATTCTCAATTTTCTTTTCTTCATATGCTCCAACTTCTCATCAACTTTCAATTTATCCATTTCTATTATACTAAATATCCCACTCTTATCTTATCATAACAGAAAATATGACAATCTAGTAATATCAGTCTTTCCATTCAGCTTAGTTTTGTCTTTTCAAACATTTCTTCTTGCAGATTTAAATGCTAAAGTCCTACGTAATAAAAAATTCACTAGTTCATCGTAAATGTTCCCAACATTTTACAAACCTAAAATGCTTCCTTCAATCTTCAAAAAATGAAAGAATAACGGCTTTTTCTTGCTCTGTACAAGCAACCAATGGGAGGCGGAGTGGTCCGACTTCAAACCCTTGAGAATTTAGCACAGCTTTAAGTGGTGCTGGGCTTGTCACAGAAAAGAGAGCTTCTATTTTTGGTAACAGCTGACGTTGAATCTGAGCAGCTTTTTTCAGATTGCCCTCATCTAAGGCTGAAAACATTTCATAAAAATCATCACCATTGGTATGAGCCGCAACAGATATAACACCCTGTGCTCCAATTGCCTTTGCATGAAAAGCTTGTCCGTCTTCCCCAGTATAAATTAGAAAGTCCTGTGGCGCGTTTTCAACCAAATGAGTAAGAGTATCTATACCCGTACAGTCTTTGATAGCAATAATATTTGGCAACTGCGCCAAGCGCAAGGAAGTTTCTACTGTCAAACCAGCAACCGTTCGGCTAGGAACATTATAAACGATGACTGGCAGATTTGAAGCTTCCGCAATCGCTTTATAATGCTGATATAGACCTTCTTGAGTCGGTTTGTTATAATAAGGAGTCACTGCAAGTCCGGCAGCAAAACCACCAAATTTGTCAACTTCACGCGCAAATTCAACGGAGTCTCGAGTATCATTTGTACCAATTCCAGCTATCAGCGGAACTCGCCCTTTTACAATCTTTTGAACTACTGCAAATAATTCCAGCTCCTCTTCATGCGTCAGAGTTGGGCTTTCGCCTGTCGTTCCTGCGATAATCAATCCTTCTGTATGATGCGCTAGAAGGTGTTCAATCAGCTTAAGAAGAGCCTCAAAGTTAATGCTACCGTCCTCTTTAAACGGTGTTACAAGTGCTGTTATGATTCTTGCTTTTTTTAAATCTTCTATAGACATAAACCTCGTCCTCCTAGCTTGCAAAATACAACTATACGAATATTATCTCACATTTTACTTCAATTCGAAAATGACCTCTGCTGTTGGATGCACCAAGCCACGTTCATGCAAAGTCTCAGCGATTTGAACAGAATTCCAAGCAGCACCTTTAAGCAGATTGTCTGAAACCACCCACATATGGATGCCTTTTTCAGCGTCCAAATCCTTGCGAATTCGTCCCACGAATGTCTCGCGTTTTCCGACAGCATTGACAGCTTGAGGGTAGACTTGATGAGCAACATCATCCTCTAATACTGCTCCTGGGAAGTTCGCAATAGCTGCTTTGACCTCTGCGATGGGTGCTACTTCTTTTGTCTCGATGTAGACAGACTCTGAGTGCGCTGAAAGAACAGGGATACGAACACAAGTAGCAGAAACCGCAATCGTGTCATCTTCCATGATCTTCTTGGTTTCATTGGTCATCTTCATTTCTTCGTAGGTGTAGTCATTGTCCGTAAAGACATCGATTTGAGGAAGAGCATTAAAAGCAATCGGATAGTGTTTCTTATCACCGCCGGAAGGCAAAATCTCAGCCTTGACATCACACGGATTGACTCCGTCATTTAAGACCTCACGCAGTTCGCGTTGAGTCTCAAGAATAGCTCCCATACCAGCACCGGACACAGCTTGATAGGTCGATACGATGATGCGCTCCAAGCCCCATTTCTGACGAACAGGTTCCAGCGCCACCATCATCTGGATGGTGGAACAGTTAGGGCAGGCAATAATCCCGTTATGAGCATCAAGTGCATGGGCATTGACCTCCGGCACAACTAATGGAACATCAGGATTTTGTCGAAAATAAGAGGTGTTATCCACTACAACTGCACCTGCTTTTACAGCATAAGGTGCATATTTGGCAGACGTTGATCCACCTGCTGAAAAAAGGGCAATATCCACACCAGTAAAAGCTTCCTCAGTTGTTTCCTCAATGATCACTTCTTGGTCTCTAAAACGCAGTTTCTTCCCTGCCGAACGGACTGAAGCCAAGTAGCGTACTTTCTCAATTGGAAGACTTGATTCTTCCAGCATTTTAATCATTTGAGCTCCAACGGCACCTGTAGCACCTACCACAGCAACTGTGTATCCCATAACATACCTCTCTGAATTTTCAAAAAATTTGTGTATTGCTGGTATTATACTACTTTTCTAAAGAATTGAAAAGACTTATAAGAAAAAAATCCCCACTAAAAAGTAGGGATTGAGGGCACTTACGTGTGATGAGCAGGTTCACACAACTCATCAAGGTCCGCTCCTGCGTATATGACCTCCCATGCTCAATATGTGGCTTGCGCCACCTATCGACTCATCGCATATCTAGCATTCTACTATAGAGAATCCTAAAAGTCAAACTATTTTTTATGAGAGATTTTCTAGCTTATCCATATTTGAAATTGGTGCCTTAAAAGAGTAAAATAGTTTTTAGGAGGATAAAGTTATGGATACTACGAAACAGCCTGTACCCATGCCTCAAGATAGGCGAACAATGGCTATTTTGCTAGGAGCTGTGGGGGGCTGCCTTGATGTTTTCTCGCATATGCAATTTAGTACACTAATCGCCACTCAGACAGGGAATATTATTTTAATCGTAGCCGATTGGGATGGACCAACCGTAAAGACCGCTTACCGTATCCTTTCGCTTGTCTTCTTTACCTGTGGCTTTATCCTTGGTATTCTACTTAAGGAACGGGCGCAAAGCTCACATTGGCGTACTTGGGGAGTCTTACCATTGACTCTCACGACTTTCCTCTTTCCTTTCTTTCATTCTCATTATTTTATCTGGGTGATATTGCTTGCAACCTCTACCGGAATGGTCATGCTAACTTATACAGGCTCAAAAATTGAGTCTTATCCCTATATGATTATGATGACTTCAGGAAACTATCGGAGAATGGTCACTGCTTGGTATGAGTATATTCGTTTTAAAGACCGTAGACATATTATTAGAAGGCAAGCGGCTAATTACTCTATGATTGTCGCTAGTTTCATCGGCGGTGCTGTTTTTACTGGTTTTCTCACACGCTTCATTCACCAATATGCTATCTGGACAGTCACCACTATTTTGACGATTATTATCATTCATTATACCAGATACAATCATATACATCACTTAGAGCAAAAAAATATCTAACACTCAATGAAAATCGAAAAGCAAACTAGGAACTAAGTAAGACAAAAAACCGAACCAATCCTCTTGGGTAATGCTCACAAAGAGAATTGGTTCGGTTTTTGCTAGTTCCTCAATACTTGCCTGCGATATTTCATTTATCAATCCTCTTCATCAGTTTTTAACTACTGATGGAAAAACTTCCTCATCTATCAATCTCACAAATACTTGCTTCCTTCTTTAATGCTGAGTTTGCTCAGTTTATCCTTGTATTTTTCGATAAACTCCAGCACCCAGTCGGGATTGGTTTTAGAGTAGTCTCGCAGAGCCCAGCCGATGGCCTTATTGATGAAAAACTCGGTTTGATTAAGATTATTAATCAGGATTTGCTCCAGCAGCTGGACATCCGTTTCTTCTTTTTGAAGCAATTGATGCTCGATAGCAATTCGGCGCAACCAGAAATCTTTATCCCTGCTCCAATCTAATACTATTTTCTTTGTCTCAGGATAATGCAAACTAATATAGCCTACCGAGCGACACAAAAAGTCAATTGTGTCCCACCATGGCTTTGTTTGTGCTAATTTCTTTATCTTTGGCAAATCGCTTGGTGTCAAAGCTTTTTGTTTCAGTTGCAAATAATCCAGCACCACATATTGCATTTCACGATAGGGATTGTCCCAAGCCTGATGGATAAATTTCCAATCAATTGCAAGGCTGCTATTTTTCTTAAAAAATACCTTGGAAAGCTTTCGTCTAACAGGTGTTTTGACCCCTAAAAACTCGAACTGGTCTTTCATGTATGCTTTCATGTGAATAGCATCTTCAGGGTTTGCTACTTCTTTTAATCCTTGGAAAATATCTTCTACTTTCATATTACCATTCACTTTCAACATTCATATCTTTGAATAATTTAATTGGTCTTGCTGGTTTATCTAAACTCTTCTGCAACCTAACTGTATCATGCCAGCAGCCAAATTTATAGCCGATTTTTGGGAAATGCGCTACTTGCTGGTAACCACGTTTTTTATGGAAAGAAATACTAGCGTCATTCGGAAGAGCAATACAAGCTAGAAAGTGGACAAAACCTTGCTGTTCAAGAATTTCTTCCAATTTGTCATAAAGCTGCTTCCCAATCCCTCTACCGCGATTCTCATCAGCTACATAGACCGACAGTTCAACAGCCCAGTTGTATGCCTCTCGACCATAATAAGTTGAAGCATAAGCATAACCTAGAATTGCTCCATCTTCTTCTGCCACCAGATAAGGATATTTTTCCAAAGTCCTTTTAATGCGATTGGCAAATTCTTCGACGCTGGGAACCTTACATTCAAATGTAATAGCAGTATTTTCTACATAAGGAGTGTAGATTGCTACAAGTGCAGCAGCATCGTTTTTATGAGCTAATCTGATGTTCATCCGAACCTTCCTTTCTTCTTATTACTTTCATAAAAATGAAGTATATCACCATGTATATTTTACCAAATTCAAAAAGAAAAGGCTCTCTCGAACCTTTTTCGTTTTAAAATAGTCCAATAGCTGTACCATCTGGTGCGACATCCATATTAAGGGCTGCTGGGCGTTTTGGCAGACCGGGCATCGTCATAACATCACCAGTCAAGGCTACAATAAAGCCTGCACCTAGTTTTGGAACGACTTCACGGATAGTGATTTCAAAATCTTCTGGTGCTCCAAGCAAGGCTGGATTGTCTGAAAAACTATATTGGGTCTTGGCCATACAAATTGGTAGCTTATCCCAACCGTTCTTGACAATTTGAGAAATTTGAGTTTTGGCTTTCTTTTCAAAATTGACTTTTGTTCCACGATAGATTTCCTTGACAATTTTCTCGATTTTTTCTTCGATAGACAGATTGTTGTCATAGAGTCGGCTGTAGTGAGCAGGAGTCTCTTCAATCGTTTTAACCACAGTTTCAGCAAGAGCTAGACCACCGTCAGCTCCATCTGCCCAGACACTAGCCAATTCCACAGGGACATCAATCTCTGCGCAAAGTTCCTTGAGAACGGCAATTTCAGCCTCAGTATCAGAGACAAATTCATTGATAGCCACCGCAACCGGAACACCAAATTTACGGATATTTCCCACATGGCGTTTGAGGTTAGCAAAACCTGCTTTAAGCGCTTCAACATTCTCAGTTGTCAGCTCTTCTTTAGCAACACCACCGTTCATTTTCAGTGCTCTGAGAGTTGCAACAATAACCACTACATCTGGAACAGTCGGCAGATTGGGCGTTTTGATGTCTAGGAATTTTTCAGCCCCTAGATCCGCACCAAATCCAGCTTCAGTCACCGTGTAGTCCGCCAAATGCAAAGCTGTTGTCGTTGCCAAAACGGAATTACAGCCGTGAGCAATATTGGCAAACGGTCCACCGTGAACGAAGGCAGGGGTTCCATAAATAGTCTGTACTAGATTGGGCTTTATAGCGTCTTTCAAGATGAGAGCAAGAGCACCTTCTACTTCCAAATCTCGAACATAAACAGGCGTCCGATCATAACGATAACCAATAACGATATTAGCTAGACGTTCTTTCAAGTCTTCAATACTTGTCGCTAAACAGAGAATAGCCATGATTTCAGATGCAACCGTAATATCAAAACCATCTTCCCGCGGAATTCCATTAACCGGACTGCCCAGACCGACTGTCACATGCCGCAAAGCACGGTCATTCAGATCTACCACGCGCTTCCAGATAATGCGACGTTGGTCAATTCCTAGAGCATTTCCTTGATGTAAATGATTATCAATCAAAGCAGAAAGGGCATTGTTGGCAGTGGTGATCGCATGCATATCTCCTGTGAAATGCAAATTGATGTCTTCCATTGGTAGAACCTGTGCATAACCACCTCCAGCGGCTCCGCCTTTGATTCCCATTACTGGTCCAAGAGATGGTTCACGAATCGCAATCATGGTTTTCTTGCCTATTTTGTTGAGAGCGTCTGCTAAACCAATAGTAATAGTCGATTTCCCTTCGCCAGCCGGTGTTGGATTGATTGCTGTTACCAGAATCAGCTTACCAACTGGCTTCTTTTGCAATTCCTGAATCTTGTCAAAAGATAATTTCGCCTTGTATTTACCGTAAAGCTCCAAATCATCGTAATCAATTCCAACTTTCTTCACTACATCAGCAATCGGCTGCAAGTCAACACTCTGAGCAATTTCTATATCCGTTTTCATTTGGAATCCTCCAATTTTGATAGGATTATTATACCAAAAAACAAAGAAAACAAACACTTTCAAAGCTAAACTTCTCAAAAACGTTCGGAAAAGTCTTTTCTATTTACGAATTAACTTTTTTTGTGTAAAATTTAAATATGAAATTATTGATTACTTCTGGCGGAACGAGCGAAAAAATCGATCAAGTTCGTTCTATTACGAATCACTCAACAGGAAAGCTTGGTGCTCTTATTGCGGAGAGTTTTTTAGCACAAGGCGATCAAGTTACATTAGTCACTACACAGAGTGCTGTCAAGCCTGCTGCTCATCCGAATTTAACCATTCAAATCATTGAAAATGTACAAGATTTGCTGGAAACAATGCAGTCTTTGGTCAAAATTCATGATGTTTTGATTCATTCAATGGCCGTCTCTGACTACACGCCTATTTACATGACAGGTTTTGATCAAATTACTGCTTCACAGGATTTAACAGAATTTTTGAATAAGACCAATGATCAAGGCAAGATTTCATCAAAAGATGAATACCAAGTACTCTTTCTCAAGCAAACTCCAAAAATTATCAGCCAAGTAAAAAAATGGAATCCCGATATCCGTCTAATTGGTTTTAAACTCTTAGTTGATGTTTCTAAGGAAGAACTACTGTCAGTTGCTCGTGCTAGTTTCATAAAAAACAAAGCAGAAATAATTGTGGCAAATGACTTGTATGATATTTCTAATAATCAACATCATGCTTACTTGGTCAAAGAAAATTCTGTCATAGAAGCCAGCACCAAAGAGGAAATCGCTCAACAACTCGTAACACACATTCACGCAAAGGACAATCTATGAAACATATTACTTTAGCTGTTACAGGAAGTATCGCTGCATATAAAGCTGCCGACTTGGTCAGTCAATTGACAAAAGACGATCTAAATGTAACTGTTCTGATGTCTCAAGCAGCTACAAATTTCATTACACCACTGACTTTGCAGGTATTGTCGAAAAATGTAGTACATGCAGACGTCATGGACGAGCCTGCGCCAAACAAGGTCAATCATATTGAAATTGCCAAGCAAACGGATCTTTTCTTAGTTGCACCTGCTTCTGCCAATACAATCGCTAAATTAGCCAATGGCTTTGCAGACAATATGATAACCAGTACCGCACTTGCTCTGCCATCAATAGCTAAAAAAGTGCTGGCTCCCGCTATGAATACAAAAATGTATGAAAATCCAATCACTCAAGAAAATCTATCTAAATTAGAAAAATATGGCTGGCAAATCATTCAGCCTAGAGAAACCGTCCTCGCCTGTGGTGACCACGGAATTGGCGCCCTTGCTTCTGTAGAAACAATTATAAAAAAAGTAAAGGAAATGATTTATGAAGAAACAATCTAATATTGCTCAAATTGCTATCTTTTTTGCGATTATGCTCGTCATTCATCTATTGAGTTCAGTAATATTTAACCTTTTTCCCGTCCCAATCAAACCGACGATTGTCCACATTCCCGTTATTATTGCAAGTATTTTATATGGACCAAAGGTAGGCGCTATTTTAGGGGCGCTAATGGGTACCATTAGTCTGGTTACGAACACACTTGTTCTCTTGCCAACCAGTTACTTGTTTAGCCCGTTTGTCCCTAATGGGAATATTTATTCGCTCATCATTGCCCTCGTTCCGCGAATCTTAATCGGAATTACTCCTTATTTTGTTTATAAATATCTTAAAAATAAGACCGGACTTATCTTAGCTGGAACAGTCGGTTCGTTGACAAATACCATATTTGTTTTAGGAGGGATTTTCCTGCTATTCTCCAAAGTGTATAACGGAAACATTCAGTTGCTGCTTGCCTCTGTCATTTCAACCAATTCTATTGCTGAAATGATTATTTCTGCGGTTCTGACAGTTACTATTATCCCAGCTCTTGAAAAAGTTAGAAAATAATCACGTGAAAACGTGATTTTTTTATGGAAAAATGCTATAATGAAAACGGTTAAACAAATGCAGAAAGCTGAAAAATTGAGAAAAATGGATATGCTCGTTCCTTTATTAAATAAGCAATGATATTTCCTGTTTTCACTGATTTTTCATAAGCTTTCCTATTTTAAAAAGGAGATTTCGTAATGACTTACCAAGAAAATTTCAAAAAATGGCTTGATTTTGCAGAACTTCCAGACTATCTTCGTAAAGAATTGGATTCAATGGATGAAAAAACAAAAGAAGATGCATTTTATACTAATCTTGAATTTGGTACTGCTGGTATGCGTGGTCTGATAGGTGCTGGTACGAATCGTATCAATATTTATGTCGTTCGTCAGGCAACTGAAGGTTTAGCACGTTTGATTGACGAAAAAGGCGAAGATTTCAAAAAACGCGGTGTCGCTATTGCTTACGACTCTCGCCACTTCTCACCAGAATTCGCCTTTGAATCTGCTGCTGTTTTAGCAAAACATGGCATTAAATCTTATGTATTTGAAAGTCTCCGTCCAACACCAGAACTTTCATTTGCAGTTCGCCATTTAGGAACTTTTGCTGGAATTATGATTACTGCTAGCCACAATCCTGCTCCATTTAATGGCTATAAAGTTTATGGCGAAGATGGTGGTCAAATGCCGCCTCATGATGCTGATGCTCTAACAGCTTATATTCGTGCAATCGAAAATCCATTTGCTATTGAAGTTGCTGATGTTGAAGCCGAAAAAGCTTCTGGTTTGATTGAAGTTATTGGTGAAACTATTGATGCCGAATATCTCAAGGAAGTTAAAGACGTCAACATCAACCAACAATTGATTAAAGAATACGGCAAAGACATGAAAATCGTCTACACTCCGCTTCACGGTACAGGTGAAATGTTAGCACGTCGAGCATTTGCCCAAGCTGGTTTTGATTCTGTTCAGGTTGTTGAAGCTCAATGCGTGCCAGATCCAGACTTCTCCACTGTCAAATCACCAAATCCAGAAAACCAAGCTGCTTTCGCTCTCGCTGAAGAATTAGGGCGTAAAGTTGGTGCGGATGTCCTTGTCGCAACAGACCCAGATGCTGACCGTGTGGGCGTTGAAGTTCTCCAAAAAGACGGCAGCTACCGCAATCTTTCAGGAAATCAAATCGGTGCAATTATGGCTAAGTATATCCTTGAAGCGCATAAGACTGCTGGAACACTTCCTGCCAATGCAGCACTTTGCAAATCCATTGTGTCTACCGATCTTGTAACCAAGATTGCTGAAAGCTACGGCGCAACCATGTTCAATGTCTTAACTGGTTTCAAATTTATCGCTGAAAAGATTCAAGAATTTGAAGAAAAACACAATCACACTTACATGATGGGCTTTGAAGAAAGCTTTGGCTACTTGATTAAACCATTTGTGCGTGACAAAGATGCTATCCAAGCTGTATTAGTTGTTGCAGAATTAGCTGCCTACTACCGTTCTCGCGGCTTAACTCTTGCAGATGGAATTGAAGAAATCTACAAAGAATATGGTTATTATGCTGAAAAGACGATTTCAGTTACTTTGTCTGGTGTTGATGGCGCTGAACAAATCAAAGCTATTATGAGCAAGTTCCGTGACAATGCACCGAAAGAATTCAACGCTACTGCTATTGCCGTCACAGAAGATTTCAAAGCACAAACTGCTACTGATTCTGACGGCGATGTAACGAAATTAACAACTCCACCAAGCGATGTATTAAAATACACACTTACTGATGGTTCATGGATTGCTGTACGTCCTTCAGGAACTGAACCAAAAATCAAATTCTACATTGCTGTTGTCGGAAATTCCAGCCAAGACGCTCAAGCAAAAATTGTAAAAATTGAAGCAGAAATCAATGATTTTGTAAAATAAGCAAAAAGTAAGAAGGCTTTGATTTCTCAGTCTAACTTCTACAATATTCAAACTTCGAGTCTGGGACAAGAGTGTCTCAGACTCGAAATTGTCTTGTAACAAATGACAGATAATTGCTCAAATGCTGCTTTAAGATGGCGGACAGAGCTTTCGAAGTAGGTCTCAAGGTCTTTTCGCTTTTTAACATTTGCTCAACGTTACAGGGGAGACTATACAAAATAGCTGGGAAACATTTTATACCGGAGTCTTGAGATAAGAGGATGACAATTAAAATTTTCAGTTTCTAGTTCTGTTTCACTTCTCTTTCAATATTTTACATTCATTTCAAATCTCTGCATTATTTTCCTATTTGTGGCATACTAAAATGAGCAAAAGAAATGAGGTTATTTTATGGATAATTTTACGCAAGATATCAAAGATTTAGAAGTCACGACTGTAGAACGTGCCCGACAAGCCATTGCAAATAAAGAAAACGCAACTTTTTTCATTGGGCGTAAAACGTGCCCTTACTGTCGTAAATTCGCCACTACGCTAGCTAGTGTTGTCGCTGAAACCCAAGCACATATTTTCTTTATCAATAGTGAGGAACCTAGTGAACTGGAAGAACTCCAAGCTTTTCGTTCCGAATATGGAATCCCAACTGTGCCAGGATTTTTACACACAGAGAATGGTCATGTGACTGTCCGTTGTGACTCTTCTATGACGGCTGACGAAATCAAGACATTCGCTAACTTATAAAAATGAAGCTGGAATTAAAATTTCCAGCTTCAAAGTATATTATAAACTAACTAAGCAGTAACTTTTTACTATCACCAAACGAGGCAGGGATCATATCGTCCCTGTCTCTTAATATTTAATTTCCTTTTAATTTTCCTTTTTGAAAGGCTTGCCACATCTTTTGCTGAGGTTTAGCAAATGGATAGTTGTCAAATTCATCAGGATGCAACCATAAAACTTGTTCCTGTTTAGGCATTTCCGTAGCATTTACTACCTGACCATAAAGCAAACGAATCTGCCACTTGCGATGACTGAACACATGTTGAATTGTCGGAAAAGCTTGCTCCTGCCAATTCACTACCACATCATAATCCTGCTCAAAGCTTTCTTGCGGAGATAATTCAATTGCAACTTGATTTTCTGCTACTTCAAAAAGGGATAACTGTTCATCATCCGAAAATTCGTCTACTTCAATCAAAGGAAAGTGCCAAAATCCTGATAAAAGACTGCTTGCTTCATTTTTCTCTAAAAGAAATTCTCCTTGATTATTCTGGATAATCAAACCATACAAATAAACTGGAATAGGTTTTTTCTTAGGAGCTTTGATAGGGTATCTATCCATTGTTCCATGTAAGTAAGCAGCACTAAATTCCCTTACTGGACTGTCCTCAGGTCTAGGGTTGACAGGCGCTTCAATATCTGAGCCCAAATCCATCAAAGCTTGGTTGAAATCTCCCGGTCTTTGGGGGTCAATCAGAATTTCCATCATCGCTTGAAAAACCTTTCGGTTAGCAGGGACACCAATATCCAAATTCACCTCAAATAAACGGCTCAGGACCCGCATAACATTCCCATCAACCGCTGGCTCAGGCAAGCCAAAAGCAATACTTGCAATAGCTCCTGCTGTATAAGGACCAATTCCTTTCAGACTAGAAATCTCCTCGTAAGTGTGAGGAAACTCGCCACTAAAATCTGTCATAATCTGCTGAGCAGCCTGTTGCATATTGCGTACTCGCGAATAGTAACCTAGCCCCTCCCAAGCTTTAAGCAAACGTTCTTCTGAAGCCATTGCTAAATCTTTAATTGTCGGAAACCAGGCTAAAAAACGCTCATAGTAAGGAATAACCGTATCTACCCGTGTTTGCTGAAGCATAATTTCTGAAATCCAGATATGATAAGGATTGCTGCTTCTCCGCCAAGGTAAATCGCGCTTATTTTCATCATACCAAGCTAATAATTTTTGGCGAAAAGAGATAATCTTTTCATCCTCCCACATCTCAATCCCATATTTTTTCAAATCTAACATAGCTTTAGTATAACACAAAATAAAAAGAGAACCCAGAACTTGAATTCTGGATTCTGTCTTGGCTTTCTAATAATGACCAACTGCTTGGCTGGCAGTAATCAATGTTAATTTATAAACATCATCAGCATTGCATCCACGTGAAAGGTCGTTTACTGGGTGGTTCAATCCTTGCAAAATAGGACCGACTGCTGAGAAGCCACCGAGGCGCTCTGCCATTTTATAACTGATATTTCCAGCTTCAATACCAGGAAATACAAAGACAGTCGCTTGACCAGCTA
>ERZ773069.1122-NODE-1122-length-16030-cov-28.434930_pt1 | contig 16030 bp, 11 predicted proteins | sample MGYA00580619_ERZ773069 | MGnify/ENA primary metagenome ERZ773069 (study PRJEB29015, sample SAMEA2738007) | human oral metagenome | biome: human oral; feature: human-associated habitat; material: dental | place: China | collected 2108 ...
GAAAGAGCCCAAGCAAGTAAGAGCATGTTGTGCACAAAGACACGAGCAACTGCTATCTCAGAAGAGAGAGTGTACGGAAGGTCACCAATCAGACTAATAAACCTTTCAGCATAATCACCTGCAAGACTGTGGCAGTCAAGTGTGCTTGTTGTGTTCCCTATCTCTTCTGGCATATTGGTTGAATCATCCACACATACATCAGAAGAAGTGCTTGATGAGTTGCGGTAGGAAGCGATCTGCTCGTACACGCCTCTGGCAACATAGGCGGCAGAGATGAGATGTGAGACACGATAGACGTCTCGAGGTTCTGCTCCGGCGTCCTCAAAGTCCTTCATGACTTTCCGAAACCCTAGACTCATGAACTCGTCTGTGATGCCAGCAAACGTGTCCTGGCTGACAATACCTGTGACACGATGAAACATCTGCCAGTCAAAACCCCTGAAAAGGTCCGTCTCCATCTTAGCAACACCTCTGGAGAACACCCGACGACTGTAGTCTGTGGAAAGCATCATCCTGGCTCTGTGCACATCCTGAACAGAGATCACAGAGTCAAATGCTCCCATGTAGACCAGAGTCTTTGACGAAGGAGACAGCATCAGGTCGTCACAGCCAACAGAAGGGACTAGAATCGAGTAGAGGATACCTGGTACGGGAGAGTTCTTGTAATCGCTCTGCTGGGCTCTTAGATGCTCCAGATAGACAGGTAGAGCAGAGGTGCTGACAAGACCTTGGAACTCATACATATCCACTACAGCACCGCAAGCAAGAACACTCAGAAGCCCAGCAGACATCATGAAGTCACCAGGCTTGATTGACTCAACCAGGCTCCTGACCACATCGTAGTAGTGAGTGGTCTTTGACGTGTCTGTGAAGCAGTTACGAACACGAACACGGTATTCGTCACCATACAAGCCAGTAAGGTTGTAGGACGCAAGAGCATTGACAGCATCAGCACAGCGCTCCGCCAGAGTAAGAATCCACCCATCAGGAAGATGACTCATTGAGACACCATGAGAGGTCATCTCGTCAGCCTGACCTCGTCTGCCAGTAAAAGCAATGGTTAGAACCTCTTCCACAAGACACTCAGTGCCACCACCATCGTTGTAAACGTCATTACCATCTGCACTGTCAGCAAGAAGAACCTTGATCTCAAGTGTTGGCCGAACAACATTCACGGCATTAACAGAAGCAATGACACGACCCTCATGCAACTCAAGCATGTACATATTATCACTTCTGTCTATGACCTGCCAGTCACCCATAGACGACTCATTCTCAGAAGTCACTACAACACCTCAACTCACAACGATTCAACTTGCCTGAACAGCCTGCAGATTACAGACTTGATGAAGCACCAGTATACACCATATGACAACAGCACACAAGAGCAAGAGGCGGTCTTCTGACGGAGACAAGGAGATGGAACGCAGAGAGTACCACACAAGAGAGAAGGGGACTAACCGACCACGAACAAACACCCAACCACGAGCCCCAAAACCTGTCTACAAGATCTATAGAGTCATATGGTGTAAAATTGGTTTTGGTTATATGTTGACAGATTCTTATAAGAATAAGTAATCACCTGTCTCCTGGCAGAAGCGTTTTAGGAAACAGGTGATTGAAGAAGGTTTGCTGGCTCAGGGTGAGTAAAAGTGCTCCTCGAAGTGCTCCTCGAATGACATGTGCTTACATTCCAGCGTCCTCAGTAATCTCATCCATGAACGAATCCCAGTCATCCTCAGGTCTGCTAGTCTTTCTGGAACCAAGACCAATCTGCGGACGCTCCATGTCATCAGAAGGGGCTGAGAAGTCCTCGTTCTGCTCCTCCTCACGAATACGGTCAATCACAGCAGAGTTGTCAATACCAGAACGCTCATCCAGGTCAGTGCCGTCAAACTCAGACATGTCCGCAAGGTGCGCAAGACGTGACTGCCTGTTGCCAATAGGAGTGCCATCAGGATTCAGGCCCTTGGCCTCAAGATACTTGTCCATCCAGTCAGTCTCTGCATAGAACCCCTGAGCATGTGCACCATAACCGTTGATCTGGAGGTAGAGGCGACCACGAGGGAACGGCTTGACACGGGTGCCTTCAGAGTTTTCAAGAACCATGGTGGAAGCGGTGGAGGTTGCACGACCACAGGTAATACGAACAGCCAGGTTCGCCTTCAACTCACCTGGGATCAGTTTGGCATCAGGGCGCTGGGTTGCGAGAACCATGTGGACACCAGCGGCACGGCCAAGGCGGGCGATGGAACCGGCGATGACTTGACACTCACCTGCCATTGCGTCGTCTTCTTTTGCCTGATCGCTTCCTTTAATTCCCGACTGGCCAAATAATTCTCCCACCTCATCACAAAGCAATAGTAATCTGAAGCCTTTTTCAGGTAAATCAACAAAATTATTAATACCAAGCTGCTCCATTTCTGAATATCTTTTCATCATTGTTTGTTGAGCGAAATTCATAATTGTGACAGCATCTTCTCTTTCTGTTGCAACACCCAAAACAACATTAGAGTACTTCCTAAACTGCGACATTTCAACCTTTTTGAGGTCAACTAACAAAATTCTCCATTCCTCAGGACGAGAGATCGCCGAGTATAGGATCGTTCTTTGAGTAACACTATTATGAGAAATAACTGATCCATTTTTATTGTCACTAATAACAGAAAACAGTCTATTATCTCCAGAGACCTCAATACATTTTGATGGCTTTGAATTTACTTTTTTAATCGCTTTAATTCTCATTTTGTATTACTTATTCTTTCTTGTGACGAGATACTATTACTGATACAGGTATATCGACCATTTGTCCTGTGGAGTCTCTTGATTAAACATTGACATTGTGTTAAAATCTCTTGTATATACCATCTAAAGAGAGTGAAATCTAACATGAAGAAGATTTGTGACTTCTGTGGCGAGGAGTTTGAGACCAACCATCACAAAGCGAGGTTTTGCAAACGAGACCACTTCGGAGAGTGTGTTATCTGCGGCAAGAAGTTCCCTGTTCCTCAACCAAAACAACCCAGTAAGTTCTGTTCTGACGAATGTCGTAGTGCTCGTCCAAGGAGACAGGTTGAGTGTGTTTGTCAGATGGATGGCTGCGGGAAGACCTTCATGTCTGATCGTAAAACATCCAGATTCTGTCCAGGCCCTCACTACCGAATCTGTGTGGTATGTGGTGAAGAATTTGAGTTGTCTATGTCCAACCGAGATAAGCCAGCATCTACCTGTTCAAAGAAGTGCGCATCAAAAACTATCGATTATGACAAAAGGCTTGAAAAATGTAAAACAACATTGACTGATCGTTATGGGGTTGAAAACATCTCTCAGATCGATGAGATCAAAGAGAAGAAGCGCCAAACCTGCATGGATCACTACGGTGTAGATAACCCATCTCGTGCCCTAGAGGTTCAGAAGAAACGTGATGAGACCTTTATGAAAAGGTTCGGCGGAAATCCGCTGAAAAACGAAGAGGTTAGTAAGCGTGTTGCTGCTACCTGTATGAACAGATATGGCGCTCCAAATCCATTCATGTTAGATGAGTTTCAGGAGAAGGCAAGGGATTCTGTTTTTAAGAAATATGGAGTTAAGAACATCCTTATGCTTCCAGAAATTCGCAAGAAGGCCGCTGAAAACAGTGGTCGTGTATCTAGGATAAACCTGGAGTGGCAGAAGATACTGGAGAAAAGTACAGGGTTAGGTGTTGAGAGAGAAGTCCGTTTTGGTAGAGACTTCTATGCTGACTTAGGGTTTACTCATGAGGGTGTGATTGTTGAAATTAACCCCTCAGTAACACACAACTCGACAATACCATATGCACATTTAACAAGTCGTTGCAAAGAGTTCACAGATTCGGGAACATGCGCCCTAAAACATACTCCCACATATCCGACCTACCACCAAGATCGTGTTTTTGCTGCAAGAGATACTGGCTTTGTTTTGTTACAATACTTTGATTGGATGAATCGTGACATATTTGTATCTACTGTGAGATCTACACTTGGTTTATGGTCTTCTTCTGTTAGCGCTGATAGTTGCGTGTTACGTGAGATTTCAAAGGATCTGGCGGATGAGTTTTTGACAGAGAATTGTCTGTTTGGTGTTTCTGATAGCACAAGGAAAGCACGTTGTTTGGGATTGTTTGACAATGACGATCTTGTTTTTGTTCAAACATATAGTTTGTACGATCCAGAAAGTGATTTTCAGTGGGAATTGACTCGTTCTTGCAACAAGATAGAATGGAATATTCAGGGCGGTTTTGACAGATGCAATGACTATTTTGTTAACACTATGAATCCAGAGTCTTTGGTTTTTTATGTTAATCTTACATCTGGATCAGATAGGATTGATTCTTCTGAATGGTCTGTCGTTGGCGTAAGTGAGCCTAAATGTACATGGGTAAGACTCCATAACGGAGATGGACCCGAGTTTATTCATGATGTTGATGATGATTCTATAATTAATCTATATGAGAGAGAATTAGAGGACGGCACCAAACTGACTAATGCTGATGTGTTGTTGGCTGAGGGTTACGTTCAGGTTTTTGATTGTGGAACTAGTGTGAATGTTTGGAGGAAGCAGCAGGAGTAGTTTTCTGTCATACTTGCTGTTCATAAAGATTCTTGTGGTGAGAAATTTGCTATCTGATTGACAGACTTGCTGGCTTCTATTACATCCTTCTTTGCAAACACTTCTGTGTTGTTTTAGAAACTTCTTACAGGAGTGTTTGTTTTCTAGGTGTTGTTGGGGTGTGTTGGTATGGCTGAGGCTCGTCGTGTTGGTATCAATGCTGATGGTACTGTGTCTGTGTGTAAGGCCAGGCCGGAGAATGTTGGTAAGGGTCGGTGTAAGCATATTGAGCATGTTGAGTCGTCGTTGAGTGATGCTGAGATCTCCAGGATTAATGAGGATGCTTTGGAGAAGCAGCATGAGATTCTTAAAGGCGTGAAGCGTGGTCTTGAAGGATCTGACTCCAGTAGCAAGAAGCAGTCTAGCAACACTTCTGGTGTGAAGCCATCTTCGCCTAATCCTGGTATGGTGTTTGGTCATGGTGCTGCTATCACGAGGCGTGAGTTTGATGAGTCTGTTCAGAGTGTGTCTCAGCAGTTTGACTCAGGTGACTATCATTTTATTCAGGATTTTTACAGGAAGTACAAGGAGCGTACTGAGGATCCTGAGTTGCAGAGGCGTTTTGGTCGTGCTACTGATAACGTGTATGACTTCTTACGTAGTGGTGATCCTGTTGCCATCAGGACTCGTAAATTTCTTGGTCATGACATGAACCTGAGGATTTTCTCTGAGATTATTGCTAAGAATGTTGGGGCGATGACTCTTTCCAAGGAGTGGGAGAATGATGGTCGTGACAGTACACATAGGACTTATCGTGTAGTGATGACATCTGCCTTGAATGACATGAATCGTGAACGTTATATTGCGTCTGTCATGTTCTTTGGTGGTCGTTGCTGCTACTGTCACAGGCCGTTCACCAGAGGTAACAGTCATGGTACGATCAAGAGTGCTCCAAGTGGTGAGCATTTGACTCCTGTGAACGCCAAGAATCCGCCTCCTGGTGCTACACGGTATGGGAACATGGCTCTTGCCTGCATCGGCTGCAATGGCGAGCGAGGCAACAAGGATCTGAATGAGTGGGTTGCTGAGACGTCAAGGATCCCTGAGGAGAACAAGCAGCAGGTTCTTGACAAGATTGCTGCGTTCAGGAAGTATGCTCTGCACAAGGAGATTGACGATCATCAGTACGAGAAGGTCAAGAAGACTGTGGAGAGGATTGATAAGTTCATCAAGGCTCGAAGGAAGGATGATGACGGTTATGATCCCAGATCTCGTAGGTTCTCCAGGAAGACGTCACACAGGATTAAGGGGTTCTGCAGGCAGCAGATTAACGACCTGAAAGAGGATCTGAGAGTGTAAAAACTCATTGCGCTGTGTATGAGTATCCGATCTGTTCTCTACATCTGTTGACAGGGCCGCCCATGTGATGATATACTTTCATCACGGGCGGCTTTGTGGTACGCCTGGTGCACATCATAGCGGGAGCCGCACCTCCTGCTGACAGATAACTTTCAACTGACTATTGTGCAAACACTTTGAGGTTGGTTGTGTGACTCATGTGTGTATCTGAAGGTTCTTGGCAATCACTACAGGTAAATTTTTCTTGCGAGAAGAGTTATAAACAAGTTGATAGAAAAACTGGATTCAGGTACTCTCACCTGTTGTAGTGGTTGTGTGCGGACGATTCATAGGATAGGTGCAAGAGGATATGACTGAGAACAGAAACATGAAGAAGGCTGTCAGGAATTTCAGCAAGAAGCACGACCTGACATACACACAAGCAATGGACTTTCTGCGCGATGAAGCCAAGAAGATGCTTGAGAATAATCCTGGAGTTGTTAACTCATTCGGGTTTGAGCGTGATAGCAAGACTGTCGTTGTTGGAGATTGTAGAGAAGGAATCGAAGCGGCCGTAAAAGAAAAACCTCAGATCCCTCTTGACTTGAATGTAGGTGGATCTTATGTGGTTGACTCTAATGGGAATGTAATTGGTATTGATGGTAACTTTATCCTGCACTTAGTTGATGCCATTGATGTTATTTTTGAGCAGATCAGCATAGAACAAGAGGCACAATCCATTTCTGCAGTAACGCATCTAAGTATTAATCATACTGCGGTCTCTAAACTTAACGGAGAAGATAAGAGAAAATTAGCGTTTCTGATGAAAAGAATAGAATTATCACAAACGCTAAAAGACCATCTGATTATAGACATCATAGGTCGTGACAATAAGACAGAAAGAGTCATTAAGTTCTACAAGAACGACATTCGTCCTTTGAAATATTACAGCGCTCATGTAGAAGACAAAAGAGGTGTAGCAGGAATTCTTGCTGGCACCAGTGCGTATGGAGAACCAGTATTCTTCAAGGATTATGACAACATTATCATGTCTGTTAATGACAAGCAAGAGTCCAGTAATCTCAGGGAGATGCTTTCATATCAGATCAGAAAGAGCGGAACAAAGAGGGTTCTGATTGATCTGAATAACAAGATTGACTTTACTGGTCCTTTAATCTTCCATCAGGAGATTCTTGAGTTTAGAGGTGAGAAGTATCAGGACAATGGATGTATCGTTCTGGTTGATCTCAACAATATTAGTAAGACCAGTGATGAATATGAAGATCTTGATTTTTACATGAACCCGTTCTTTAAAGCCTCTGTTTTGTCTCCCAACAAGGTTTTTCTCTGGATTATTGGAGATTACAAGGAGTTTCTGATTAATCCTGTTAACGATTTCCAGAAGAGTGTAAATGAAAAGATTGTTCACATAGTTGATTCATCGTTCATTCATATTGATCCAGTAGAGCCATCAGACGCCAGTCGTGTGTTTGATAACGAGTTCCTTGAGTTTGATGGAGATGGAATTTACAAGTACAAGGAACAGGTAATACGATTCAATGATAAGTAGTTGACTCTAGGAAATTTCGCTTCATTTAAAATCTGAAGCGGAGAAGGAGTTCTTGATCTGTCACCTCTTGTGTGGTATAATCTTTACGAGAAGACTTAACAATACCACACAAGAGGTGACTTTTCTTGAGTATAAAGTTGTATGATTGGATTCTAGTAGAGAATGCCAACATATTTCAGTTAATGAATGACATCAAGAGCGTTATTGAGCCAATTTTCTTGAAGAAGATGTCATATAACATTCTTACTGCTGGTGAGGCTGTTCTTGACGCAGGAGATAGAGAGATTACCTGGAACGACACTAGATTGATGCGCCTTAGTTCCTTTCATGGTGAAGAGAAACTTCCTACAAGAGACAGAATTGGTCTACTAGTGAATAAAACCATTGATCTTACTGACCGGCTTTATAGAGATATGTCAGTAACATTCAGTGATGCTGACATTGGCTATGAGGTGATCATACTTCCTGGTCCAGATGACAATGATGTTATTTTTCGGGTGTTCTCAGAGTCAGATGATTATTTTAAGGTACTGAAAGATAAAAACCTTGGTAGAGATTTTTCATACTGGGATAACACCGACAAAGATGATAATGTCTCCGATGCGGAGTGGGAGAAAAGAAAAAAGTATTGGGAAGGTCTTCCACAAAAGTCATTCTCTAGTATTGGGCTTTCTTTTTCTAATCCGTCTAGAATTGACACTAGTATTGCACTCAAACATGTTCATCAGAAACTACAAGACATGGTAAAGAATAGGTCTAGTAAATGAGCATTAAGGCGTATGATTGGTTCATTACAGAACTACATCCATTTGATGTTCTCAACAAAACTAAGTTTTTGTTGAATGAAGTCTTCTATTTAAAGATGAGAGAAATGATTCATGAATGTAAATAAGTTTTGAAGAACAATCCAGATGCTACATGGGAAGACGCTGGTTTTGAGTACTACAACTCTTCTGAGGAAGAAGATAATAGTTTAAAAATCAGAGATTTCGGTTGTGTATTACCAGTGGCTTGCTCAAAGTATGTTGACTACTTAAGAGATATGGATAACACATATAGTGTAGCAAACTTTGGTTACAAGGTTCTTTTTATTGATGGTCCAAAGGATAGAGGATATAAAACAACTTTGTTCAAAGTGCTATCCAGAGATGACTCATATACCAAATCTCTGAATACAGAGGACTGGTGTAAGGACTTCTCTTATCAGAATTATGGCGATCCAGGCAATGTTTCGCAAGAGGAATGGAGGAGAAGAGAGATGTTTTGGAATAGTCTTCATATGTCTGAGTTATCTGACATCGGTTTTACTGCCTTTAATCCATCAAAAACAGAGGTGATTCTCCACTCCTCCTCGAGATAACACAAATAACATGAGGATTGATTAAAAGAATACTTTAAATTCATCCTCGTGTTATTTACAATGTAGTAGAATACCCTGTAAGTCAATCTCTTTTCATGACTTACAGGGTATTTCTTTCTATGTTTTGTGTAACTACCCGTGCTTCACTCTGGACTTAATCTCCTTGACTCGACCAGATATGGGCTTTCTGATACCAACTGATGAGATGTAACCACACATACGCTGAATAACCTCAATCGTCTCAGGGTTACGGTTGTTGCACTCAGGACAGAAGAAACCCTTGACATCAGCATCAAAGTCACCATAGTATCCACAACTCAGGCATCTGCTAATAGGAGTGTTGATTCCTGAGAATGGAACATGGTCATGCATGTAGTCCCAGATTGCCTCAAATGCGTCCAGGTTCTTGACAAGTGATGGCTGCTCAACATAGCAGATGTTTCCACCAGTGCTCAAAGGAGTGTAGGCGGACTCGAAGTCAATCTTCTCGAACGGAGTGACCTTCTTCCTCACGTCAAGATGGAACGAGTTGGTGTAGTACCCCTTGTCCGTGATGTCCTTAACCTCTCCAAATGTGTTCTTATCCATTGCAGCAAAACGTGAGCACAGGCTCTCAGCGGGTGTGCCATAAACAGAGAATGCGATCCCTGTCTCGTTAGCCCACTTGCTCTTCCAGTAATTTAGACGCTCGAGCACGCCAACAGTGAAAGACTTGGCTTCTTTGTCGTCCTGCCAGTCATTACCCCAGAACCTTGTAGCGACCTCGTGCAGACCAATGTAGCCAATGGAAGCGGTTGCCTCGCCGTTGTCAAAGATGGGCTGAACAACCTCATCACCACTGAGCCTGTGTCCTGTAGCACCGTATTGGTAAAGTATTGGAGCGTTCTTGGCTAGTGTGCCAGCAAGCCTGTTGTAACGGTACATCAGACCGTCGTGAACAAGAGTGGCGCGCTCGTCAAGAAGTCTCATGAACTCCTCTGGAGTGGATGTGCTCAGAGCGATGTTGGGAAGGTTCAGTGAGACAACGCCAATGTTGCGGCGACCATATGTGACTACCTCACCTGTCTCTGGGCTTCTGTACTCGGTTAGGAAGGACCTGCATCCCATTGGGCTGACAAAAAATCCATAGATCTCCATGACCTTCTCGTATGAAAGAATGTCTGGGTATATCCTCTTGGCAGAGCACTCAACAGCCAGCCGCTTGATGTCATAATTAGGATCAGTCTTCTTGAGATTGACTCCATCTTTAAGAGTGAAGACAAGTTTAGGAAAGACAGGTGTTCTGTGGTCCTCGCCTAGACCAATAAGCCTGTTTTTTAGGATTCCTTTTTGAATTTCTCGTCCCCAGAATCCAGTACTTAAACCGAAATTAAACGTAACAAATGGCGTTTGACCGTTTCCTGAATACAGTGATGAGATCTCAAACTCTAAAGACTGGAAAGTATCAAAAACCTCCTTAATAACGTCCTTTTTAGAGATGTCAATTGTAAATTGAATTGTTTTTTCTGATAACCCAGAGTTAATTTTCTTGACATTATCAAATTCAATCTTGAACTCATTGTCAGTTTGCTCTATCTGAGAGGCATAGTAGTCAGCAAGAGAGTCAATCTCATCCTCAGCCAAGATAACTCCGTCAAACTCAGCCATCCTGGCAAAGTTCTTCTTCAAGGTCTTTCTGTAAGAGATGACAGCATATGGCTCCAGGAACTCGTCAAGTCTGTGAGCACTGACTCCACCATACATGTTCGAGGACACGTTAGCGATAATCTGTGGAATGACCTCGCCAGCAGTCTTCAGGGACTTGGGTGTACTAATCTCAGCCTCACCGAGAGTGAACCCGTGTTTGAGCATCCCTGGAAAGTCAATCAGCATACAGTTGTACAAGCCACCAGATGCGTTCAGTGTGTAGTCCAGGTCATGGAAGTGAATCCAGCCATTTCTGTGGCCTTCAGCGACGTTCTTGGGGAGTAGTTTCTCTAGTGCATACTCCTTGCTGATGCTGCCCGCTAGAAGGTCCCTCTGTGTCGCAAACACCTTACTGTTCTTGTTGGCGTTCTCATTCATGATAGCCTCGTCATGACCACAGTACCTGTCAACAACTCCACTAAGATCCATAGTCCTGAAAGACCTCCATCATCAACTCGTCCTTAAAACATATACCCTTTATTATCTAACGAGTTGAGATAGTGATGAGATGGGACCTAAGCACTATACCTGGTGCTAACAAGTGGTTAAAAACACTACATGTTGTGTTTTGATGAACGTGAAAGCAAACCGAAGATGCGCTTGCTTGCAGAGGTGTTACTCAACATTTTTCTGACTGAGATGAACCAGAACGTGAAGTAGAAAATCTGTCCTGGAATCTGACCCCAAGCACCTGTATGAATCTGGTATACAAGCCACACGATGCCAGCAACAAAGGTGATGACCTTGATAGCCCACTTGTTCTCAACCAGAACAAGGCAGGACATGAGAACTGAACCGATTAAAGGAAGTAGGTTGAATCCAGATAGTGAGCCACCTGTTACCAGAAACAGAACAGTCATTGACACAACAACAACTGGAGCAATGTTCCTGAATCTCCAATATGGTTTCTTACTTAGAAGCAGTGCTGCTACTGCAAAAATGATAGAGAGAATACTCAGCGCTGTTGCCCCATATGCTCCAAGTAGAAGGTACTGGATTGCTACAGCGGATGACATCAGTACTGACAGAATCGTAATGGTCTTGTTACTACTGCTGTACGAGATAGCAACAAGCAGCACAGAGGCAATAAGTCCAAAGATGAATGCAAGCAATCTAGAAGTGTCCTTATTATCGACATTATTCCATCGATCATCCTAGCACACCGAACATCATCATGTCCATTCTGTTCTATCTTGTATCATCTGGTGATGTATGTTACGCATTCACAAGTACAACAGATTAAAGCGCTATTTTTTAGATATTGGTACCAAGGACATTTAATCAACGATAAATGGTCGATCTGGCGATGCCTTAATTGCCAAATGATCGACCATTCTTTTTTATGTCAACAGATGTTGATACTCAGTCCTGTCTGACACGACGCCTGCCTGAACCAGAAGGTGATGCGAGGGAAGAGTCATTGCTCTTCTGACTAGTGTTTGCAGAGTTGCTGTTAGAAGTCAGATGCTTCTTAGATAAAGATGCAGCACTCCTAATCTCTTTGAGAGACTTGAACGCCTTGACAAGAGCAATCTCTAGAAGAATCCTGGAATCGGTACCGATAGACATTCTGTTGATTGCGTCACCAATCTCCTCCTGAATGGCAAACATTCCTTTCAGGTTGTGCAACTTTTTGATGATCTGCTTCTCGTTCTCAACTGGAGGAATAATCTCAGTCACACCAGAACCAATGAGAATAAGGTCACGAATACTGGAGAACAGACCCTCAGCGATCACTCGTCCATCCTGACCCTCTGATACACCTCTCATCACAGCATCCAAGGCGTTTGGAACACTCAGGTCAGCAAGTGCCTCAATGATGTCTGAACCAACATCTGTTGACACGATACCACCAGAGACCAGCACCTCATCAAGAACAGTCAGCGTATCACGAACAGAACCACGGCCACGACGAACAACAGCCCGAAGGATGTCGCTCCTGACCGTCTCACCCTCCAGTTCCAGAATGTGCTTCATGTGCTCTGTCATGATGTCGCTAGGAACAAGACTGAACTTCCTTGACTGGATACGTGACGAGATGGTGTCAGGAATCCTGTCAGACTCAGTTGAGCAGAACATGACTGTAGCGTTCATGTCCTTAGACTCAACAGGGATTAGGATGGAGTCAAAGGCGCTCTTGGAGAGATTGTGCACCTCGTCGAGGATGATGACACGTCTGTTGATGTCAGCCTTCATCCTCGACTGCTTCATGATCTCAAGAACATCCTCCTTGTACCCCTTGTTAGCCATAGACACGTAGTCAACACCGAACTGGTTGTTGTCATCAATGTTCCGGCACACGTCACACTTGTTGCAGGGGTTGGCGTCATGCTGAGGATCCAGGCAGTTGACAGCCTTGGCGAAGATGAACGCAGCAGAGGTCTTACCGCAACCACGAGGACCAAACAGACCATAGGCGGAGAACTCACGACCCCAGGAGATAGCGTTCTGGAAGGTCCTGGCAACATCCTGCTGACCAATCAAGTCACTCCACACCTGCGGACGGTACTTCTTGTACAACTCTATCTGACGGTCGTTCTTACTCTCGTCAGACATCTTCTTGTCATTTGTGTTCTTGGCACCAGCCATTCATGCTCTCCTCAGTCGTTCTTGTTCATCAAGTTATAGTGTTTCTGATCTCTATCATAGCATACTAAGAGTAGTAGTAATGCACATAAATATACTAGGTATCACTACAGAATAGAATCTCTTGTTTGTCAGATGACTGGATTTCAAGCCGCCTGCTCGTCACACACAATAGTGTCACCAACACTGATCTGGTGAACATAGCGCTTCTCAGTAGAGCCATCAGACGACATGACAGTCCTCTCGTCAGACACGATGACCTCCTCAGTGGAGCCATCATCAAATGTCAGCAGGCACACAGCACCACGACCAGGAGACAGGAAACGCTCAAACAGAAGATCGTGCTCAATCGGGTCCACCTTAGAGATCCCTAGAAGATAGGCATGAATGCTTCCACCAACAGAACCACGGCCAACACCTACAGACGAGGCCAGAATCTCACCAGCCTTGTTCCTTACGGAGTAGTCGTTCTCCGTCCTGTTCAGATAGTCACGAACAACAAGCATATACCCAACGAAATCAGAAGAGTTGATGACGTTCCACTCCTCCATAATACGACGAGTGGCCTCCTGAAGTGTCCTCTTTCTGGTCGCCTTGTCAGGGTAGTTACGGTTGACATAGAGCCGCTGGTATCCCTGGTTAATAAGGTGCTGGTAGAACTGGCCCTCAGAGGTGAACCCGGCAGGGATAACAGGCTTTGGCTTCAAGTGAGCGTCAAAGTCAAGAGTAATGTCTGATGCCATCTCAGCAACCAGTAGAGTGTTACTGATTGCTCCAGGAAAGTCATCCTTAGGGAACTGTCTCTCCATCTCCTGAGAAGTCTTCATGTAGTAGCCACTACCATTAAAAGCGAATCGCTTACCACCCTGCTCGTAGGTTGGGTAAGACATGAGAGCACCAGACTGAATACACAGCATCTCCTCATGACCTCGTGCATCGTGCTCATGTGCATAATGGCAGTCATTTGTCGCCAGTAAGGGGATACCAAGTTTCTTGGAAATCTCCAACTGCTTAGGCAACAGGATCCGCTCTAGATCAATGTCCATGGAGTGATCCATAATCTCAACGAACATCTTGTCACCGAAAACCTCCTTCAACTGACCAGCATAGGAGAACGCCTCACGGTCCTGACCCATCAGCAGACGAGTACACACCTCAGAGGAAGGACAACCAGTAGTGACGATAAGACCTTCACTATGGTCAGCAAGCATCTCGAAGTCAATACGCTGCTTAACGTGAACACGACTGGGCTCATACGACTCAGACGAGAGAATCTTCAGGTTGTCCATGCCAGTGTTGTTGTAAGCCCATACAGTCAGGTGAAGATAGGCTCCATTGGCTGATACGTCATAGTTCTCATCCTTACGTCCGTCACGACCGTAGAAGACAGGATGATCCACCTTGCTGCCCTCGGGATTGACTGGAGCCATGTAGAACTCACAACCAGGTACAGGGGTGAGTCCAGCGCTTCTGGCTGAGTTGATGAAGGTATTAATGGCGAACAAGTTACCATGATCTGTTAGTCCCAGTGCGCGCTGACCAAGATCCAGAGCCTTCTGAACGTACTCTTGAGGTGTGGCGAAACCGTCGAGTAGCGATCTGTCAGAGTGCATGTGCAATGAGGCGAAGTCATCATTCTTAACAGCCAATGTCCAGCTTCTCCTTCAAATCGTCCATTAGGTATCAAACCGGCGGCATGTGCTCAACCCATCTTAACGAAAGCACAAGCAAGCCCGCTCGCACCTCATCAAAAGTACTAAACGGGCTTGTTTACTGGTTGATCTAACTATTTACATCTGTCAGCACAGAAGACCGAATTCCTACCTCTGATCACTTACAGAAGAGTTGTTCTTGTTGTCGTCTTCCTTGTCAGTAGTGCCAACGTCATCTTTCTTGTTGCTCTCAGAATCCTTACCACTGGTAGATGATTTATCAGTGTCAACATCTGTTGATTCTGGTTCTGAGTTCAGGTTGCCAATTTCCTCTGCTGGCTCTTCTCCCGTGTCACCAATACCAGACAACGCTTTGAGTTGAGAGTATGAGAGAATTCTCTTGGATTCAGCCAGCATCCTGTCAACATCCTGAAGGATGGTTGCAATCTTGCTTGGCTTCCTAACTCTACTCACTGGAGCAACAATAACAGGAATGACCTTCTTAGAGTCTGGTACAGGCTGAGAGATAACACGAATCTTGTCACCATTACGTCTGTTCAAATCAAGCAGAACAACTGTGATGTCAGCACCTCGTGAACGCCACACAGGAACCTTGTTGTAGACCAGATGATTAAGCCAAGGAGTGATGCTCTTACGGTTGTATGACAGACGCTGGCTCTTGCGACCAATTGTCCCGAATGGCGAACTCATGAGAACAGGATGGATCATGTAAGCATGATCCTCATTCCACACCAGCACAGACCCCTTGTCATCCTTCTCTGGCATCAGTGCAGAGTTCCAGCCAATGAAGTCAGCACTGTCTACTAGTGTCGCAGCAAGTTTGTCATCCATGGAATTAGACGGAACGTTCTTTGCTCTGAAGTGGTTTCTGCCCATCACACTGTAAACGACAATGAACATGAGCAGACCAACTACTGCACCGATGACAGATGAGATGGCGACACTGACTGATGACAGCACAAGACTGTATGACACAAGGAATGATGTCATCTGTGTCACCATAACAACAGCCCATCTGGATCGTCCGCTCTGACGCGCATATGACCACGCTAGACAGGCGAACAGTAATGCCCACACCAGACCCATCCAGATAACTCCTCCGAGCCCGTATGGGTCCGCCAGAGAGCCCCCAGTAAAAGCGAACGAGGACAGCATGGCAGTCATGACAACAGAAACCGTTCCTTTGATGACAACCCTGAAGTTCATGAACATGAAGACGGTTGTCATCAAGGCGACCAGTGACAGGAC
>ERZ773069.1123-NODE-1123-length-16027-cov-9.384360_pt1 | contig 16027 bp, 15 predicted proteins | sample MGYA00580619_ERZ773069 | MGnify/ENA primary metagenome ERZ773069 (study PRJEB29015, sample SAMEA2738007) | human oral metagenome | biome: human oral; feature: human-associated habitat; material: dental | place: China | collected 2108 ...
TAACGGATTTACAGGAAGTAAGTATGATTATAAATGAAAAATTTGGAGCAGACCAGACAAATATGCTATGGGGATACATTATGGATGTTGAGCTTGAAGATAAAATTGAAGTGGAAATGTTGATAACGGATTTTGCTGAATGAAGATAATATTGAATTATAATACGAAATCTAATTAAGAAAAGGAGTATAATTGTGAAAGATGAAATAATGTCTGTTTTATCTATTTTAAAAAAATTAAGGTCAAGATAACAACAACTTTGAGTTTCTTAGACAATTAATAACTATATAAAAAATTTCAGAGAAGTAAAAGCAGTAAGCTTATGCTTCTTTTTCTTTTTTGATAAAAATTGAAATTAGAAAAAATAAAAGTTGAAAAAAATAGAAAACTTTTCTTTTTTTTGAAAAAATGTGGTATAATTTGATGTATATTGGAACTTTATTTAAATATTAGAGTTTCAAAAATTGAATATTAAGGATATAAAGGTTAAGTAATTATAGAAATAAAAATATATTGGAGAAAAAATTGAAAAAAAATTTTAAGGATAATTTGCTTACTGCAGAGGAAATGAGAAAAAAAATAGTGAAATTGCAGAAAGCTGGAAAAAAGATAGTTTTTACTAATGGAGTGTTTGATATTTTGCATATTGGGCATTTGACTTATTTGGAGGAAGCTGGAAATTTAGGGGATATTTTGGTTGTTGGTGTGAATAGTGATACTTCGGTTAAGGTCAATAAGGGGGATAAAAGACCTATAAATAGTGAAAAAAATAGGGCTTATGTGCTTCTGGGGACTAAGTTTGTAGATTATGCAGTAATTTTCGATGAAAAGACGCCAGAGAAATTGCTGGATGTTTTGAGGCCTGATGTTCACGTTAAAGGTGGAGATTATAAAAAAGAGGATTTGCCAGAAACGAAAATCGTGGAAGAAAATGGTGGAGAAGTGAAAATTTTGTCTTTTGTGGATAATATTTCTACTACTCAAATTATTAATAAAATTATTGAGGCGTATAAAAATTAGTTATTAATATTTGGAAATGGGAAAAATATGGGAAAAAAAATAATGACATTTGAAGAAATTGATAAATTGGCAATAGCTTTAGCAGAAAAATTGAGAAGTGGTGGCTGTCTGGGGCTTATTGGAGATTTGGGAGCTGGGAAGACTACATTTACTAAAAAAATTTGTGAATGTTATAATATTACAGAAAATGTGAAAAGTCCGACATTTACTTATGTTATTGAATATACTTCTGGAGATCTGCCTGTGTATCATTTTGATGTTTATAGAATTAGTAATCCTGAGGAAATTTATGAGATTGGGTTTGAGGATTATATTGGTAAAGATGGAAGTGTTGTGATTATTGAATGGGCGGATAAGATTTTAGATGAGATGCCTGAATATGCGGTGTTTGTTGAAATAAATCATTATTCGGATGACGCTCGGGAAGTGTCAGTTTATACGTTTTTGAATGGTGAAAAAGTTGATTTTGAGATTAAATAATTTTTAAATAAATTTTTTTTACTAAAAATAATTATAAATTGAAAAAATAAAAAATGGAGAAAAACATGTTGACATTTGCGATGACGACTACGACTAAGCTGGCTGGATTGTCACTTTATGAAAAGGATAAACTTTTGGGGGAAATTCATGTGGAAATGGCTAAGACACATTCTACTACGATTTTGGAGCAAATTGACAGTCTTTTGAAATGGACTGGGAAAAAGCTGGGTGAAATTGAAAATGTGATTGTTTCGATTGGACCTGGTTCATTTACTGGAGTTAGGATAGCGATTTCAGTTATTAAAGGGATTTTTTTTGGAAAAAATGTGAATTTTTATGAAGTGAATGAATTAGATGCACTTGGATTTCAAGGGTATTACAATTTGAAGATAAATTTGGAAAATGAGGAGAATGTGAAAATATATTCACTGATTGATTCTCGGAAGGAAAAAGTTTATTGTGCAGCTTATGAAATTTTTAATGGAAAGGCTGGAAATAGGCTGAAATTAGTAAAAAATTATGAAGTTATGAAATTAGACAATGTGATTGAGGAAATAATTGAAAATAAACAAAACAGAGAAAACAATAAAAAAATTTATTTGATTGGAGATGCGGTTTTTAATTATAAGGCTAAAATATTGGATAAATTGGGAGATTTTGTGAGAATATTTGAAGATAAGAATTTGGCGATTAATACGATGACTTATGTGGAAATGTTTTTAGATGAAAGTTTCAAAAATGATGATGTTATCGGATTAAAAAAGACTGATATTTTTAATTTGAAGCCAGATTATCTGGAAAAATCACAGGCGGAAAGGGATAAAAAATAATGCTGAAAAATTTTTTTAAATTTGGAAAAAAGAAAAAGAGCGAGGAAGAGCAAAAGAGCAAACTGGAAAATCAGCTGGATAAGGAAATACAGGAAAGTGAGAACGAAATTGAAAAAATAAAAAAAGAAACAGAAAATGAAATAAAAAAGGCAGCTGATGAAATTTTAAAAAAAGATAATAAAATTAATAAAGATTCTGAATTTGAAACAAAAAAGAATATTAGTAAAAATATAGAAGAAAATTCTGATTCTGAAAGTAAATTATCTGAAAATAACCTTGAGAAAAGTGAAAAGACTAAAAAAAAGCCTAAGTTAAAACCATTAAAAGATAGACTGGCAACTCCTAAAAAGGGATTTTTTGGTAAATTGAAGGAAATGCTTTTGGGGAAAACAATAGATGATGATTTATATGAAGATTTGGAGGAATTGCTGATTCAATCGGATATTGGGATGAATATGACAATGCAGCTTGTGGGAGAACTGGAAAAGTCAGTTTCACGAAAAAAACTTAAAACATCGGAACAAATTTATGATGAATTAAAGGAATTGTTAAAGGCTAAACTTGTTTATAATGATGAAAACAATACAAAATTGAAATTACATGAGGGAAAGCTGAACATTCTTTTGATTGTCGGTGTAAATGGAGTTGGAAAGACTACATCCATTGGGAAAATAGCGAAAAAACTGAAGGATAGCGGAAAAAAGGTTATTATTGGGGCTGGAGATACGTTTAGAGCCGCTGCAATTGAGCAAGTTGAGGAATGGGGAAGACGGACTGGTGTGGAAGTTATAAAGCAGGCACACGGAAGTGATCCTGCTGCCGTAATTTTTGATACTGTGAAAACTGCTAAAAATCGTGGATTTGATGTGGCGATACTGGATACGGCTGGAAGACTTCACAATAAACGTGATTTGATGAAAGAGCTTGAAAAAATAAATAAAATCATACGTGAGCAGTCTGGAGAAACAGACTTTGAAACTTTGCTTGTGATTGACAGCACAACTGGTCAGAATGGATTGGAACAGGCTAGAATATTTAATGAAATCGTAGATTTGACAGGAATTATATTGACAAAATTTGATGGGACAGCAAAAGGTGGAATTATTTTCCCAATTACGGAAGAGCTGAAAAAACCGATTAAGTTTATAGGTGTTGGGGAAGGAATTGAGGATTTACGGGAATTTAATACAAAGGAATTTGTTGAAGCTATGTTTGATTAATAAAAAAACAGGAAAGGAAAATGAATTTATGAACACATTGGCAAATGAATTGAAAGAAAAGGCTAAAAAATTAAACAAAACTATTATTTTACCTGAAACAGAAGATGAAAGAGTTTTGCGGGCAACTGAGAAAATTATTAACGAAGGAATTGCAAAAATTGCTTTAGTTGGAAATGAAAAGGAAATAAAAGAAAGAGCGGCTAAAATTGGTGTTTCATTGGAAGGTGCGATATTTTATAATCCTGATTCTTGTGCAACAATTGATGCTATGTCGGAACTTTTGAAAAAAAGAAGAGAAAAAAAGGGAATGACATTTGAAACTGCAAAAGCGATACTTATGTCAGATCCAAGATATTTTGCAGCAATGCTTGTACATCAAGGCAGAGTTGATGGAATGGTAGCAGGTTCATCTTCTCCAACAGCACATGTTTTAAGAGCGGCAATTCACGTAATTGGACCAAGAGAAGGACTAAAGACAGTATCAAGTTCTTTTGTTATGATAACAAATACTCCTGAATTTGGAGATAATGGAACATTTGTATATTCAGATGGCGGAGTAATTCCTGACCCTACAGCAATGCAGCTAGCCGATATTGCAATTTCTGCAGCTGAAAAAGCTAGATTTACTGCTGGAATAAAAGAACCTAAAGTGGCATTTTTATCATTTTCCACAAAGGGAAGTGCAGATGGAGTGTCTGTAAGCAAAGTTAGGGAAGCAATTGAAATCTTGAAAGTTAGAAACGTTGATTTCGACTTTGATGGGGAATTACAGCTGGATGCGGCAATTGTGCCAGAAGTGGCTGCTGCAAAAGCCCCTAACTCAAAAGTGGCAGGACAGGCGAATGTATTAATTTTCCCTGATTTGGATTCAGGAAATATTGGTTATAAATTAACACAAAGATTAGCAAAGGCAAAGGCATTGGGACCATTAATTCAAGGATTGGCAAGACCAGTTCATGATTTGTCGAGAGGATGCAGCGTGGAAGATATTGTGGAAGTTGTGGCGATTACAGCTGTGGAATCTGAAATGTAAAAAATTATTAAAATTAAATTTATACTATTGAAATTAAAAGATTTGTAGTCAATTGTAAAAGAAAAATCATTACAAAGTTAAGCAGTAACATACTTAATATTAACAAAGGGTCAAGACCCCTTATCAAAAAAATAAAAAGTAAAAACATAAATTTGGAGGAGAAAATGAAAGTTTTAGTAATAAATTGTGGAAGTTCATCTGCGAAATTTGAACTTATTGATATGACTAATGAACAATCGTTAGCTAAGGGAAATTGTGAGAGGATAGGAATTGCAAATCCAATTTTCAGTTATAAAAATTTAATAACTGGAGAAAAAATTAGTGAATTGGAAACTCCTATGGAAAATCATACAGTTGCGGTAGAATTGATATTGAAGACGCTTCAAGATGAAAAAATTGGAGTAATAGCAAGCACAGATGAAATTGATGCGATAGGGCATAGAATTGTCCATGGTGGAGAATATTATGAAAAATCTGTACTTGTAGATGATGAAGTTATAAAGAATCTTGAAGAAATCGCACCGCTTGCACCACTACACAATCCAGCCCATATAATGGGAATAAAAGTTATTCAAAAATTACTTCCTGGAAAGAAAAATGTAGTAGTATTTGATACTGCATTCCATCAAACAATGCCAGCAAAGGCATATATGTATCCTTACCCTTATGAAGACTATACAGAATTAAAAGTTAGAAAGTATGGTTTCCACGGGACTTCTCACAGATATGTAAGTGGAGTGGCACAAGAAATGCTAGGTAAAAAAGATTCTAAAATTATAGTTTGCCATCTTGGAAATGGAGCGAGTATTTCAGCAGTTCAAAATGGTAAAGTTATAGACACGTCAATGGGAATGACACCGCTTGCAGGAGTTATGATGGGAACTAGAACTGGAGATGTAGATCCTGCCTCTGTTATTTATATTATGAGAAAAAGAGGATTATCTTTGGATGAAATGAATGATAGAATGAACAAGAAGTCTGGAATTTTGGGAATGATTGGAACTAGTTCAGATTTTCGTGATTTAGATACAGCTAAAAGAGCTGGAGATGAAAAGGCTATTTTGGCTTACGATATGTTCTGTTATAGAATTCAGCTTTATATCGGGGCTTATGTTGCTGCAATGAATGGTGTTGATGCGATTGCCTTTACTGGTGGAATTGGAGAAAATTCTGTTGGGGCTAAAAAACAAATTTGTGAAGGGCTTTCATTTTTTGGAGTTGAGCTGGATGAAGAAAAAAATGCAAAAAGATTACCTGGAAATGTAGAGTTGTCTACAAAAAATTCAAAAGTTAAAGTTTATAAGATTGAAACGGCTGAAGAACTTGTAATTGCAAGAGATACTTATGAATTGACAAAATAAATGCTGCATTAATAAAATTTTTTAAATTTTTGTAAAATTATAATTTTCAATAAATTGTGAGTAAGAGATTAGACCTGTTCGATAAACTATACAAACTTAGAGTTTAATGAAATAAATGTCCTGAAGCAAGGGGTCAAGACCCCTTGTATAGAAAAAAATCGAACATTTCTACTGTGAAAATTGAATAAGTAAAGAGAAAGAGGGAAATATGTCAACATTAAATATAATTTATTATACAGGTACTGGAAATACTGAAGAGATGGCAAAATATATTGGTGAAGGTGCAGAAAATGCTGGGGCTGCTGTAAAACTTATAAATGTGGAAGAAGCTGATGAGAGTGCAATAGATGCGGATTTTATTGCGTTTGGGTCTCCTGCAGTTGGAGCAGAGGAAATTGCGCCGGAAATGGTGGAATTTTTTGAAGGAATAAAGGATAAAATCATTGGTAAAACAGTTGGGCTATTTGGTTCGTATGACTGGGGACAAGGTGGCTGGATGGAAACTTGGCGTGAAGAAATCACGAATGAAGGACTTTCTGTTGTGAATGACGGGCTTATTATTCATTTGGCTGTTGATGATGATGAAAAAATTGAAAAATGCAAGGAATATGGAAAAGCAATAGTTGGTTAAATAACAAGGGTTAAAAGTTCCCTTGATACTGATAGATTAGTTATCTATTAAAAAATGGAGGAAAAATTGGAAAATTTGTTAATCCAGCTTGCCATAATGGTTTTTGTTGGAATACTCATAGGATGGTTTACAAATTATTTGGCGATAAAATTGTTATTTAGGCCCTATAAGGAAGTAAACTTCCTATTTTTCAAAATACAGGGATTAATTCCCAAAAATAGAGATAAAATTTCAGAAAATATAGCGGATACGATAGAAAAGGAACTTATTTCAGTAAAATATATTACTGAAAAGCTAAAAGATAGCGATGTTATAAATGATGAAGTTTTGGATAAACTATTGGACAAAATTATAGGAGAAAAGCTGAAAAAAAGCATATTAGAAAAAAATCCGCTATTAAAAATGTTTTTAAATGATTCAGTAATTGAAAAAATAAAAGCGTATTTTAAAAAGGCAATTTTAGAAAATAAAGAGGAAATAGTGGAGGAAATCTTAAAAATTGCAGAAGATAAAATTGATTTTAAGGAAATCATGCTTGAAAAAATGAAAAATTTTTCATTAGAAGAAATGGAAAAAATAATTTTGTCTGTGTCTAAGAATGAATTAAAGCATATTGAAATTATTGGTGGAGTATTGGGAGGAATAATCGCATTATTTCAATTTTTTATAATGCTGTTATTAAAACAGATATAAAATAATATTTTAAATAAAAACAATTAGACTAGAGGATTTAAAGAATTATTGAGGAGAAAAAATGAATGAAGAAAGAATATTGGAACCTAAGGAAGTGGGAGAGGACAATATTCAGAAAAGTTTACGGCCAAGAACTTTTAAGGAATATATTGGTCAGCAGGATTTGAAAGAGAAGATGAATATATTTATAAAGGCTGCTAAAATGAGAAATGAGTCGCTTGATCATATTTTATTATACGGGCCTCCAGGACTGGGAAAAACTACACTTGCAGGAGTTATTGCCACAGAAATGGGAGTGAATCTGAAAGTAACGACTGGACCTGTGCTGGAAAAGGCGGGAGATTTGGCGGCTATTTTGACGTCTTTGGAGGAAAATGACATTTTGTTTATTGATGAAATTCATAGATTGAATACATCTGTGGAGGAAATTCTGTATCCTGCGATGGAAGATGGAGAACTGGATATTCTTATTGGGAAAGGACCATCTGCTAGAAGTATACGTGTGGAATTGCCGCAATTTACGTTGATTGGGGCAACTACAAGGGCAGGGCAGTTGAGTACGCCGCTTAGGGATAGATTTGGAGTTACTCATAGGATGGAATATTATAAGCTGGAAGAATTGAAGGAAATTATACGAAGAGGGGCAAATATTCTTGATATTTCTTATGATGAGGATGGAATTACGGAAATTGCCAAAAGAAGTAGAGGAACGCCTAGAATTGCTAATAGGTTATTGAAAAGGGCTAGAGATTTTGCACTTGTGGAAGGTTCGGGAGTTCTGGAAAAGGAAAGTGTAGATGGGATTCTAAAACTGCTAGGAGTAGATGACAATGGGCTTGATGAACTTGACAGAAATATTTTATTGTCAATTGTAAATGTTTATAATGGAGGACCTGTTGGAATTGAAACTTTGTCGCTTTTACTCGGGGAGGACAGACGGACAATTGAGGAGGTTTATGAGCCATATCTTGTAAAAATTGGGTTTATAAAAAGAACTCCACGTGGAAGAGTTGTGACAGAATTAGGATATAACCATTTAGGAATTGAAAAAATATTTAGTGAAAAAAAATAAAAATTTAAAGATAACAATTGATACTAAACTCCAATTAAAAAGCCAAATTATACTAGATCTGTTCGATAACAAAAAAAATTTAGAATTTAATAAAATAAATATACTGAAGCAAGGGATCTTGACATCTTGTAAAAATAAAAAAACTTAGGTTATTGAATATATCTATTGGATTTTGAACTTTTTCAAAGAATTTATAGTAAATTTGCTATTTAAGTGGAAAATGATATTAAGTAAAAAATGAGGTGAAAAACTGTTGTTGACAGTAATAGCGGAAAAAGAAAATATTGATGAAAATAATGGAAAAATTTTGATAAAAGACAGATTAGACTGTAATCACGTTCAAAATGTGTATCGTTTAAATATAGGTGATGAATTGCGGGTAATTGACGGGGAATGTGAATATTTTACAAAAATTGCTGAAATTTCAAAAAAGGAAATAGCTGTAAAAATATTAGAAAAAAAAGAAGACAGTTATTCTTTGAGTATAAATATTGATATTGCGATGGGGATTTTGAAAAATGATAAAATGAATTTGGCAATACAGAAATTGACGGAAATTGGTGTAAACAGGATAATTCCTTTAAAAACTGAGCGAGTTGTTGTAAAAATTAATGAAAAAAAGGAAAAATGGGATGTTGTTGCAAGGGAAACGCTGAAACAATGCAGAGGAATAAAATTTACTGAAATTACACCTGTAAAAAAACTTTCGGAAATTGATTATCAAAAATATGATAAAATAATTTTTGCCTATGAAAATAGTGGCGAATCTAAATCTTTATTAGAAATAATAAAAAAGGAAGATAAGAACATTTTGTATATAATTGGTCCTGAAGGTGGAATTACAGCGGATGAAGTTGATTTTCTGAAAAATAATAAGGCAATAGAAATTAGTTTGGGAAAAAGGATTTTACGGGCAGAAACTGCGGCAATTGTTGTTTGTGGCATTATTGCTAATTTTTATATATAGCTTTTTATTTTACTAAAATTAAGAAATAAATTGAAAATTAGCTGAATATATAATATAATATACCATAGTAGTGATAAATAACTTATACAAGGATTTTTGTACAGTTATTAAATATTTTAAGTTAATTATTAATAATTTTTTTATTTGATGCCTATTTTCTTTTTGACTAAATTTTTAATTGATATTTGTTTTAGTTAAATTGGTTATTATAGTTAAACTTAAATTGTATTGATTTTTTTGAATAGAAATTAAAGTAAGAATAATTTGATAAATAAAAAAATATAAAAAAGAAAGGAAGTTTAGGGAATGAGTGAATTAAATAACAATTATGAAAAGGAAGTTCAGGAAATAATTGATATTATGGAGGATAAGAAGGCACAGGATATAAAGGTGTATGATATGAGAGGGAAATCTCCGTTTTTTGATTATTCAATATTGTGTACCGGGAGTTCTTCTAGAAATATTGAAGCGATAGCGACTGATATAAAGAAAAGTCTTGAAAATGTGAAAAATGTGGAAGGGCTTGAAGAGGCTAACTGGGTTCTTATTGATGCTGGGAATCTGGTTATAAGCGTGTTTAGTAAAGATGCCAGAGATTATTACAGACTGGATGATTTTTATAATGGCGTGAATGAAGGAAACGAGGAAACAGAATAGATAACAGTTATAAAGAGGGAAATTATGAGAGAATTAGATAAAGAAGAGAAAAATGTACGATTTATTGCCTTTCTTATTCTTGTTGGAGCTGTTTTTCTGATATTAATCGCACGTCTGTTCACATTGCAGATATTAGAGGCTTCACAGTATGCGGAACAGGCATTGCAAAATAGAATTAGAACAAATATAATAAAGGCTACACGTGGAGAAATTTATGACAGGGAAGGTAAATTGCTTGCTAAAAATACAACAGGATATCAGCTGGTTCATATGCATACATATACGTTAGATCCAAATGACTTGAAACTTTTAAAGGAAGTTAAGGGAATGACGCCAGAGCAGATGGATGCTAGGCTTGCTAACGAGCGTAAGGCTGTGGCAAAACGGATTAAGGAAACAATGGGCGATATAAATACTATAAGCCAGCTTACAGGATTTCAGGTTGACTATCTTATAGATAGATTTTATAAACAGCAAAGAATGGGAACTGATAAGAAGATACTTGTTATTGAAGATTTAGATAAGCAGGTGGCATTAAGGGCAATTGAAAAAATTAATAATGATAGAATTGATATTGTGGAGTATAATAAGCGATTTTATCCTGAAGATGCGCTTGCCTCACATGTTATTGGATATGTAAAGCCTATTAGTGAAAAGGAATTTAAAGATCTGGAAAAGGATGGCTACAGAAATAGTGACCTGATTGGTAAAAAAGGTGTTGAACGTTCTTATGACAAGGAAATGAAAGGTCAAGACGGTAGGGAAAATGTTGAAGTTGATGCTAAAGGAAATGTTATAAGGCAAATGGAAACAACTGAAAGTGTTGCAGGAAAAAATGTTTATTTATCAATTGACATGGAATTGCAAAAATATATGACAGATGCATTTTCAGGTAAAAGCGGGGCTTTTATTGCAATGGAAGCTAAAACTGGAAAAATAATTACATTTGTAAGTAATCCTGAAATCAGCTTGAATTTATTAAGTTCGAGAATATCCGATAATCAATGGACTGAACTGGTAAATTCAAAGGCAAAGCCGCTTGTTAATAAGGGAATTGCTGGACTTTATCCACCAGGATCGACTTTTAAAGCGGTAACGGGAATGGGAATACTGGAATCTGGAATTTCTCCTTATGCTACTGTAAATTCAACTGGACAGTACAGATACGGGAAGTTAATATTTAGGGATTCGCATAAATCTGGACACGGAATTACCAATTTTGCAAAATCCATAGAGCAATCAGTAAATACATATTATTATGTATTTTCACAAAAAGCTGGAATTAACAATATTGTAAAATATGCAAAGGAATTTGGAATTGGATCTAAGACGGGAATTGACATTCCTGGAGAATTGACAGGAACATTGCCTAGTCCTGAATGGAAGAAGAAAAGATTTAAGAAGAAACAGGATCAGAGATGGCTGCCTGGAGATTTGATAAATATGTCAATTGGACAAGGATATGTTTTGGCAACTCCAATTCAAATTGCCTCAGTTTATCAAACTATAGCTAATAATGGTGTAAAATTAAGACCTACGGTTGTTGACAGATTTGTGACATATTCAGGAAAAGTTGAAAATAATAAGCCTGTAGTAATAAAAAAATTGAAGGTAAGTCCAAAGAATTTGAAACTATTACAAAATGCCTTGAGATTGCCGGTAAGTGGTCCAGGTGGAACAGCTAAAGTTTTATATATACCAAATTATCCAGTTTCAGTAAAAACAGGGACTGCACAAAATTCAGGATTTGTAGATAACCACTCTTGGATTGCGGGATATTTTCCATCTGATAATCCTCAGATTGTTTTTGTGTCAGTTGTAGAAGGTGGAGGATATGGAGGAGTAGCTTCAGGATCTATGGCACAGAAATTTATATACAAATATAGAGATAAATACGTCTTGAAAAAGCAGGATGCTGAGAAGAAGAAACAGGAAGAAGAAAAGAAAAAGCAAGATGAAAAAAATAAGAATTTAAAAAATAATAGCAATGTAAAAAATTAAAATGAAGGAGGTGTTTGCTAAATGTCAGAAAAGGAAAAAGGCGAGTTCGGTAATCAAATCTTAAAAAGAAATTTTTCCAAGAAGGAAGATATTAATAAAATAAAATCTGGAATGAAAAGATTTAGAAGGAAAAGTACGAATCGAAGACATTTAGATGAAAAAAATGAAATACGTTATATTCCAAGAGTAAATGATAGGAATAGACATATAGACAGAAAAGTGGATGGAAAAGAAGAAAAAATGTATGTAATCCCACTTGGAGGTCTTGAAGAAGTTGGAAAAAATATGACAGCTTTTCAATATAAGGATGAAATTATTGTGGTGGATGCTGGTCTTACATTTCCAGAAGATGAGCATTTGGGAATAGATGTTATAATTCCTGATTTTTCATATCTGGAATCAAACCGTCATAAAATAAAGGGGCTTTTATTAACGCATGGACATGAAGACCATATAGGAGCAATTCCTTATTTTTACCAAAAGTTAGGAACAGAAAATATACCAATGTACGGTGGAAGATTGACGCTTGCGCTTGCAAGGGCAAAATTTGAAAAAAAAGATGCAAAATTACCAAAGGAAAAGGTTATTAGCGGAAGAACTATTTTAAAAGTTTCAAAATATTTTACAGTTGAGTTTGTAAGTGTAACTCACAGTATTGCAGACTGTTATGCAATTTGCATTAAGACTCCTGCAGCAACTATTTTACATTCTGGGGACTTTAAAGTTGATTTGACTCCTGTTGACGGGGAAGGATTTGACTTTGGAAGATTGGCTCAGCTGGGAGAAGAAGGCGTGGATCTTTTGCTTTCGGATAGTACAAATGCGCAAATACCAGGATTTACACCATCTGAAAGAACAGTTGGAGAAAGTTTGAAGGATGAATTTGCAAAGGCTAAGGGAAGAATAATTTTGGCAGCTTTTGCTTCACACGTTCACAGATTGCAGCAAATTGTAAATATTGCGACAAAACATGGAAGAAAAATTGCAATTGACGGAAGAAGCATGGTAAAAATCTTTGAAATATGTTCAAATCTTGGATATTTAAAAATACCGAGAGATACAATGATTGATATTGACAAAGTTGAAACCTATCCAGCGAATAAGGTGCTTATATTATGTACTGGAACACAGGGAGAACCGCTTGCGGCACTTTCCAGAATTGCAAACGGGACACACAAGCATATTTCATTAAGAGAAGGAGATACAGTTGTAATTTCTGCGACACCTATTCCTGGAAATGAAAAAGCTGCTACGAAAAATATAAATCAGCTTATGAAACGGGATGCGAGCGTTGTTTTTGAAAAGGGAATCGGAATACATGTATCAGGACATGGATGTCAGGAAGAACAAAAATTGATGATAAATCTTGTGAAACCTAAATATTTTCTGCCTGTACATGGAGAATATGCGATGATTAAAAAACATAAGGAATTGGCAATGGCAGTTGGAATACCTGAAAAAAATGTTGTTTTGGCAGAAAATGGAGCAAAATTGGAATTGTCTAAAAATAGTTTTAAATCTGTTGGAAGAGTTCCGAGCGGAGCCACATTTATTGATGGATTTGGAATTGGTGACGTCGGAAATGCTGTGTTGAAGGATAGACAAAATCTGGCAGATGATGGAATTGTAATTATTACAATTTCTCAGTATAGAAATGGAAAATTTAACAGGCAAGTAGAACTTGTAACACGTGGATTCGTGTATAATAAGGATGCGGAAAGTTTACTTTCTGAAACAAAGAAACTTGTTAGAACAGAACTTGCTAATATGGAAAATGAAGGAATAAAGGAAATTGGGAAAATTAAACAAAAAATAAGGGCAAAAGTTGGAGAATTCCTTAATAAGGAAACAGATAGAGAGCCTATAATTTTACCAATTATAATGGAGGTTTAGAATGATACAGCTTTCAAGTAAGGAGAGAGCTTTTTTAAGAAAATTGGCACACAATCTAGATCCAATCGTTAGAATTGGGAAGGATGGAATTGATGAGAATGTAATAAATTCCATTGCAGAAGTTGTGAAAAAAAGAGAATTGATAAAAGTAAAAATATTGCAAAATTCATCGGTTAAATTTGACAGGGAAATGGGAGATGAAATCGCTAGAGGTACAAAATCAATATTTGTTGATAAAATAGGAAATATATTGATTTTTTTCAAGCCTAAACATAAAAAGGATGCAAAGATTACTCCTGAATTTGACAAGTTTAGAAAAAGTAAATCTAAAAAATAGAGAGGAAAAATAAATGAGTGGAGGAATACTGTTTGGAAATAGATTACTTGATGTTGCGGTAGTTTCATGTTTTTCGGCACAGTTTTACAAAGTTTTTTTCCCTTTATTCAAGGGTCAAAGGCCTCAATGGGCAAGGCTTATCCAAACTGGCGGAATGCCAAGTTCCCATGCTTCAACAGTAGTTTCCCTTGTAACAGGTGTATTTTTGCTAAAGGGATTTAGGTCAGTTGAATTTGCGATTGCAATGGTATTTGCCGGAATTGTATTGTATGATGCGACAGGAGTAAGACAACAAGCAGGGAAACATGCAAAAGCTATAAATAGATTGGTGGATGCTATTGAACATAACGATGGGATAGAAATTATTAATGAAAAATTTAAGGAGCTTCTGGGACATACTCCAATTGAAGTATTTTGGGGAAGTGTTTTGGGAATTGCTGTTGGACTTTTATTTAAAGGATATATATTGGGATAAAATAAATATTTTTACTAGGAAATCACAGTTATTAATCTAGCTGTGATTTTTTTGCTTTATTCACTCAATAATATGGAAAATTCGTATAAATTATGTTATTATTATACTATGTTTAATAAATATGTGGGGTGGAAGATGGCAATGAAGACATATAATCTGCTTTATGAAAATTTGGAAAATGTAAAAATAAAAGGTGTTACAAAAACAAATATTCCAAAATTTAAAAAATTGGGAGTTTCTACACTTTATGATCTGCTTTATTTTTTCCCAAGAGCTTATGAAAATAGAAATAATTATAAGAAAATTGGAGAAATATTGGCAGATGAATTTGTGATTTTGCAGGGAACGATTGTAAATGCGGCTAATCAGTATATAAAATCTGGAAGGACTATGTTTCGGGCTGTTTTGAGTGATGATAGCGGAATGATTGAGCTTGTGTGGTTTAATAACAGGTTTGTGAAAAATGGAATTCATATTGGGGATGAAATTACTGTTTATGGAAAAGTGAGAAAAACTATGAAATTTCAGCTTGTAAACCCTGAGTATAAAAAAATTGCCCAAGATAGTTTTGACACACAGAAACAAAAGCAAATCTTGCCAATTTATCCATCTACAGAATCACTTAGACAGCAGGCAATCAGAAAAGTTATGGAAAATGCCCTGATGGATTATGGATATTTGCTGCAGGAAAATTTGCCAAAGGAGTTTTTACAGAAGGAAAAATTGCTTGGAAGAAAAGAAGCAGTTTTGAATATTCATTTTCCAGAAAATGAGGAAAAGCAGAGCAAGGCACGGAAAAGATTTATGCTTGAAGAAATTTTGCTTCTGGAAATGGGAATTTTGCAAAATCGTTTCAGCGTTGACAAGGCAAATAAAAATATTTATAAACTTGAAGATAATAAAAGTCTTGTAAGTAAATTTATAAAAAGTTTGGATTACAAATTGACAAGAGCGCAAAAACGTGTGATTAAGGAGATTTATTCTGAATTAAAGGCTGGAAAGATTGTAAATAGGTTGATTCAGGGCGATGTTGGCTCTGGAAAGACAATTGTTTCGTTTATAATGCTTCTTTATATGGTTGAAAATAATTATCAAGGTGTAATTATGGCGCCTACAGAAATTCTTGCAATGCAGCATTATTTGGGAATTGTAGATGAGTTTATGAATCTTGACATACGAGTGGAACTTTTGACTGGGAGTGTGAAAGGAAAGAAAAAGGAAAAACTGCTAAATGAGATAAAAGAAGGACTTGTTGACATTGTGATTGGGACACATTCTTTAATTGAGGACAATGTAATTTTCAAAAATCTTGGACTAATTGTAATTGATGAACAGCACAGATTTGGAGTAACACAGC
>ERZ773069.1124-NODE-1124-length-16015-cov-87.462281_pt1 | contig 16015 bp, 19 predicted proteins | sample MGYA00580619_ERZ773069 | MGnify/ENA primary metagenome ERZ773069 (study PRJEB29015, sample SAMEA2738007) | human oral metagenome | biome: human oral; feature: human-associated habitat; material: dental | place: China | collected 2108 ...
ACTTCTAGTATCCTAGTAAAGAACTTTCGTAAAAATCAATTTATTTTAGTGGATGAAAATCAAAATATAGCAGATAAGTCTGGCTCTAAGGGGCTTAGAATTAAGTTTGATAAAGTTAAGGCTGATAATTTTATGCATTCTATTAGGGATCTAGATATAGTAAATGAATCTTCGTCCTGTAACAAGTTTTTTAAATTATTTGAATCTAAAAAAGATAGGCAAAAACAAGAGATGTCTAATAATTTTACCATTTGGGTTGATAGAATATCTCATAAAATTACACATATAGAACTACAATCCAAGGATAACAAGAATAGGGGTTTTTCTTATGACTTTAATCTAAAGTTATCTTATGGGGATAAAGTCGAACCTAGGTTTCCTAATAATACGGAAACGGTTGATATAAGAAATATTTATAATATATTACAAAACTAACATTCTGGTGGATTTTAGTTTTGTAAACAAAACTTGTTAGCTTTTGTTATAATATATTTATTATGAAGCGTTACAACCCTATTGAAGTAGAGAAAAAATGGCGACAAATATGGGATGAAAATGAAACTTATAAAGTTGATTTAAATGATGATTCCCGTAAAAAATATTATAGTTTTAGTATGTTGCCTGGTATTACTGGTGCTGGTATTCATATTGGGCACGGTAGGACTTATCAATTTTCAGATATAAAAGTTCGAGCTAAACGTCAACAGGGTTATAATGCTTATCATCCGATTGGTTGGGATAGTTTTGGTTTGCCAGTGGAGAACTACGCTATTAAAGTTGGAAAAACTCCTAGAGTTGCACATGATGAGGCTAAGGTCCATTTCAAGGAGCAGTTGAAGCGCCTTGGATTTAGCTATGATTGGACGAAAGAAATTTCAACAGCTGATCCTGAGTATTATAAATGGACGCAATGGATTTTTACACAATTATATAAACATGATTTAGCGTATCAGAAAGAACAGCCGCAATGGTGGTGTGAAACAGATAATACTGTTTTAGCAAATGAGCAAGTTGAGGGCGGAAAATGTTGGCGTTGTGGTAATCCAGTTACTAAGAAAAATTTAAAGCAATGGTTCTTCCGTATAACGGCATATGCAGACGAGATCTTAGATGCAACTGATGATCTTGATTGGACAGAAATGGTCAAGACTATGCAGAAGAATTGGATTGGTCGTTCTGTTGGTGCTGAGGTTAATTTTACTCTCGATTTAACAGTATCTGATTCTTTGAAATTCACCCCCGATCTGGCAGAAAAAATTATTTCTGGCAAAAAAACTAATACAATTAGGTATGAAGCTAAAAAACTTAAGATTGGTGATATTGCTGATGCTATGGTACGTGATGGAGAGAAAATATATTCATTTGGATATATAAAAATAGTTAATATCCGCCAGCTCCCACTAAGAGATATACCTAATGATACTTCTGGACATGAGCATTATAGCGATGATAATGAAAAATTGTTGAGTTTTAGGAAATTCTATGGCGAAGAAGTTTCGTTGGATGATATTTTTACGGTTTATGATTTTGAGTATTTACCACCGATTAAGGTTTTTACGACTCGCCCTGATACATTATTTGGCGCAACCTATTTAGCTCTAGCGCCTGAGCATAAATTAGTTCCAAAATTATTAAATAATTATACTCGCGAAAAAATAGAGGAATATATTAAGGGCTCTCAGCAGAAGACAGATATTGAACGTCAAGAAAATAAAGAAAAGACAGGTGTGTTTACTGGTAGTTATGCAATTAATCCAGTTAACGGAAAAAAACTTCCAATTTGGGTAGCTGATTATGTGTTGGGTAGCTATGGCACGGGCGCGGTTATGGCAGTACCAGCGCATGATGAGCGTGATTTTGCCTTTGCTGAAAAGTTTGACTTGCCAATTATCCAAGTGGTTGATAAGCCAGAAAATTCGGCGGACATTGGCTGCTATACTGGCGAAGGCGAGTTGATTAATTCTGACCAATTTGATGGCACACGCAGCGAAGATGCTCGCGAGCAAATTGTGGTATGGCTAGAACAGCAAGGTGCTGGACAGAGTAAAACGACATACAAGATGCGCGACTGGCTGATTTCTCGCCAGCGCTACTGGGGTGCGCCGATTCCGATTGTTCATGTTGATGGGCGAGCGCCGATTGCCGTGGCAGACGAGTGTTTACCAGTGGTTTTGCCAGAGGTTGAGGATTTCAAACCGACTGGCGGAAACACGTCCGTTCTGGCGCAGGTTGACGATTGGGTGCGCGTGTGGGTTGACGTTGAGACAGGTAAGACAGTGCCGATTACCGAGCCAAAACCAGAAGGCGAGAATTGGACTGAGGGTCGGCGCGAGACCGACACATTGGATGGCTATGCCTGCTCTAGCTGGTATTTCCTGCGCTATTTGGATCCGCACAATGACAAGCAGGCCTGGGATCCAGAGCGAATTAACCACTGGATGCCGGTCGACTATTACAACGGGGCGGATCACGCGGTGGCGCACTTGCTATATAGCCGTTTTTGGATGCGCTTTTTCTACAAACTTGGCTTAGTACCAACGCCCGAGCCGTTTAAGCGGATGATGTACAACGCCTACATTATGGCGCCCGACGGTCAAAAGATGTCTAAGTCCAAAGGCAACGTCATCGACCCAATGGAAATTATGGACAGCGGCTATGGCGCCGACGCACTCAGAGTCTACGAAATGTTTATCGCGCCGTATGACATGGATGCACCGTGGGATACTCGTGGCGTGCCAGGTTCTTATAGGTTCTTAAATCGTATTTGGAATCTGGTTCAGGAGTATATTGACTCTAGTGATACTGAGAGGAGCAATCCTAAATATGACACTGAAATTCTACGCATAGCCAACTTGGTAGCGAAAAAAGTAACTGAGGACATTCGTGATGAAAAGTTTAATACGGCTGTCTCTTTTATGATGGAAACTGTAAACAATTTATATAAAATAAAAGAAAATTATTGCATTACCAAATCAGAACCTTGGAGAATTGCCTTGGAGAATTTACTAATGGTTCTTGCGCCATTTGCACCACATATTACAGAAGAGCTTTGGTATCAGATTGGTCATAAGTCAACAATTCATATTGATAATTGGCCTTCTTGGAATGATGATCTATTAAAATCTGACCAAACTACTATTATAATACAGGTTAACGGTAAAGTTCGTGCCCGTTTGGAGTGTAATCGAGGATTGTCTAAAGATGAAGTGGAGACTATGGCCTTTGCTAATGGCCATGTAATGAGCTTTATCAAAGGTAAGCAAAATATAAAAAATGTTTATATACCAGATAAAATTTTAAATATTGTTGTGAAATAAGGCTATTGAGGTAATATAGGATATTTTCTCTGTATTGAAGTTTACCTGAAATTACTGTATAATTATCAGTGAATTGTTTAAAGAAACGTAAGGAGTATTCTACTCATGGCACAGCCTAAAAAGCAAAGCAGCCCTCGTAAAACAGGATTGCGTCGTAGTCACTTAGTGCTTAAGCTTGCACGTCGTGTAAATGCTACGTCACCAGTTAAGGTCAGAACTACAAAACGAGAGACTGGCAAAAAATAAGGTTGCGTATTTTCTGCGCAATCTTTTTATAGATAAACATTAATAATTTAAAGAGAGAACCAATCAATATGGCATCAAATCGTCACCTAGGAAGGATGGTTGCATTACAAACTCTTTATGAGTATGACTTTCGTAATTCTCCAACGGATCCTGTCAATATCAATGAAGTGACAAAGCGTAATCTTGAAAAATATAAAGAAGATATTGAAGACACAGATTTTGTATACAGATTAGTTGATGGAGTAATTAGTCATTTAGAGGAGTTGGATAATACTCTGCGACCTTTGGCTCCTGATTGGCCTTTAGAACAAATTGCTCGTATTGATAGAAATGTCTTGCGAATAGGGCTCTATGAATTGCTCTATTGTAAAGACGATATACCTGCGCGCGTTGCTCTGAATGAGGCTGTTGAGTTGGCAAAATTGTTTGGTTCCGATAATTCAAGCAAGTTTATTAATGGCGTACTAGGTACGGCATTTAGGACTCTTGTAGAGGAGAATAATAATGCCAACAACTCCGAAGTTTGATAAATTTAAAAAATATTTTCATCGTAAAAAACCTTCAATTCAGGAAATTGTGCGTGAACCAACTGCGGGAGGTATAGTTTTTCGTCATAATAAAGAGGGTAAAGTCGAGATATTGCTTATCCAGGACGCAAAAGATCGATGGACAATACCAAAAGGTCATATTGAAGAGGGTGAGACGGCTCAAGCAACTGCTAAACGGGAAATAGGTGAGGAAGCCGGTTTAAATAATGTCGAAGTTTTAAATTGGCTTGGTAAAATTCATTTTCGTTATCGCAGAGTAGATAAGTTAGTTCTAATGACTACTCAAATATATTTAGTAAGAGCCAAAGGCGACACTAATGCTATTCAAAAAGAAGAGTGGATGAATGGTATAAAATGGTTTAGTTTTCACGATGCTTTAGATGTAATTGAATACGAAGATATTGGTAAACTAATGTTATTAGCAATGAAGCAAATACGACAGGGGAATTTATAATGAGTGGAATGGATAAAACACCTTATAGAGAATTTGCTCGTGATAAGCTAGGGTTTGAATTTGAAAATATTGATATATTAATTACTGCATTGACACACAGAAGCTATGTTAATGAGCATCGTAAAAGTGTTAATGAGCATAATGAACGTTTAGAATTTTTGGGTGATGCGGTACTTGAACTTGTAGTAACTGATTTTTTGTTTAAAAACTACGTTCAGCCAGAAGGTATATTAACGAGTTGGCGGGCAGCCTTAGTACGTACCGAAAGTATAGGATCAGCTGGTGATAAATTGGGCTATGAACCCCTATTACGTATGAGTCGCGGGGAAAAGCATGGTAGTGACCGTGCTAGGCAACAAATTTTAGCTAATGCTTTTGAAGCTGTTACTGGTGCAATCTATTTGGAAAAAGGTTATGAATTTGCTGAGAAATTTATCTCTAAACATATTCTCGTAAAACTTGATAAAATTATTGAAGAGGGATCTTGGCGTGATCCAAAATCACATTTACAAGAAGTTAGTCAGCGAATCGATAATCTTACGCCGCAGTATAAAGTTTTAGATGAGATTGGTCCAGATCATGATAAGTTATTCACAATAGGTGTTTTTGTGGGTGAAAAAATGATGGGTAAGGGTTGTGGCCCAAGTAAACAATTAGGCCAGCAACAGGCCGCTAGAGCGGCGCTTAAATTATATAATGATATATCTAATGCATCTTGAAATACTATAGGACTAGATTGACATATTTACTAAAAAAAGGTAAAATGGCTTAAGATATTTAAATGTAAATTAAATAATAGAGAAGGAATTTGTATTTTATGCTTGCAATTCGTCTGCAACGTTTGGGTCGTAAGGGGTATCCAGTTTATCGGTTAGCTGTCCAGGAGTCTAATCGACATCCGTCAAGTGGTCGTGTGGTAGCTTATGTAGGTAGCTATAATCCACATACTAAGGAGAATTCAATTCAAGTTGAACTAGCACAGAAGTATCTAGATAATGGTGCCCAGCCATCGCCTCGTGTAATTAAACTTTTGAAAGATGGCGGTGTCAAATTACCTAAGTGGGTTAAAGAACCACAAAATAATAAGAAAAGATCAATTAAGAATATAGAAAAGTTACGAAAGAATCAGCCAAAAGACTAATCGTGAATTTGTAAACTTAAAGTCGTCTTCTTGTGAAATGGAGACGACTTTTTATTATCTTTATCTTATAAACCATGATACAATATAAAATATAAATAAAGTGGAGTATTTGTATAAATACAGGAGGGTGAGATGTCAACAATCGATCAGCAATTTGTAGAATATGTTGTAAAACTATTAGTTATGCATCCAGAAGATGTTGTAGTTGAACGTGAAATTGATGAGAAAGGTGTATTGCTAACTCTAAAGGTTAATGATGCTGATATAGGACGCGTCATAGGTCGACGTGGCTTTACTGCACAAAGTTTACGTAACTTACTTAGGTCTTTAGGTGTAAAAAATAACGCGCGTTATAATTTAAAAATAACAAATACTACTAATTCAGAAGATGATTCTGAAAAATCTTCTCATTCTGTGGATGACTCTACAGATAAGACTGTGGAAAAGCATTCTAATTTTGCTGATATGTCTAGAAAAGAGCTTGCAGAATTAGATGACTTGGATATATAATAAAGACAGTTCAAAAAAATAACCTTGAACTGCGAGAACAAAAGCTCTATGCGAGCAACTTTTATAAGAGTTGAGAGCCTTATATGTCTACGTAACCACTCCTTTTGGGGTGGTTTTGTGGTTTTATTAATCCTTGCTACACTGTTTATATGAGAAAATTCCAGGTTATAACTTTATTTCCAGAGATGTTTACTGAAGTATTCGGCTCTGGCATGATGTATAAAGCGCAAGATAAACAAATTGTTGAATTGAATACTATAGATTTGCGCCAATTTGGCTTAGGAGTGCGCAAACAAGTCGACGATACTCCTTATGGTGGCGGTGATGGTATGCTTTTGAAACCTGAGCCTATATTTAGTGCAGTTGAGTATGCAAAAACTATTGATTCCAGTGCTAAAGTTGTAATTATGACTCCACGCGGATTTCGATGGAAACAATCTTTGGCTCAAGAATTTTCTGAAAATGGTGACAACTATATTTTTATTTGTGGTCGATACGAAGGTTTTGATGAGAGGGTTATGAGCTTGGTTGATATAGAAATTAGCGTGGGAGATTATATTCTGACTGGAGGTGAGTTGCCTGCGATGACTATTATAGATAGTATAGTTAGGCTGATCCCTGGGGTCTTGGGAGGTAAAAATAGTGCGATTATTGAAAGTTTTTCTGATGGTGAAACTCTAGAGTTTCCTCAGTATACTCGCCCTGCAGAATTTAGAGGAATGCGTGTACCTGATATTTTACTAAGTGGAAATCATGCAAAAATTGATCAGTGGCGTGCTGATCATTCTAAAAAGATAAAAAATAAATAAGCAACATTAAATAGCACTCCTTCGGTAAGTAAAGGAGTGCTAACTTGTTGTGGTGGGTATATCGTAGAGCGAAAAACCCATCGCTAAAACTTTTTTGATGTTTTTTGTTTTTGCAATGCTTCGCTGGCTTTAATATACATAAAAAACCATTAAAGCGCAAGCAGAATATAAAATATTTATATAGCCTGTGGAAAAGGTGTGTATAAATTATTGACCAAAGCCATCAAATACGCCATAGTAATAGGTAATATGTTGAAAGATATAATACCCAAAAATAAGACATATTCTTTTTTATATACTATCGTAGCTACTATAATAGCAGTCTCTCATCTGTTTTCTTTAGATAAAACAACAGCATTGAATGTGGGGGATTTTTCTGATATCTGGACTGGATTACTTATAATTTCTATTGTAGTGACGATATTTAGTTTACCTTATGCTATAGGACTAAGTGCTAGTAAAAGTTTATTAAACGTGTCACGTTTATGTGGTTTGATAGTAGCTATTCTTTGGATTATTATTATACTTTTTGCCCTGATTAACGGTTTAAATGTTGGTATGCTGGGTGTGTATTTAGTGAAACCTAGCTTAATATTTTTACTTTTAATATTATATCTAGCACTTAGGGTATTTTGGCGAGATAAGGTATAAGTATACACGTAATCACCCTACTGGTAATGATCAAGACCATAGTCAAAGTAGGAAGAGCAGTCCTTCAGGAGTCACTAATCCTAGCAGTAGACACTATGATCCTGGTGATACAGACGAAAATGAAGACAACGACAATGACAATGACGTGTATTACGCCAATTGTTCTGAAGCACGTGCTAATGGTGCTGAGTCAATACGAGAAGGTGAACCCGGCTATAGGGAAGAGCTTGACCGAGATGGTGACGGCATAGCATGTGAACCATGGCACGGTAGGTAATTGACAAATTACCCCTGTTGTGCTAGTGTGGAGGCATGAAAAAAGAGCCTGAAAAGATTGAAGTTAAGTCCGAGAAAGCCTGGGCTTTTACTGTCTTGTTCACTTTAATCGCTGTTGGTTGTATTCTACTGGATGGATATTTCATGGGGCAAAGGGCGTATATGTCTGAGCTGCATACCAATCCTGAGATACCAGCTGAATTCCTTGTGGCTATTGCAGTATTAGGCTTTTGTTCTGGGCTAGCCGCTTTTGTAATCGCCATGGTTAAGTTATTTAAAGCTAAAAGCGGCAGAGATGCTAGACTAGCTCTGTTGGCGATTTTACTCATACTGTTTGTTGGTTTTGGATCTCTTGGAGCTGCTATTCTTAACATGGAGTCAAGGACAAACGCCGGAGTTATTGAGGCACAAAAGCGCGAAAGGGAAAATAATCCGAAACTATACAAGCCAGCATTTGATAAGTATGATAACGGTCCTGCCGATCCTCAAGAAATACTGGAACTAGTAAATCAGGAGCGTCAACGTTTAGGTGTAGCACCGCTATCCATGGACGAGAACGTTCGGAAGAGTGCACAACTCAAGGCTGACGATATGTTAGCTAAGGGATACAAACAGCACAATATACCAGGCACGAACAATTGGTATTCACCAGATATGGCTAACCTAATGAGTAAAGCTGGCTGCCGTACGGTTAGTGAAAATTTTTACTGGGCTGGTTTTGAGGCAACAAGCAGAGATGCTTTTACTCAATGGATGAATTCAGAACCACACCGCAAAGCGATACAGAACCCAGAATATACAAAAATTGGGATTGGCATCAGTCGCAACAGTGATAATAGCAAAACATACGCAGTTCAGCATTTTTGTATTTCAGAATAACATTAGTATATAGCACAAACCCCAAATCTCCTTATCTCACGAAAGGAGATTTTTCTTATGAACGGAGACGCATCGTACCGTCAATATCTTCAATACCACGCTAACAATCACCCATCAGCTGCTAAACGTGCCGAAGCTCAGGCGCTTTTGAACGTGGTCGGTGATGATCAGCGTATCAATGGTAACTTCTTAACTGGACGACGAGAAGGGGGATTTTTAGGCATTGGTTCGCATTTACAAGAACAACGGTCAAACGGTTATAATGCTTCGACGGTTAATCGCTCGGTCAATCCATGGTGGCAGAACTCGTATAACAGCTGGAGGAACAGTCAAAACCAGGGCCAAGGCAATACTGGTAATCAGAACCTCAACCTCGGCTACTACGGCGGAGGTGGTGGCGGAGGCTACTATGGCGGAGGTAACCGTGCTAGTGCTGCTCAGCTAGCAGAATACGACCAAGGTATTGGTCAGCTAAAACACGGGATGGGACAATTAGATAGCCAGTTGGGTATTAGGTTGGGTAATGTTAATAGTATTGATGATTTAAATTTTATTTGCTAAAATGTTATTACTATTGGGGTGTCGCCAAGTGGTAAGGCAACGGGTTCTGGTCCCGTCACTCGGGGGTTCGAATCCCTCCACCCCAGCCAATTTATACTGTCCATTTAAGTATAAATTTATAAGTATATTAGTGATTATATATAATTAGACTGTTCGTAGCAGTCTATTGTTAATTTATTATTAAGTAAAATATAAATTCTTTGTAAAATAAATATACTTATGTTACTATGTACCCATAATACTAAAAACGGAGGAAATATGAAGATTATTCAGATAGTAGGGGTGTATTTGCTGGTGGTTGCAACAGCTTCTGTTCTTGCGTTCAGTAATCAAGCAGATGCTGTGCAAAACAATAGTGAGGTAAAAAATAACAATAAGAAAACTTATGAATATGTAGCGCAGGAAGGCGACTCCTATACTAAGATAGTACGTAAGGCTGTACAGACATATGGAATTAATAATAAAAAAGACATTGGTAAAGCTAGGATTGTGGCAATTGAAACAAAATTGACGGAATCTGCTGGATGGCCTCTTCTTGAAATAGGTCAAAAGGTTAAGCTTGAAGAGGATATAATTGCAAAAGCGATTGAAAATGCCATGAAGCTTAATGATAAAGATTTATCAGCTTGGCAAACTTATGTACCGTTTGTAGATTTTTACACAAACAATGTCGGTGAATCTAAAAAGTAGAGAAAACTAATATGAATATAAATGTGGAGACTATTATTAAGGGTAACGTTGTATTGCAGCTTTTAATTACTGTTATAGTTGCAATAGTTCTCCATATTTTACTTAGAGCATTAGTTAGCGCCATTGTTGACCGTATGGTGCGTCAACGTAATTACTCCACCAAAGGAGATGAGATTAAACGCAGAGATACATTAAAGGGGGTTTTGCGTACTCTAACTACAGTGGTTTTGTGGGTTATAGTTGTTTTAGTCTTGCTTCGCCAGTCTGGAATCGACCTGGGCACTTTGGCAACTGGTGCAGGTTTTTTTGGTGTTATTTTTGGATTTGGTGCCAGGGGTGCGATTCAAGATTTTGTATCTGGTCTGTGTATTATAGGTGAAGATCAATATAGAGTTGGAGATGTAATACGTTTACAGATTGGTAGTGTTATGCTTTCGGGTACAGTTGAGGATTTGACAATTCGAATAACTAAACTACGTGATTTAGATGGTAATTTACATATAGTCAGTAACGGTACACCTCAATCTATTACTAATTTAAGCTATGAATATGCCAATGTTAATATTAATCTACCTGTATCTTACTATTCTGATATAGATAAAGTAGAAAAAGTTGTTAACCAGGTTGGTTTAGATATGGCATCGGACGAAAAATGGGCAAAGGATATTTATGATCCAATATCTTTTTTGCGTTTGAATGAGTTTGAAGAGTCTGCTATGTTAATAAAAGCTCTGGGAAAAGTTCGACCAGCTGCTCAATGGGCGATTGCTGGTGAATTTCGTAAACGAATTAAAAATGCTTTTGATGAAAATGGTATAATTATTCCTTACTCAAAGTCTGAGGCTGATGATAACTCTAATTCTCAGTCTGGCTCAAGCTCTAGTCCGCAACCAAAAATAAAACAAAATCACAAGCGTTAGGGTTTTGTGTTAAAATACTCTAGGTATGGATAATGTAGTTTTTTATGGCTCTGCATTACTTGTTTTATTTGGTGCAATTACTGTAGGTTATCTGATAGTACAACTACCTTGGATTAGGCGTAGTTTTTTACCTGCAAGTGTGGCTGCTGGTTTAGTTTTACTTTTGCTGAGTCCTCAATTATTGGGTAAATTTCCTACAGAATCCAGTATAGCTGAGTCACTATATAAAGCTTGGGAGCCTTTGCCCGGTCTTTTGATTAATGTAATTTTTGCAGCATTATTTTTAGGGAAGCCTCTAGCTTCGCTAAAAGGAATATGGCGTATGGCTGCTCCGCAGGCTGCTTTTGGTCAGATGATTGCATGGGGATATTATGCCGTTGGTAGTTTTGTGGTTTTATTTATACTTGCACCAGTTTTTGGAACTAATCACCTAGCGGCTTCCTTACTCGAAATAAGTTTTGAAGGTGGACACGGCACTGCTGCTGGTATGGAGAGCGTGTTTAGTGAATTGAATTACAAAACTGGGCAAGAAATGGCTGTTGCCTTAGCTACAACTAGTTTATTTGCGACTTTGACCGTAGGATTTACGCTAATTTCTATCGGTAGACGTAGGAATTTGATTGAAAAAGATACGTTATCAGTTGATAAAGTAAAGGGAATGGTATATCACCGTCGAATCATGGCTCAACTTTTAAAAATAGGTTATAACTTACGTGAGGATTTGGCGTTTTGGCGCATTATTTCACATATTATTTTGTTAATAGCTGGAGTTTTGATTGGTTGGGCGATCCATTGGCTTATGTTACAAATTGAAGGCACAACCTGGGGAGCAGCTGGTGACTTAAAAATTTTTGGATATATGCCTAGATTTACATTTTGCATGTTTGGAGGTATGATTGCGCAAACTATTTGGAGAAGGTTGGGCTTCAAAATATCGTTACCATTAATTGATTTACTTAGTAGTATAGTATTGGCTATGTTGGTAACATCAGCAATTGGTACTATGAAACTTGATTTTGTATCTACAGATGGGGTTGCATTTTTAATCCTGGCTTTAAGCGGTGTTTTATGGGTTTTGTTCTGTTTTGTATTTTTGGCACGACATATATTTGTGCGTCATTGGTTTACAAATGCGATTATAGGTATTGGTCAATCTATGGGCACTACTGCAACTGGATTATTATTTGCTCATGTTGTTGATCCAAAACAGCGAACTGGAGCTGTTGAAAGTTTTGGATATAAACAGCTGCTTTTTGAGCCTTTTATGGGAGGAGGAATAGTTACTGCTATGTCTATGCCTATGATTGTATTATTTGGATTACCTAAATTTATGGTGATCTGTGCTATGGTGTCATTTGCGTGGTTGACATTTGGTGTACTTGCTCTAAACAAACATCCCTAGCAACGTGATATACTATAATATATGGATAAACTCATTCCTTTTTTGGCTGATGGATTAGTTTTTATAATTGTAGCTATCTCTTCTTTTTTCCTGATTGTTAAGGTTCCTAACAATCGAAAGTACTTAACTTACGGGCGTATTTTAGTGGCAGGACTTACATCTTATTTGATTGCTAAGATAATGAGTATAGTTTATCAACCAAGTAGCATGCGTCCTTTTGAACTTATGAATGTTAATCCAGGTGCTTCATATATGGACAATCCTGGTTTCCCGTCTGATCACTCTCTGTTTGTTTGGGCTATAGTGTTTGCGGTGATTTATGCAGTTCGTAATAAGATTTTATCTTTAAGTTTAATAATATTAGCTTTTTTGGTTTGTGTTGGTAGAGTTATGGCATTAGTTCATACTCCACTTGATGTGATTGGTGGAATAGTCGCGGCGATGATCGGAGCTATGTGGTATATAGATGAGCTAAGTTGCAAAAAACGCAAAACTAATGTATAATATCCATCATGGATTACGTATATGAGTCGCAACCTGCAATTATAGGACAAGACAAGCGACTACTCGCCAAGATATTGGTAGTGGGCGCTGTATTAGGTGCGGTTATCTGTGTTATTTCTTATGTGTTGTGGCGTTTTGTGCTTAGTGATATCGTCTGTACTGCGGGTCAATCTATTTGCGTGGAGGCTAATTCATATGCTGGTAATATAGCATTAGTTTTAGGTGCTATTATAGGTGTGATTTCACTTGTGAGAATTGGCGTATATAGACCAGTTATTATATCTCTTGGTGCAACAATATGTCTTTGGGGGATAGGTGGCTGGCTTTTTGGTCGTAGTACGATAATATTTGCGATTGCTATAATTATACTCTACACATTATCTTATGCGTTGTTCGCTTGGATATCCCGTATCCGTAAAGCACCTGTGATGCTTATAACTTTCATTATTATCACAATACTGGCACGCATTATTCCTATGTCTTTCTAATAGAATTATTAAAGTGCTATACTTAGTTCTATGGATGTATTTTTGATTTTATTTTTTGCTATATCTGCGGCAGTTGTTATAGTTGGTCTTTTTTTGAAAATTAAAAAAATAGAAAAATCTGGAGATATTGGCTTAATAAAGTCAGATTTGCTAGAGATTAATAGATCACTAGAGTCTATGAAAGAGCGCGTTTCTGATAGGCTAGATCAGAATAATTATAAAATGCAGGAATCAATGCAAAAGCAATTAGCCCAGAGTGCAAAAATAATTTCAGACGTTAGTCATAGATTAACGAAGTTAGATGAAACTAATGCGCGTGTAATTGATGTTGCTAGTGATTTAAAGACTCTGCAAAATATACTGCAAAATCCAAAGCAACGTGGTGTCTTTGGCGAATTTTATCTACAAAGCTTACTTGAAAATGTATTACCTCCAAAGCAGTTTCAAATGCAGTATAAGTTTAAAAATGGAAGTATTGTTGACGCTGTGGTTTTTCTAGAAAAGAACATGATATTGCCTGTTGATAGTAAATTTAGTTTAGAGAATTATAATCGTATGATTGCGTCTGAGAGTAAACAGGAAAGGGTTAGCTTGCTAGCTAGAGTTCGCCAGGATTTAAAACAGCGTATTGACGAAACTAGTAAATATATATTACCGAATGAAAATACTATGGATTTTGTTTTTATGTTTATACCGTCAGAATCTTTATATTATGATTTGTTAATTGGTGGTGTTGGTACTGGAGCAGGTGCTCGGGATTTATTAGAATATGCATTTCAGGATAAAAAGGTAATAATAGTAAGCCCCACTAGTTTTATGGCATATTTGCAAACAGTTTTACAGGGTTTACGTAGCCTACAGATAGAAAAACAGGCAAAAGAAATTCAATCTCGAGTAGTACAGCTTGGACGCCATATCGATGTTTATGAACAGTTGATGCATAAGCTTGGTAATAGTTTAAGCACTACAGTGAATCACTATAATAATGCTCACAAAGAACTTAAAAAGATTGATAAAGATGTGATTAAAGTTTCAAATAAAACTCCGTCAGTTGATCCGTTATTAATAGATCGTCCACAAAAAGACGATGCCTAATAATATTTTTAATAAATCAACAACCAAAAAAGAGACCCAACTCAATCTGGATCTCTTTTATCGGTATAGATTTCTTTATTCTGCTGATTCAGTTTTTGAAGTCTTTTGCAAAACATCCTGTAAGAAGAAGCCGATACCACCTCCAATCACAGGCACTAGAATATAAACTAATACAGGCCAAACATCTTTAGATTGTAGAGTGACTGCCTTTAAGCTTAAAGCTATTGCTGGATTACAAATTACATTTGCACTCACAAAAGCTGCTGCGCCACCTGCAACTGTCAACGCTACAAATAGACCAAATCCTACAGTTAAAGCTTGTGCACCAAAATCATTTTTACGTTGAGACACGCTAGCTACTATAAAGCTAAATATCATAGCAGCGATTAATTCAGCAAGTAAAATAAACCATACGCCTGGTGTTGCGCTATTGATTTGTGAAACCTCAAGTAGCTGTGGCTGTTGTTGGCTGAGTAGTGCCATTTGATTTGTATTTATTTTTGGAATAGCTGTAGTAAATGATGTTAGAACTACTAGTGCTAACATTGCACCTAGAGCCTGTGAAAGTATATAGCCAATTGCGCGAACTCCAGAAATGCGACGAGTCACCCATGCTCCAACGGTAATCAATGGATTAACATGCGCACCAGATATTGCACCAATTGCTAAAACTATCGCAACTAAAGCAAATCCCATAGGAATGGCACCGCCGCTTGCAACTAAAGCTACAGCTGCTAATATAAATGTACCTACAAATTCTGCAATGAAAGCGCTAATTGGTAGCGATTTTGCATCTAAACTGACACGTTTTTTTGATACCTTAACTGCCTTTGTTTCAATTTCCGTAACATTTGTACTTACGGTTGCTGTATTATTCTTTGCGCCACTCTTTTTTGAAGTTGTCTTACTAGACTTCTTCGCAGGAGTGGTTTTTTTAGTCGACATATTTCCCTCCTTTATAAATGAAATATGCATTTAGTATATCATAATATAAAGATGGTATACTAGATAATATGGGATTATATATAAAGCGCGATGAAGAGCGTTCAAAAATACAGGAGAAAATAGCTGCTGATTTACGTGCAAAATCAATGCAGAACTCGGCGTTGGATTCAGAGTCTATTACAGATCTTGCCGACCAGTCTAGTTATATGGACGGTACTAAGACGTCTTCTAGCCTGCTAGGTGTGTGGATTGTTTTAGGAATTACTGGGATTGCTACGATATTGTATTTAATTATAAGATCGAGCTAATGGAGTTTATATGGAGAGCATTGAGAAAGTAAGGAAAATATTACTAGATAAAGTCTATGACTCTGATAGTCCTCGCGAGGTCCTACGTTCAAAAGAATTGAGGGGACTATATGGCTTGATTAAAACATTGCCAGTGGAAGAGCGCTCTAGTTTTGGTCAGAAAATTAACGAAATAAAACAAGAGATTGAAAAAGCTATCTTGGAACGTGAGGAAGTTTTAAATACGGTTAGTTTGCCACCAATCGACGTTACTGCGCCGATGGATATTAAC
>ERZ773069.1126-NODE-1126-length-16007-cov-11.873934_pt1 | contig 16007 bp, 9 predicted proteins | sample MGYA00580619_ERZ773069 | MGnify/ENA primary metagenome ERZ773069 (study PRJEB29015, sample SAMEA2738007) | human oral metagenome | biome: human oral; feature: human-associated habitat; material: dental | place: China | collected 2108 ...
CTTTGACGACAAGGAGTTCTCCGAGGTCAAGAACTCCAATACCACGGGCGAGAAGTCGGTCTTCGTCTTCTCACCGCTCCACCTCGAAGGGGTCGATGCGCAGTGGGCACTCATGTCGGTAACCGAGTATGACATCTTCGTCGGCAAGGCGAAACACATGATTCTCATCTGCGTCGGCATCTCGATCCTGTGCACGATTCTGCTCGTCGCACTGCTCTCCCTCTTCATTCACAAGCGGATTGCAGACCCGATCAGTGCACTCTCCGGGATGATCGCGAACTTCGCCCGTCTCGATCTGCGTGCAGAGAACAATACACGCATCCATGAGTTCCTGGAGCGTACGGACGAGGTCGGTACGATCGCCCATGAGCTGCGCCGTATGGCGAATGCCCTACGCGAGATGGTCGGCAAGATCAACGGAGCCTCGCAGTCCGTCGCGGCAACGAGCGAGGAGCTGACCGCGACGGCACAGTCCACGGCAGACTCGGCGAACAACGTCGCCTCCGCGATCCACAACATCGCAGATGGCGCGACCAATCAGGCGCAGGAGACGCAGGATGCTGCCATGCACCTCGAGGAGATCGAGCGCCTTGCCGAGGTCAACGAAAAGGTATTGGAAGACCTCAACGAGGCTGCCGGCAACATCAAATACCGCAAGGACGAGGGCTCCAAGATCCTCGCCGAGCTGATTGAGAAATCGACCGCAACCTCCAAGGCGACTGAGCAGGTCGCACGCGTCGTCGACGAGACGAACCAGAGCGCGGAACGGATCGAAGAGGCCAGCACGATGATCCAGTCCATCTCCGAGCAGACGAATCTCCTCGCACTGAACGCTGCCATCGAGGCAGCACGTGCGGGCGAGCAGGGCAAGGGCTTCGCCGTCGTCGCCGACGAGGTGAGAAAGCTCGCCGAGCAGAGCGAGGAGGCAGCGCAGCAAATCAATGATGTCATCGGCAAGAACTCCGCGCAGATCGAGAGCGCATTTGCGCTGACGAAATCGCAGGAGGACGAAGTCAAGGGGAATGTCGGGCAAGTTCGTGCTGCTGACGAGAAGTTCGCGAGCATCGCCGGCTCCGTCGAGGCCTTGACCGAGCAGGTCGAGAAGCTCACGAAGATCACGGGCGCACTCGAAACGGACTGCAAGAGCACGGTCGATACGGTGCAGAAGGTCAGCGACCTGTCCCATGCCGTGCAGCAGAAGGCGACGGACGTGTCCGCCGTCTCCGAGGAGCAGGCGGCGTCTGCCGAGGAGATCGCAGCCGCGAGCCACACGCTCGCAGATCTCGCACAGCAGCTGCAGAAGGGCGTGGCGCAGTTCCGTCTGTAGGAACGGGACGGAAAAGTAAATTATGTCGCTTCGCGTGGCGGCTGAACATATCTTCTGAAAGGCTCGCGTGAAAATATGCTTTTGGGCTAAAGATTTTTGCAAAATGCCCGATAAAGAGAATACGGGAGCGCAGGAAAAGGGAGGGATGAATCCTCCCTTTTCCTGTTGCCGAAACCAGTGCGAATAAGAATTTTTATACGGAGGGTAATGAAATGAAGTTGAAACCGAAGATGCTCTTGAGCATCGGCGTGCCCTTGATCATCGTGTTTGCCGTCATGGGCGTCATCATCTATCTGTTGGCGAGTGACGGTCTCAGGACGAGCCGACTCATCGCCATGACCGAGCGCTCCGGCCACAATGCGGCAATCATCGATGGAAATTTGTTGGGAAAAAGCGAGACGCTGGAAGCAATCGCCATGAGCTGGGCGGACAATATGCCCGAAGGCGAGGCGCTGCAGGACGCTGTTTCGCATCTGGGCGGGAGACCGGGCGTCCAGTTATTCTACATAGGGAAGCCTGACGGCTCCTATGTGTCGAGCAAACCGCTGCCCGCAGGCTACGATCCGCGCACGCGCGACTGGTACAAGAATGCGGCGGCCTCCGACAAGGTGGAGATTTCCCCTGTCTATCCGACGGCGTCGGATCATACGAATGTCGTGACGCTGAGCCGCGCCGTGCGAAGAAACGGCGAGCTCATCGGCGTCATCGGCATGAATCTCGCGGTCGAGCAGATTACAGAGTTCCTCAAGGACATCAAGGTCGGTGAGACGGGATCGCTCTTTGTCTTGGGACCGAACAGCGAGTATATTTATCACAAGAAGTTCACACTTGACGATCCGCCGCTCAATGAGCTCGACGGCGGCAAGTACAAGGATCTTGCCGCACGCTTCACATCAGATGAAGCACAGGCTTTTGAAGCGGAATTCCAAGGCGTCAAGAAGTTCTTCCGTTCTGAGCCGATCGGGACGACGGGTTGGCACATTGTCATCGAGATGCCGTTCTCTGAAGCGTTTGCGGCGGCGACGCGTATGTCGTATGCGATCCTTGGCATCAGCCTCGCGGCGCTTGCACTTCTCGGCGGCATCACGTATTACTTCCTCACGGGCATGATTTCGCCCATCGAGATTTTGTCTGAGTCGATGGGCTTCATCTCCAAGGGAGATCTCACGCACAAGCTTCCCACGAGCGAACGCGTCGACGAGATTGGCGTGCTGCAGAACAGCTCGAGTGCGATGCTCGCGACGCTGCGCAAAATGGTCGAAGACACAGTGAAGGCGGCCGAACAAGTGCTTGCATCCTCCGAGACATTGACGGCAAGTTCGACGCAGACGGCAAATGCGTCGCAGGCTGCGGCGGAAGCCGTCGTCGATATCGCCGAGCGCGCGGCAGAGCAGAACGATATCGTGGAGATGGCGAACGAAGTCGCACACAATATGGGAGCGCAGACCGCAGACATCGCCAAGGTCGTCGATGCTTCGACGAAGGTTGCCGACGAGACGGAAGCAGCGACGAGAGAAGGCAGGGAGGCGCTCGGTAAGGCGGTTGCGGGCGTCGAGAATCTTGCGACGGGAGCTGCTAAGGTTGGCGCCGCCGTCCAGCACCTCTACGACGGCTCGAAGAACATCGCGGAAATGAATGAGCTCATTACGAGCATCGCGGGACAGACGAAACTTCTCGCCTTGAACGCTGCCATCGAGGCGGCACGTGCGGGCGAGCAGGGCAAGGGCTTCGCCGTCGTCGCTGACGAGGTGAGAAAGCTCGCCGAGCAGAGCGAGCAGGCAGCGCAGCAAATCAATGATGTCATCGGCAAGAACACCGCGCAGATTGAGAGTGCATTCTCGCTGACCAAAACGCAGGAAGGCGCAGTCAAGGAGAACGTGTGCGAGGTGCAGGCGGCCGACGAGAAGTTCGCAAGCATCGCGGAAGCCGTCAAGGCGCTGATCGAGGAGATCGAGACGCTCACGAAGATCACGGGGCAGCTGACGAAGGATGCGGCGAGCACGACGGACATCGTGAATCAGGTCGGCGCGGTGTCGCATACGGTGCAGCAGAAGGCGACGGACGTCTCCGCCGTCTCTGAGGAACAGGCGGCATCGACCGAGGAAATCGCCGCCGCAAGCCACACGCTCGCGGAGCTTGCACAGAAGCTGCAGGACGGCGTCTCGAAGTTCCGGCTTTGAGAGCGCGCACTGCCGCATCTTGCCAAAATGCCATTCTTATGGTATCCTTTTGTCGGTAAAGGCGATGAGGAAGAGGAGTACGCTGCAAGCGCCGCTTCAGAGAGGGGATGGCTGGTGAGAATCCCTGCGGCGGGCGGCGGAAGGTCGCTTCGGAGCTTTCGGGCTGAAGCCGCATGGCGCATTTTGCTGTTCGGTGCGTAGGCGCGGGCGCGGCGGCGGCGTTATGCCTTGGAGCTGCAGGGCGTTTCGCCTTGCGGGAAGTTAGGTGGTACCACGGAAGCAGGCTCTTCCGTCCTTTCGGACGGGAGAGCTTTATTTTTTGTTTGCGGGAGGTTTATGCGGGCTGCGGGGATTTTTCTTGCGGCAGTCCGTGCTTCCTGCAGGGGACTTTCGCGTCAATACGACATGTATGGAGGTTTTTTCATGGCAAAGGACAATATCCCGAAGGTTTATGAGCCGCAGTCGTTTGAGAAGAGATGGTACGAGTTCTGGGAGAAGAACGATCTCTTTCATGCCGAACCCGAGGAGGGAAAGAAGCCGTTTTCCATCGTGATTCCGCCGCCCAATGTGACGGGGCAGCTGCACATGGGGCATGCGCTCGACAATACCTTGCAGGACATTTTGATCCGCTGGCGGCGCATGCAGGGCTATAATACTCTTTGGATGCCGGGCTGCGACCATGCGGGCATCGCGACGCAGGCGAAGGTGGAGGCGGCGCTTCGCGCAGAGGGTACGAACCGCTACGAACTCGGGCGCGAGAAGTTCACGGAGCGCGTCTGGCAGTGGAAGGAGGAGTACGGCAGCCGCATCATGTATCAGCTCCGAACGCTCGGCTCTTCGTGCGACTGGGCGCGCGAGCGCTTCACGATGGACGAGGGCTGCTCGCGCGCCGTGCGCGAAGTTTTCGTGAGCCTTTACGAGAAGGGGCTGATCTATCAGGGGACGCGCATTACGAATTGGTGCCCGTCGTGCAATACGGCACTCTCGGATATCGAAGTCGAGCACGAGACGGAAGCGGGTCATCTCTGGCATCTGCGCTATGCTTTCGAGGACGGCGAGGGCTATGTCGAGATCGCGACGACGCGCCCGGAGACGATGTTCGGCGATACGGGAATCGCCGTGCATCCCGATGATGCACGCTACAAGGAACTCGTCGGCAGGAACGTCATCCTGCCCATCGTCAACCGCCCGATTCCCATCTTTGCCGACGAGTACGTCGATCCCGCCTTCGGTACGGGCGCGGTCAAGGTCACGCCTGCGCACGATCCGAACGACTTCGAAATGGGGCTTCGTCATGACCTGCCGCAGGTGCGCGTCATAGAAAATGACGGCACGATGTCGGAAGGTCTCGGCAAGTACGCGGGACTCGACCGCTACGAGTGCCGCAAGATGCTCGTCAAAGACCTCGAAGAGGCGGGCGTTCTCGTCTCCACAGAGGAGCATGAGCACGCCGTCGGCCACTGCTCGCGCTGCCATACGACGGTCGAGCCGCTCGTCTCCAAGCAGTGGTTCGTGAAGATGGAGAGCCTGGCTGCGCCCGCGATCGAGGCGGTGCAGGACGGCCGCATCAAGTTCGTGCCCGAGCGCTTCACGAAGATCTATGTGAACTGGCTCGAAAACATCCGCGATTGGTGCATCTCGCGTCAGCTTTGGTGGGGGCATCGCATCCCCGCGTGGTATTGCGAAGACTGCAAGGAGACGGTCGTCTCGCGCGAGGACGTCGAGACTTGCCCAAAGTGCGGCGGCCATCATCTGCACCAAGATGAGGACGTGCTCGACACATGGTTCAGCTCGGGACTCTGGCCGTTCGAGACGATGGGCTGGCCCGAGGAGACGCCGGAGCTCAAGCAGTTCTACCCGACGAGCGTTCTCGTGACGGGCTATGACATCATCTTCTTCTGGGTCGCACGCATGGTCATGATGGGCTTGGAGTTCGGCAAGGACATCCCTTTCCGCCACGTATTCATCCACGGTCTCGTGCGCGACAGCGAGGGGCGCAAGATGTCGAAGTCGCTCGGCAACGGCATCGATCCCGTCGAGGTCATCGACAAGTACGGCGCGGACACCCTGCGCTTCATGCTCATTACGGGCAACACGCCGGGCAACGACATGCGCTTCTACTGGGAGCGCGTCGAAGCGGCGCGAAATTTCGCGAACAAGCTGTGGAACGCCTCGCGCTTCATGCTCATGAATTTGGAGGACTTCGATGCGAGCTTCACTCCGACGGCGGAGGACTATACGCTTGCCGACCGCTGGATCTTGTCGCGCTGCCAGAAAACGGCGGCGGGCGTGACGGAGAATCTGGAGAAGTTCGAGCTGGGCGAAGCGGGGCGCATGATCTACGAGTTTATCTGGAGCGAGTTTTGCGACTGGTACATCGAGCTGGCAAAAGCGCGGCTCTATGACAAGGACGCGGCGGGCGAGCGCTCGAAGAAGACGGCACAGTATGTCCTCTCGTACGTCTTGGAGCGCACGCTTCGCCTGCTGCACCCCTTCATGCCGTTCCTCACGGAGGAGATTTGGCAGCGCGTGCCGCATGAGGGCAGGAGCGTCATGATCGCGCCGTGGCCCGAGGCGGACGAGAGTCTCGTCGACGAGGCAGCGGAGCGCGAGATGGCGAGCATCATGGAAGTGATCGTGCGCATCCGCAACATGCGTGCCGAGGTCGAGGCCGCGCCGGGCAAGAGGAGCGAGGTCATTTTGCACTTCGCGGACAAGGCGCTCGCGCCCGTATTCACTGCGCACGCCGCGTACTTCGCCGCGCTCTCGTGGGCGGAGCCTCTGACCGTCTTGGAGGACGGCGCGGCGAAGCCCGAGAACGCCATGGCGGCGATCGTCGCAGGCGTCGAGATCTACCTGCCTTTGAAGGGGCTCATCGACGTCGAGAAGGAAAAGGCGCGTCTGGAAAAAGAATTGGCGAACCTCATCGGCGAGGAGAAGCGCCTCGGCGGCAAGCTCGCGAACGAGGGATTCGTCAAGAAGGCGCCGCCCGCCGTCGTGGAAAAGGAGCGCGAGAAGCTCGAAGCGGCGAAGGAGAAGAAGAAGGCCGTCGAAGAGCGCCTCGCCTATCTGGCGAAACTCTGAGGAAGGTGGGGAAATGGACTACAAGGAAAGTCTTTCTTACCTCGAAAGTCTCAACGTCTTCGGCTCGAAGCTCGGCCTTTCGCGCATCGAGCGGCTCACGGAGCTGCTCGGACACCCCGAAAGGCGATACGGCACGGTGCACGTCACAGGCACGAATGGCAAGGGCTCGGTCAGCGCCATGACGGCGGCGATTTTGACGGAGTCGGGCTTTAGGACGGGACTCTACACCTCGCCGCATCTCACTTCCTACACGGAGCGCTTCGTCATCGACGGCGAGCAGGCGAGCGAGGCGGATTTCGCGGCAGCGATCTCGGCTGCAAAAGAGGCGGCGGAGGCGATGCTCGCAGAAGGCGCGGAGCAGCCGACCGAGTTCGAGGTGCTGACGGCGGCGGCGTTCTATTATTTCGCCGAAAAGCACGTCGACTATGCCGTCATCGAGGTCGGTCTGGGCGGCCTTCTCGACTCGACGAACGTCATCATGCCCGAGGTCGCCGTCATCACGAACGTCGCCATGGAGCACGCCGACCGCTGCGGCGGCACGCTCGAAGGCGTCGCGCATCACAAGGCGGGCATCATCAAGCGGGGCGTGCCCGTCGTCACGGCGGCTGAGGGCATGACGCTCGACGTCGTGCGCCGAAAGGCCGCGGAGGAGGGAAGCGAAATCTTCGCCTATGGCGAAGATTTCCGCGCGGCCGCAGGTGTTGAAGGAATCGACTTCTCATCGAAGGACGGCGGCGCGGCGCACTACGCGCTCGCTCTTGGCGGCGCATACCAGCATCAGAACGCCGCGCTCGCCATTCGGACGGCGATGCTTCTCGCCGAGAAGCATCGCGCCGTCACGCACGAGACAATCGCCCGCGCCTTGAAGTCCGTCGCCTGGCCGGGGCGCTTCGAGCGCTTCGCGCTCGAAGGCGTGCGCATCGTCGTCGACGGCGCACACAACCCGGCGGGGGCGGCGGCTCTCAAGGAGAGCCTTGACGCGACATTCGCGGGCGAGAAGCGCGTGCTGCTCCTCGGCATCTTGGAGGACAAGGACTATCGTGCAATGCTTCGGACGCTCGTGCGTGCGGACGATCGCGTCGTCATCACGCCGCCGGATTCGGCACGCGCGGGCGACCCCGAGAACCTTGCCCGCGTCGCGCGGGAAATCACGCGGGAGGTCGAAGTCGTCCCGGCTGCGGATGCGGCGCTCTCGCGTGCGCTCGACCGGGCGGCCGGGCGGCGCATCCTCTGCGCGGCAGGCTCCTTGTATCTCATAGGGAACTTGCGGCGTCTGCTTTTGGAGAGGGGGGCGCACCATGACGGCTAAGGACAGCCTGTCGGATTATCTTGCGGGCGGCATCTACTATGCCATCTTGCTCGAAGCCTTCCTCATTGCGCTCTCGCCGCCCCTGGCGACGGCGGCTCTGCTCCTCGGCGTCATCTTCTGGCTCGCACGCCTCGTCGTCGACAAGGAGTGCCGCCGCTTCCGCCGCCTGCCCTACGACGTGCCCGCCGCGCTCTTCGCGCTTTTGGGCGCGGTTTCCATCTTCGTCTCGCCCGACCGCGGCTTCAGCTTCTACAACTACTACAACCTCGTCGGCGTCTACCTTCTGACGTATCTTCTGATCGGACAGAACGTCCAGGCGTCGCAGGACATCCGCAAGATCGTCTACGCGCTCGGTCTCTCGTGCGTGCTCGTCGTGCTCTACGGCTTCTACCAGTTCGCCTTCGGCATCGACACGAGCACGATGAAGTGGGTCGACGGCGACGCCTTCCCCGAGCTCAAGAAGCGCGTCTTCTCGACGTGGGAGAACCCCAACATCCTCGCGGGCTATCTCGATGTCGCCATGTGCTTTGCCTTCGCCTTTTTCGTGAAGATGCGCGATCAACGACGGCGCATCGCGCTCGGTGCGGCGCTCGTGCTCCTGGCAGCGTGCCTCGCGATGACGTATGCACGCATGGCGTTCCTCGTCGTCGCCCTGATCTTCATCCTCTACGGTATGTTCCGCGACGGGCGCGTGCTGCTTGCGGTCGGCGTCGTCGCGGGCGCGCTCTTCCTCCTCGACCCCGCGCTTCTCGACCGCGTGACGTCGGTCTTCACGCGCGTCGACACCTCGTCGGAAATGCGCCTTGCGCTGTGGGAAAGCACGCTCGCCATGATCGGCGACCATCCGTTCTTCGGCATCGGCTGGGGTGCCTACTGGATGGTCTACCCCGAGTACGACTTCTATCTGCAGGGCGCGGACGTGCTCATCGTCCACGCGCACAACATGTATCTGAACTACGCGGCGGAGATCGGCGTCGTCGGCGCCGTATCCTTCCTGTGGTTCTTCTTCGGCACGATGGGGCTGGCCTTCTTCTCGAAGGTGCACGACAGCGAGGGCTTCCGCCAAGGGCTGATGCTGGGGATCAGCCTCGCGTTCTTCTCCATCGCGCTGAACGGCCTCACGGACGACGTGCTCTTCAACATCCCGTCGTCGATGCTCCTGTGGCTTCTCGCGGCGCTCGCCGCCGTCACGGAGTTCGCGGGCAACGAGGAGGACGAAGCCATCGTCATGGACGAACTGGCGGCGAGGAAGCGGCAGAAGCTTCGAGAGCTTCGCCAGAGGGCGAAAGAGGGCGGCGAATCGCCCAAAAATAGCGGCGAAGAGTCCGAAAATTGACTTGACGCTAAAGCGTCGAAGTGGTATTCTTTAGCTTAGGATATAATTGTCGCATAGTAGTACGATAAGCCTCAGTTATCCCATTTTCGCGCGATAGCGAGAAGCTATCATGCGGAAACGGAAGAGGAGGGTGAGTTCGGCTGCGGCGGCAGTTCATCACTGGAAGCCCGGCTCTTCCTGCTTTCCCGGGAGAAGCGGCGGTTTCCTTAGATTACACGGGCCGGACGGCCTTGTGAGGGAGGATGTATTGAATGATTGACATCTCGGATCGCGTACGCAACAAAGACCTGCAGGCGAAGATCGTGAGCGCGGAGGAAGTGGCTGCCTACATCAAGCCGGGCATGAGCATCGGCATGAGCGGCTTCACCGCTTCCGCTTATCCAAAGGCCATTCCGCTTGCCCTGGCCGAGCGCATGAAGAAGGAGCCCTTCAAGATCGACCTCTGGACGGGCGCTTCGACCGGCCCGGAGCTTGACGACACGCTTGCAGCCGTCCACGGCATCAAGAAGCGCCTGCCGTACCAGACGGACGCCATTCTCAGGGGCGAGATCAACGATGGCTCCGTCGACTATCTTGATCTTCATCTGAGCGAGTCCGCACAGCTCGCACGCGTCGGCTACCTCGGCAAGCTCGACATCGCCATCGTCGAAGCCGTCGCCATCACAGAAGAGGGCAACATCATTCCGTCGACTTCGCTCGGCAACGCTGCCTCTTATGTGCAGCAGGCCGACATCGTCATCGTCGAGGTCAACACGACGCAGCCGCTGGAGCTTGAGGGCATGCATGACGTCTACGTGCCGCTCGACCCGCCGAATCGTCTGCCGATTCCCATCGTGAAGGCAGATGACCGCGTTGGCACGCCGTTCATCCCGTGCACGCCGGACAAGATCAAGTACATCGTGCCGTGCGACATCAAGGATCACACGCGTGACCTCGCGCCGATCGACGAGAACTCGAAGAAGATGTCGCAGTTCACGCTCGAATTCCTCAACGCCGAGATCAAGGCGGGCCGTATGCCGAAGAACCTCCTGCCGCTGCAGTCGGGCGTCGGCAACGTCGCGAACGCCGTCATGGCGGGCTTCGTTGACTCCGACCTCGAAGACCTCACGGTCTACACCGAGGTCATCCAGGACGGCATGCTCGACCTCATCGACGCAAACAAGCTGAACTTCGCCTCGGGCACGGCGTTCTCGCCCTCGCCGGCAGGCATGGAGCGCTTCTACAAGGACGTCGCGAAGTACAAGAAGTACCTGCTGCTGCGTCCGCAGGAAATCTCCAACAGCCCGGAAGTCGTCCATCGCCTCGGCGTCATCGCCATGAACACGGCTCTTGAAGTCGACATCTACGGCAACGTGAACTCCACGCACGTCACGGGCACGAAGATGATGAACGGCATCGGCGGCTCGGGCGACTTCGCGAGAAACGCCTTCCTGACGATCTTCTACACGCCTTCCGTTGCGAAGAACGGCGCGATCTCGTCCGTCGTTCCGATGTGCTCGCATATCGATCACACGGAGCACGACGTTGACGTCATCATCACGGAGCAGGGCATCGCGGATCTGCGCGGCCTTGCACCGAGGGCGCGCGCCTTGGAGATCATCAACAACTGCGTGCATCCCGACTACAAGCCGGTGCTGCTTGACTACTACAACAGAGCCGTAGAGGCCACCAAGCATGCACATACGCCGCACATCATCAAGGAAGCGCTTTCCTTCCATGAGAAGTTCATCGAAACGAAATCCATGAAATAAGGCGCAGAAAACATTTTTTGAACGGATCGGAAATCAATTGGGGAAAAGGAAGCGGCTATAGACCGCTCGGACTTCTGCGGCAAAGACACGCAGGAGACGAGCGGGTGCGCCCCTTTTCGCATTCCCTGACAGGAGGAAAACAATATGAGCAATGAGAAAATCCAGGCCGAGTTGGAAAAGTACGAGGCTGACCTGAAAAAGACCACCGCGAAATTCCCGCTTCGCCCGCACGTTCCCGAGCAGGGTCTCTACACGCCGCTCGACGTCGAGGGCGAGAACTACGTCGAGGATCTCGGCGTTCCGGGCCAGTTCCCCTACACGCGTGGCGTGCAGCCTACGATGTATCGCGGCCGCTTCTGGACGATGCGTATGTACGCCGGCTTCTCCACGGCCGAAGAGTCCAACAAGCGCTACCGCATGTTGATCGCGACAGGCGCGTCGGGCCTCTCGTGCGCCTTCGATCTGCCGACGCAGATCGGCTACGACTCCGACGATTCGATTTCCGAAGGCGAGGTCGGCAAGGTCGGCGTGGCGATCGATTCGCTCGCTGACATGGAGACCCTCTTCGACCAGATTGATCTCGGCAAGGTCTCGACGTCCATGACGATCAACGCCCCGGCTTCCGTGCTTCTTGCGATGTACATCGCCGTTGCTGAGAAGCAGGGCGTGCCCGCAGACAAGCTCACGGGCACGATTCAGAACGATATCCTCAAGGAGTATGCGGCTCGCGGCACCTACATCTTCCCGCCGCGTCCGTCCATGCGCCTCATCACCAACATCTTCGCTTACTGCTCGAAGAACGTACCGAAGTGGAACACCATTTCCATCTCGGGCTACCATATCCGCGAAGCCGGTTCCACGGCTGCCCAGGAAATCGCGTTCACGATTTCCGACGGCATCGCCTACGTCAATGCCGCCATCGAGGCGGGACTCAACGTCGACGATTTCGCGGGCCGTCTCTCCTTCTTCTGGAACGCGCACAACAACGTGCTCGAAGAAGTCGCGAAGTATCGTGCATCCCGCCGCATCTGGGCGAAGATCATGCGCGACCGCTTCGGCGCGAAGAAGGACAAGTCCATGAAACTCCGCTTCCATACCCAGACTGCAGGCTCCATGCTCACGGCGCAGCAGCCGGACAACAACATCGTCCGCGTCGCGCTGCAGACGGCGGCAGCCGTCATGGGCGGCACGCAGTCCCTCCATACGAACTCCCGCGACGAAGCGCTCGCGCTTCCGACGGAAGAGTCCGTCTCCATCGCTCTGCACACGCAGCACATCGTTGCGCATGAGAGCGGCCTCGCTGACGTCATCGATCCGCTGGCAGGCTCCTACTATGTAGAGGCCATGACGAACCGGATCGAGAAGGAAGCGATGGAGTACATCAAGAAGATCGACGAGATGGGCGGCGCTGTCGCTGCCATCGAGAAGGGCTACATCCAGAAGGAAATCCAGGACAGTGCTTATGCCTGGCAGATGGATGTCGAGTCCGGCGCTCGCGTCATCGTCGGCGTCAACAAGTATCAGAAGGAAAACGAGGAGCCGCCGAAGGATCTCCTGAAGGTCGACGCCTCCGTCGGCGAGAAGCAGAAGAAGAAGCTCGCCGAGGTCAAGGCGAAGCGCGACAACGCAGCTGTGAAGTCCGCGCTCGAAGCCCTCAAGAAGGCGTGCGAGGATGAGAAGGAAAACCTCATGCCGCACATCCTCACGGCTGTCAAGACGTATGCGACGCTCGGTGAAATCTGCGGCGTCATGCGCAGCGTCTTCGGCGAATACGAGGCTCATACGTCCCTGTAATCCGCAGGGCTTTTGGGGAAGCCGTCCGTTTTTCGGGCGGCCGCACCCTGCATTCCTTTCTCTACTTGAACTTGGAGGTAATTTCAAATGGCAAAAATCAGGGTATTGGTAGCAAAACCGGGCTTGGACGGCCATGATCGCGGCGCGAAAGTCGTCGCGCGTGCTCTTCGTGATGCAGGATTCGAGGTCATTTACACAGGTCTTCGCCAGACTCCGGAGCAGATTACGGAAGCAGCTCTGCAGGAAGACGTCGATGTCATCGCGCTGAGCATCCTCTCGGGCGCTCATCCGCATCTCTTCCCCAAGGTTGTCGAGCTTGTGCGCAGCAAGGGCATGAAGGACACGCTGATCATTGGCGGCGGCGTCATTCCTGAGACGGACATCCCCGCACTCAAAGAAGCGGGCATTGCCGCCGTCTTCACGCCGGGCACGCCGACGGGCGACATCGTCGATTTCATCAACGAGCATGTGAAGAAGTAAGAGTTCGATATGGGGCTGGCAGCAGTTCGTCTGCCGCCAGCCTTGCTTTTATCCGTATCATGCGCGAAATTTCGGGAAACAACGGGCAATTCTGTGTTTTTCGAGATTTTCCGGAACAATGGCATAGGTGGTGCATTCCATGGACATAGCCAAGGAACTCCTGCAAGGAAATCGCCTCGCGCTTTCGAGAGCCATCACGGCGATCGAGAACGAGGCGGAAAATGCCATCGACATCATGAAGGCGCTCTACCCGCATACGGGTCACGCCTATGTGCTCGGCATCACGGGGCCTCCGGGCGCCGGCAAGAGCACGCTGACGGACAAGCTCGCGAACGAATACCGCAAGCAGGGCAAGACCGTCGGCGTCATCGCCATCGACCCGACCAGCCCGTTTTCGGGCGGCGCCATCCTGGGCGACCGCATCCGCATGGCGAGTCTGGCGATGGACGAAGGCGTATTCATCCGCAGCATGGGGACACGCGGCAGCTTGGGCGGCCTTTCGCACAAGACGGCGGACGCCGTCAAGGCGATGGACGCTTTTGGCAAGGACATTATCTTTGTCGAGACCGTCGGCGTCGGGCAATCCGAGGTCGACATCGTTCGGGCAGCCGATACGACGATGGTCGTATTGATTCCCGGCATGGGCGATGACATCCAGGCCATCAAGGCGGGCGTCTTGGAGATCGGCGACGTGTTCGCCATCAACAAGGCAGATCTCGACGGCGCGGACAAGCTCGTGCGCGAGATCAACATGATGCTCGATTTGGACGGCGTGATGAAAGACTGGCGGCCGCCCATCGACAAGGTCATAGCAAACCAACAGATCGGCGTCAAGGAACTTGTCGCATCCGTCGACAAGCACCGCGCCTACATCGAGGAGAAGGGGATTCTCGCCGAGCGGCGCACGAAGCGCACGAAGGACGAGATGATCGATATCCTCGAAAGCAATATCGGCTCGTACGTCAAGAGCAAGGTTGTCGATTCGGGCAAGCTTGACGCGTTCGTCGCCGACATCAAGGAAGGCAGGACAGATCCCTACACCGTCACGCAAGACATCATGAAAAATATGCTCAAGTGACGGCAGATCTTTCTATATTAGGAGGTAATCCACATGTTCAAAGTTATGGGTGTAGACCACATCGGCATTGCTGTCAACGATCTCGACGAGGTTGGCAAGTTCTGGACGGAGCAGCTGGGCATCCCGTGCACGGGCAAGGAAGTTGTTGCCGAGCAGAAGGTCGAGACGAGCTTCAACCCGACGCCGAACGGTTCGGAGATCGAGCTTCTCGCGGCGACGGAGCCGACGAGCCCGATCGCGAAGTTCATCGAGAAGAACGGCGGCAGAGGCGGCATCCAGCACATCGCTCTTCGCGTAGACAACATCGAGAACGCGATCGCCGACCTCATGGCGAAGGGCGTGAAGATGATCGACGAGAAGCCGCGCTACGGTGCGGGCGGCGCGAAGATCGCCTTCATCCATCCGAAAGCCACGCACGGCGTCCTCCTCGAAATCTGTGAGCACGAAGACCGCTGAACCCTTGCCGCATAGCCTGCGCCTGTGCGCTTGGGATGAGCGGGAATGAAAGAGTCGGGCTTGACCGCCTGGACTTTCATAAGGTACTATATACGAGAAAGATTCGACATAGAGGAGGAAGAGTATGGCTACAGTTCAGGAAAAAATCGCCCTCATGCACGCCAAGAAGGAACATATCCAACTGGGCGGCGGACAGAAGCGCATCGACAAGCAGCATGAAAAGGGCAAGATGACGGCTCGCGAGCGCATCGAGAAGCTCTTTGATGAGAACACCTTCGTCGAGCTTGACATGTTCATGAAGCATCGCTGCACGAACTTCGGACAGGACAAGAAGGAACTGCCGGGCGAAGGCGTCGTCACGGGCTACGGCACGGTCGACGGCCGCCTTGTCTACGCTTTCGCGCAGGACTTCACGGTCGAGGGCGGCTCCTTGGGCGAGAAGCACGCGCACAAGATCTGGAAGGTCATGGATCTCTCGATGAAGATGGGTGCTCCGTGCATCGGCATCAACGACTCGGGCGGCGCACGCATCCAGGAAGCCGTTGACGCGCTTTCGGGCTATGCGGGCATCTTCTACCGCAACACGGCGGCTTCGGGCGTCGTGCCGCAGATCTCCGTCATCATGGGACCGTGCGCGGGCGGCGCTGTCTACAGCCCGGCCATCACGGACTTCATCTACATGGTCAAGAACACGAGCCAGATGTTCATCACGGGACCTGCCGTCATCAAGTCCGTCACGGCGGAAGAGGTCACGGCGGAAGCCCTCGGCGGCGCCATGACGCACAACTCGGTCTCGGGCGTCGCGCACTTTGCGGCGGAGAACGAGGACGACTGCATCCAGCAGATCCGCTACCTGCTTTCCTTCCTGCCGAGCAACAACATGGACGACGCGCCAATCGTCGAGACGGGCGACGACCCGTCCCGCATGGACGAGTCCCTGAACACGGTCATTCCCGACAACCCGAATGCGCCGTACAACATGAAGGACGTCATCCGCAGCATCGTCGACAACGGCGAGTTCTACGAAGTGCATCAGTATTTCGCGACGAACATCATCACCTGTTTCGCACGCTTCGACGGCCGCTCCGTCGGCATCATCGCGAACCAGCCGAACGTCATGGCGGGCTGCCTCGATGTCAACGCTTCCGACAAGGCGGCGCGCTTCATCCGCTTCTGCGATGCGTTCAACATCCCGCTCGTCAACCTCGTCGA
>ERZ773069.1128-NODE-1128-length-15961-cov-4.713316_pt1 | contig 15961 bp, 19 predicted proteins | sample MGYA00580619_ERZ773069 | MGnify/ENA primary metagenome ERZ773069 (study PRJEB29015, sample SAMEA2738007) | human oral metagenome | biome: human oral; feature: human-associated habitat; material: dental | place: China | collected 2108 ...
ATATATTTAACTATTTCAAATTTTTTGTAAACAAAAAATATGCCATTCATCTCACGACTGACACCCTACGAGTGCTAGAGTCGCAAGTATTCTGGCATAATTCATAAAAGATTTACTAAATATAATTAGTAAGTATTTTTAATGGCTGTTGCAAAATAATAAAAAGTAGAAAATAGTTCGTTACTGAGTAAATTTCTTAACGATAAAAATCAAGAATTCGCTGTAATTTCAAAAAAATCTATGATACAATTAATTAATTAATTGGAATAAATAAACATTAAATAATGACTAAAATAGCACCTATGCCAGTAGGTGCTATTTTTTTATTTTATATCTAGTTTTTCCAAAAACTCTAACTGCAATATACATCAGTCTAGCTAAAATAGGATTAACTCCTTCTTCTTTTAAGATTTCAAAGAATATTTTATCTGCCTTTTTTCTTTCAATATTCAGCTCACAGCCCTTTGAATAAAGATAGTCATGCACAACACTTGCCCCACTATGTTTTCCATAAGGAAGAACAATAGCTCTAAATATTCTAGGTATAGAAGCATAATCTGTTACAAAAGATTTAGGTACTCTTATAACATAATTTTCTATCTGATATATATAATCAGAAATTAATTCAAACTTTCCATTCATAAGATCCTTAACCAATAACTTTGACATTTCCATAAGCTTCACCTCCATTTTCTATATCATAATAGCTTTTAATATAATTTTCATTCACTCAAAAACCTTATATACTTCTATAAAAATATTAAAATTCTATTTCAAATTTACATTTTATTTAAAACATAAAAAACTATATTAAAATTATATGTTTTTTTATTTGACATTATATATTAATTAGTTGTATAATTATCTTAAAAAAAGAGGGTGATTTATATAGAAAAAAATAAAGCATTCTCAACTTTTGAGATAATACTATCTATTTTAATTTTTTCAATTTTATTGAATATTGCATTTCTAAAGTACAAGGAATTTAAAGAGTTAAGGGATATAAATGAAGCCAAAACAAAGATTACAGAAGCATTTTATTTGGTATCAACAACTTCTTTGAAACAGAAAAGAAAGCAAGAATTAGAATTAGACCTTTCTGCAAAAAAAATTGTAATATCAGATAAAGCACTTCAATCACAAGATATAGAGCTTCCAAAAAATTTAATTTATTATCATACGTATACATCTAATTTAAAAAATTTTAAATTCTCTTTTACTAAAAATGGTAATATTTCCAAGTCATTTTCAATATATATTTTTAACAAAGAGAAAAAAGTAAGATATAAGCTTTCATTTTATGGCTTCGATAGAAGTAAATTTTTAAAAATCAATAGTTATCGTAAGAAAAATAATAATGAAATAAATTATAACAATATTGCTGACTATCATAAAAATACTAATGAAGATAGAGAAAGTTTTTACAAGGACTGGCGAAAAGAATGATTAAGAAATTATTTCTATGCTTTTTATTTTTGTTCATATGCTTAAATATCTTTTCTAAACAAAGTAAAAAAAATGTAGTTAGAATTGATATTATAGGCAAAAATGCTAATAGAAGCTATTTTATTAAATTTTCAGATGAGAATAATTTGAATAGTTTTGAAGTGTATGATGAAGATAATTAATTTTCAAAAAGGAAAGAAAAATGGAAAAAATAGAGAATTATTTTAAAAAGTCAATTAATAGTAGTATGGATAATAATAAAATTTCACTTATTGAGGATATAGAAGAGCTATATGCTAGAGAAAATCTGAGTTCTAACAAAGGTATCTTCTACATATTATTAGAGGCTATAAAATTTTTAGCAAGTGATATACATATAGAAGCCTTAAATAATATAGTTAGGATTAGATATAGAATAAATGGTATTTTAAAAGAAGTCGCTAGAATAGATAAAAGTTTTCTAGCAGCTATAAGTTCAAAGATAAAAATATTATCTTCTTTGGATATAGTTGAGAAAAGAAAACCTCAAGATGGTAGATTTTCACTTAGATATAAAGGAAGAGAAATAGATTTTAGAACTTCTATCATGCCCACTATGAATGGTGAAAAAATTGTAATCAGAATTTTAGATAAGTTTAACTATAATTTTACCTTAGATGATTTATATTTATCAGAAGAAAATAAAAGAATTTTCTATAAGGCTATCAATCAAAACAATGGTATTATCATAGTAAATGGACCAACAGGTTCAGGAAAATCTAGCACTTTATATAGTATATTGAAATATAAAAATAAAGAAGAAGTTAATATTTCAACTGTAGAAGACCCTATTGAATATCAAATTGAAGGAATTAATCAAGTTCAATGTAAGAATGAATTAGGTTTAAATTTTGCTACAATTTTAAGGTCTTTATTAAGGCAAGATCCCGATATTTTAATGATAGGAGAAATTAGAGATAAGGAAACAGCTGAAATAGCTGTTAAGGCTTCATTGACAGGACATTTAGTTTTTTCAACTCTACATTCAAATGATAGCTTAGGTTGTATAAATAGACTAGTCAATCTAGGTATTGATAACTATCTTTTAAGTTTGGTTTTACAGATGATAGTCTCTCAGAGATTAGTTAGAAAACTTTGTCCTCATTGTAAAAAAGAAGATGAAAACTATAAAGAAAAATTAAAAAGTTTAAACCTAGCTGAAGAAAACTATAAGGATATAAAGTTCTATACTTCTGGAACTTGTGAAAAATGTATGAACACAGGTTACATAGGAAGAATACCTGTTTTTGAAATAATTTATTTTGATGAAAGTTTAAAAAATATGCTAGCACAGAAAAAGGAAATAAAACAAAATTTTAAAACTCTACTTGAAAATGCGATGGATAAGGCTAAGGAAGGATTAACTTCGCTTGATGAAATAATGAGGCAATTATGAGAAATCAAAAAGAAAAAATTTTATTTTTCACTAATGAATTAGCTCTACTTATAAAAAGTGGTCTAACTTTTACAAAAGCTATAGAAATTATATTAAAAGAAGAGAAGAATAAAAAATTTAAAGATATTCTAAAGAAAATCCATAAAAACTTAACTATGGGTAAAAATATTTATGATAGTTTTAAGCCTTTTGAAAATACTTTTGGAAGCACCTACTTATATATTTTAAAAATAGGAGAGCTCAGTGGAAATATAGTAGAAAGCCTAGAAGATATTTCAAAATCTTTAGATTTTGATTTAAGTAGAAGGAAAAAATTAGGGGGAATTTTAATTTATCCCATAGTAGTTATCTGTTTAACTTTTTTAATAGTGAGTTTCTTACTCATCTTTATCTTGCCAAACTTTATTACAATTTTTGAGGAAAATCAAATTGAACTTCCTTTAGTAACAAGGATTTTGTTAGGGATTTCAAGAAATTTTCATTATATTTTAATTTTTCTAATATGTATATTAACAATAATATTTATTTTTAATATGTATATAAACAAAAATAAATACAAAAGAATAAGAAGAGATAAATTTCTTTTAAACATATTTTTATTCGGAGAATTAAAAAAGTTATTGCTTGCTTCAAACTTCTATCATTCATTTTCAATACTTTTGAATGCTGGAATAGGAATGATAGAAAGTTTAGAAATAATGTATATGAACAATAATAACTACTATCTTAAAGACAGATTATTTGAGGTTAAGAAAGCTATATTAGCAGGAAATAACATAACTACTTCCTTTAAAAATTTAAATCTTTACAATGATAGATTTTCTATTTTGATAAGTGTAGGAGAAGAAAGTGGATATCTATCAGAAAACTTTTTACAAATTTCTAAAATTTTAAAAGAAGACTTTGATTACAAGTTAAAAAAATTACTAGCCATACTAGAACCTTTAGTAGTTCTAGTTTTAGGACTTATAGTTGGCTTCGTTGTTCTAGCAATATATCTACCAATATTATCAATAGGTGATGTATTTATATAAAAAAATTTTAATAACTCCTGCTGAGACTGAATTTTTAATCTAAAATGCTAATCGTTCGCTAAAAAGCAAAACTCGTTGATAAATCAACTCAGACACTTGCTTTTTTGACGCTCACTAACATAGCATTTCACGATAAAATTCGTCATTCGCTGTAGTTATTTAAAATTTTTTGTAATCATTTGCAACCACTTATGTAAAATTTTTTTTAATAAGAATTCTAGGAGGTTTATATGAAAAATCGTGCTTTTTCTTTGATTGAAGTCATTGTAGCAGTAGCTATAATAGGAATATTATCTGGTATTGTTGGCTTAAAATTGAGAAGCTATATAGCAACATCTAAAGATACTAGAGCTGTGGCAACTCTTAATTCATTTCGTTTAGCCACTCAACTTTATCAAATAGATAATGATAAACCTCTTATTGAAGATAGTTCTAAATATGACGATGATACAGAAATTAAAAAAGCTTTAGAAAAATTAGAAATATATTTAGATAAGAATGCTAAAGAAATTATATCTACAAATAGAATAACTATAGGAGCTTCAAGAGAAAAGAAAGATAGTGATTTAATATATGGAGGAGAAGTAAAATTTACTTTTAAAAATCCTGATAGCAATGGAAAAAGTGATGGTTATTATATGTGGTTAGTTCCTGTAGATCCTAATAAAAAATTTGATAGCAAAGGAAAAGAATGGACAAATTATTGATAATTTTTCTATATATAGCATTGATTTTTGTTATGTATATAGATATTAATAAAAAATATATTCCAAATGTTTTAAATTTTTCTATCTTAATACTTTCAGTTTTTATTAGGGGGATAAGTGAGATAGAAAATTTCTTTATAGGTGCAGCTTGCTATGTCTTACCTATACTAATCTTTTATGGCTATGTCTCAGATATTTTGAAGAGAGAAGTCTTTGGCTTTGGTGATATAAAATTAATAATAGCCCTAGGTGGACTTTTATATCACAGTGAAATTAATATTTTTTTACAAATTTATATTTTTTACCTTTTAGTATTTTCAATTGCCACCCTTTATATTACTTTTTATCTTTGCATATATTTTTGTAAAAACAGAAGCTTAAAGATTAGAGGTGTAGAGATAGCATTTGCTCCCTATATATGTATAGCCTTTTTTATTATCTACAACTATATAGAAGGTATATTATGAAAAAATTTAGAGCCTTTTCTTTAATGGAAGTTATTGTGTCAGTATTTATCTTATTTTTAGTTCTGATACCTAGCATAAAATTGAATAGTCAGCAGTTAAAAACTTATTCAAAAATAAGGACTAAGGAAAAAGAGCTACATTTTTTTAACTCTTTAAATAACTATATAAAATCTAAATCTATCTCAAATAGTCACTTAGAATTTAATAGTTATTCTGATTTTCTAAGTTCCTTCAGTGACTTTCAAACTTATGCTAAAAATATTCAAAATGATGAATTTAATTTACTGATAGATGTTGAAGATGTGGAAGTAGATTTTTCTGATAGAAAAGAAAAAGTAAGTTTAATCAATTTAGAATACAGAGGAGCATCAAAAACATATAAAAATAAAATTATAAAATTTAAGGATTAAATGTATATGAACAAAAATAAAGCCTTTTCTCTTGTTGAAATTATAATAGCTATAAGCCTTACTTTAATAGTAGGTTCTATCTGTCTCATCACTTTCTATTCTATGAATAAAAGTTTTTTAGTTATGAACAAAACATATAAAAGAGATAAAGAAATAGCAAGTTTTAGGGATTTACTTGTTAGTTATATAAAGTGGAATGAGGGAGTAGAAATAAGAATTAGTAATGTTTCTAAAAATCAAAATATAAATAGTTTAGGAAATCTCTTTTTAAAAGAAAGTGAAAAAGAAGGAAATCTTTTAGTTTTAAAAATTCAAGCCTATAATGAAACTGGAAAAACTACAAGCAGATACTATAGGTGTTTCTTATTTTATGAGGATAAAGTAAGCATTAGCTATTTTGATGAAGGAGATATAGTCAATCTCTTTAATGGAACAGTAATTTTGGAAAATTGTTCTGGTAAATTTAACTTTGATAATAATATTTTAAAGTTCTATCTAAAAGATAAGGAAAAAGAATATGAGGAAATATTGTACTACGATCAAAAATAAAGCCTATATTTTTTTAGAAGTTATAATAATTTCTTTTCTATTTATTAGTTTAACTCTCTTTGTACAAATACTTTTAAATAATAGTTTTAAGCTATATAAGGTAGATTATGAAACTCAAGAGAATTTTCAAAATTTAGACTTTTTAAATGAAATAATGAAAGTAGAGATAAGATATATAGAAAAAAATATTAATGATGGCAATATTAAAAATGCAGTTGACTATATAGTTCTCAATGAAGCAGGAGAAAAAATTTTTCTGATAGCTGATCCTAGTAAAAGAATTTCCTTAGGAGGCTATAGTTTATTAAAAGATGAAATAAAGGTAGATACTTTTAATTCTGTTAATATACATTTTAAAAAGAAGATAACAATTAAAGATAAAACTTATTTAATACTTGCAACAGTAAAATATGAAGTAGGTAGTTCAAGAGATTTAGAAAGTCTTTACAACGGTATCTTGACAAGGATGTGGATAAAAGAAGATGTCTAAAAAAACTTTAGCTTTAAGTCATATTGATAATTACATAAATGGTGGAAAAAATACTATTCTTCTTTTAGAGAATAAGTTTTTTTATATTTTTAAAGTTCAAATAGAGAATGTTTTAAATGAAGAGGACAGAAAAGAAAAATTAGAAGATAGATTGGAAATAGTCTTTCCAAGATATAATTCTGATGATTTTGTATTGAGATATGAAATTTATAAAAAGGAAAAAAAGAGAGAAAATATAGTCGTTTATTTAATGGATATCAATTATTTAAACGATTGTATTATTGATGATATGAAGGACTATGGTTTTATTTCTATTATTCCTTCTTTTTTTATATCCAGAGAGAAAAACGACTTAAATCATTATTTTAACTTTGATATAAGCGAAAATATGCTAGTTATAACTGAGTATATGAACAATAATATTTTAGATATACAGAGCTTTAAATTAAGTAAATCTTCACTTGATAGCGAGGATTTTGAAGTTGAAGATAAATTTTCAATAATAAATACTTTTCTAGCTAATATTACTGAGGATATACATATAATTTTCACTGGAGATAAAATAAATTTTGATGATTTAGAGCTAAAGAACAAGACTTATTCTTTTTATTCTGTTGATAATTTAGATTTTTCTAAATATCCTAATTTTCTTCCTGAAGAATTGAGAAACAAATATTCTCTTTACTACATAGAAGATAAGTATCTATATATATTGTTAGGGCTTTCTATAATAACAATCATATTGACAATAATAATTCACTATAATCTCAATAGTTCTGAAAAGAAATTAGAAGCCTTAGAGCTTGAAAGTACCAAGCTTGAAGAAGAAATTGAGAATGCTAGAAATGAAATGGAAGAGATTGAGGTTGAAAGTAAGAATTTACAAGAGTTTCTTGTAAAAAAAGAAGATATGGATATAAAGATATCTTCATTTTTAGAAGAATTGACTTATCTTTGTCCTGAATACTTGAAAATATCTAGTATAGAATATGATGAAAATGAAATTTTCAATATAGAGGGCAAGACTGACAAAGTTGAAAGAATAACAAAATTTCTAGAAAATATAACAAACTCTAAAAATTTTATACTATCTAACTATGACTATATTTTAAAAAAAGCCAATGAGATAGAATTTAAAATTGAAGTCAAGTATAGAGCTGTTCCGAGGTGAGTATATGTTTAAAGACTTAAAAATAAAAAATCTAAAGATAATAATTTTACTTGTTTGTTATCTCATAGTTTTTTACTTCCTTATTTTTAAAAACATTTTAAAACTTGTTGAAATAAAAGAATTAATCGAACAGGAAGATATAAAAATAGGAAGACTTAACTATGAAAAAAATACTGTTTTAAAAGCTTTAGCTTTGAAAAAAGAAGATTTTGAGAAAGAACAGAAAAAGATAGTAAAAAATGAAGAAAATGAAACTAAGAAATCCTTTGATAATATACCTTCCCTTTTCAGATATATAGAAGATAAAATTACTAAAAATAATATTAACTTTCAAAATTTTGGAAGAAGTAGAAGAGAAGAGGATAAGTTAAATTTAACTATGACTTTCAAAGGCAAAGAAAAAGATGTTAAAAATTTTTTCTCGGATATAGAAAATGAAGATTATGATATTAATTTTTCTTCTTCATATTTAAAAATAACTGTAGATAAAAGTTTATTAGAAGTAAAATCTAATCTTGTTGCCACAGTTTTAGATAAAAAAGAAGAAGTGGAAATTGATACAAATATAGGAGATAAAAATATTTTTCAATCTCTTAATATAAATCCTAAAGAAAAAGAAGATGAAGAAAATTCATATTCGTATATGAGAATAGGTGACAAAACCTATTATAGAGTTTCAGCAAAAAAAGAAAATAATAAGAAGAACAAAAAGACTAAAACAAAAGATAAAGGTGAGGACTGATGAAAAAATTTACTCTAATATTATTTTTAATTTTAAATAGCTTTCTTTTTTCAATTGGATTAAATCGTGATGTCGATATTATTGATATGCCACTCCATGAAGTTTTAGCTGTTTTATCTAAAGAATGTGGCAGAAATTTAATATGTTCTAAGGAAGCTAAGGACATTGTGATTGATACATATTTTAATAAGGGTGAAGATTTGGACTCTGTTTTAGGATTTCTAGCTGAAACTTATGGTTTAACTATGAAAAAAGAAAATAATACCACAATCTTTATGCTAGCTAGTGAAAAAAATTCAAAAAAAGCTAAAATTATTGGTAGAGTTACCTCTAATAATATGTCTTTAGAAGGAGCTAGAATTGAATTAAAAGATTTGAATAAATTTGTTTACAGCGATAAAAGTGGAAATTTTATCCTAGATAATTTAGATAAAGATGTCTATGTTTGTAAGATTTCCAAAAAAGGTTATGAAGAAAAAGGTGAAATTATAGATAGTTCTAAGTCTATTTCTATTTTGAATGTAGATTTAAAAGAAAAAGCTGATAATTATACAAATAGACAAAATGAAGCTAATCTTGAAGATTTAAATTTCTATGAAGTTGATGGAAAATTTTATTATACTAAAACTTTTTCTCTTTTCAATGTCTCACCTGATGAAGTTTTAAAAGTTCTTCGTGAAACTTTTGGAGAAAATATAAAGGTTAGTAGCTTGAGTAAAGTAAATAAATTAGTTGTCAGTGCTGAAAGAGATATATTAGAAAATGCTATCTCTATAATAGAAGATATAGATAAAAATCCTAAGCAAGTTAAGATAAGTTCTCAAATTTTAGATATATCTAATAATCTTTTTGAAGAACTAGGTTTTGACTGGGTATACAGACAAAATGTTGCAAGTGAAGAAAGAAATAGCCTGACAGCAATAATTTTAGGTAAGGCAGGGCTAAATGGTGTAGGTTCTACTCTTAATATAGTTAGGCAATTCAATAATAAAAGTGATGTTTTGAGTACAGGGTTAAATTTACTTGAATCAACTAATGATTTAGTTGTAAGCTCTGTTCCCACTCTTATGATAGCTAGTGGTGAAGAAGGTGAATTCAAGGTAACAGAAGAAGTAATAGTTGGAGTAAAGACAACTAGAGAAAATAAAAATGATAAACATACTGAACCTGTATTTAAAGAAGCAGGTTTGATTATGAAGGTTAAGCCTTTCATTAAAGATGATGACTATATTGTTTTAGAAATTAGTTTAGAATTAAGTGATTTCAAGTTTAAGAGAAATGTTTTAAATATAAAGGATGTAAATTCAGGTACATATAACTCTGAAGGAGGATCTAAAGTTGGAAGAGCTTTAACAACTAAAGTTAGAGTTAAAAATGGAGATACTATCTTAATAGGAGGGTTAAAAAAATCAATACAACAAAATATTGAAAGTAAAATTCCTATCCTAGGTGATATCCCTATTATAAGTTTTTTCTTTAAAAACACTACAAAGAAAAGAGAAAACTCAGATATGTACATAAAATTGAAAGTTGAAATAGAATAAATAATTTTTTTTGCAATTCATTTTAGATTCATTTTTCTCCTATATACTTAGAGCATATAAGGGACATAGATAAACCCCTCCCTAATAAAATGAATATGTAGATAGAAAAACCACAAGTCTCTCCCCTCATTTCTTGTGGTTTTTTGTTTGCGATAAAATGGGAGGTTGAAGCATTTTTTTAGTTGACAATTAGAGTTTTATGGGGTATACTGTAAAATAAATATTCATTATTAGATTGAACTAGGGGACTTCACGATAAATGAAGAGGTTCAAACTAAGTTAAGAGGGGTAATAGTCGGGGGGACAAAACAATCATACAAAAACTATTACATAATAAAATTTAACTTAGGAGGTTAAAATGAAAAAGAAACTATTTGGATTATTACTGTTCTCTTTAGTTTTATCATCATTGGCTTATGCAAAAGTAAGAGATACAGAAAATCAAGAAGCAGCTCAAAATGTAGCTGGAACTAGTATAGTAAAACTAAGCCCTGAAGAAGAAAAGGAAGCTTTCAAGGCTTTAGAAAGAGCTAGAAAAAGAATTGAGAAAGAAGACAAGGAAAGAGAAGAAGCTCTAAAACTTGCTGAAAAACAAGCTCAAGAAGAGGCTAAAAGAATTGAAGAAGCTCAAGCAAAAGCTCAGGCTGAAGCAGAAGAACAACAAAAACAAGTTCAACAAGTTCAAGAAACAACAGTACAAGAAAATGGAAATACTGTTACAGAAGTTGTTACTACTGCATCTGGTTTAACACCACAAGAAGAAAAAGAAGCTTTTAAGGCTTTGGAAAGAGCTAGAAAAAGAATAGAAAAAGAGGATAAGGAAAGAGCTGAAGCATTAAAACTTGCTGAAGAACAAGCAAAAGCTCAAGCTGCTCAAACCGCTCAAGAATAAGGGGAATCTATATACACTAGGGAAATAATAGAAAAAGCTATTGCGATTAATTTTGCAATAGCTTTTATTGTTTTTCATATAAATTTAAATGTTTATTTTTTTAATCTTTCATTTAATTCCTTAGAAAGTTCTTCATAACCTTTTTTACCTAAAAGAGCAAACATATTTTTCTTGTATGATTCAACACCAGGTTGGTCAAAAGGATTTACTTCTAATAAGTAACCACTTATAGCACAAGCTTTTTCAAAGAAATAAATTAAATATCCTATATTAAAAGCATTAAGTTCTGGTATATTTATAATTAAGTTTGGTACTCCACCATCTATATGAGCAAGTAAAGTCCCTTCAAAAGCCTTATTATTTACAAAAGATAGTCCTTTTCCTTCTAAATAGTTAAGTCCATCTAAGTCTTCTGCTTCCTTTTTAATACTTATATCTTTAAGTGGATTTTCAACATTTAATATAGTTTCCATTAAATTTCTTCTACCATCTTGGATATATTGCCCCATAGAGTGAAGGTCTGTCGTTAAGTCAACAGAAGCTGGGAAAATTCCTTTTTTATCTTTTCCTTCAGATTCCCCATATAATTGTTTCCACCATTCAGAAATATAATGAAGTTTAGGCTCATAATTAGCTAAAATTTCAATATTATAATCCTTTTTATATAATATATTTCTTATAGCTGCATATTTATAACAGTCATTTGAAGTGAAATCTTTTGAATAGTCTTCTCTTGCTGTTTGTGCTCCAGACATTAGGTCATCTATATTTATCCCAGCAACAGCTATAGGAAGTAAACCAACAGCTGTTAGAACAGAGAATCTTCCTCCAACATCATCAGGAATTACAAACTCTTCATATCCTTTTTCATCAGCAAGTTTTTTTAGAGCACCTTTATTTTTATCAGTTGTTACATAGATTCTTTCTTTTGCTGCCTCACCATATTTATTTTCTAAAAGTTCTTTAAAAACTCTGAAAGCTATAGCTGGCTCTGTTGTTGTTCCTGATTTTGAGATTACATTTACTGAAAAATCTCTATCTCCAATAATTTCTATTAAATCTTTTAAATAAGTCCCTGATATATTTTGTCCTGCAAAATAGATTTCAGGTGCATTTCTTTTTTCTTTAGATAAAGAGTTAAAAAAGCTATGACTTAAGCATTCTATAACTGCTCTAGCTCCTAAGTATGATCCCCCTATTCCAATAACTACTAAAACTTCAGAATCAGATTTTATTTTTTCACTAGCCTTTTTTATTCTAGCAAATTCTTCTTTATCGTAATTAACAGGTAAGTCTAGCCAACCTAGAAAATCATTTCCAGCTCCTGTCTTATTATGTAATTTTTCACTTACTAATTCAACTTTATTCTTAAGTTCATTTAATTCATTTTCACTGACAAACTTAAAAATTTTTGAATAGTCTAAACTAATTTTTTTCATTTTCCCTCCTCGAATATTTTTTTCCATTATATCACTATTTATATTTCTTAATAAATAAAAAAATAAGGAGCTATTGAAATTTAATTTGCAACAACTCCTTTTATATTTTTAAAAAAAGTCTTCACATCTTTCTGCTAAATTCTCACAAGCATTTGGATCATACTTTTCAACAGAAACAATTTTTATTTCTTCATCAATTGTCTTTTTAGCAAAAAATCTATCATAGATAGCCAAAAATATAAATCCTATAACTAATCCTATGAAGCTACCAGCTATAGATTGCATTTCTGAAAATCCTAAATGATCTGCCACTATATAACCTAAAATCATCATAATAGGTGGAAAAACATATGCTATCATAGCAGCTTTTACAACATCTTTTTCAGATATTTCTAAGGTTACTAAATCACCTAATTCAACTTTTTGATTTATTTTAAATTCAAAATCGCTTCCCATTTTGTTGCTTTCACTACAACAACTACAATGTGAGCAAGAAGAACTTTTATATAATTTAACAGCAACAGTATCACCTTGAATTTTAGTAACAATTCCCTTGTTTACCATAGTTAACACCTCTCTTATTGTAAAATTTTTTCAAGTGATGTTAATATTATACTCCCAAAAATCTAAAATTTCAAATTTTTACTAAATTAATCAGGTTTTTATTTGAAAGATTTTTCTATTATCTTTTTTAAATATGATATAATTAAAGTATAAAATATAACTAAAATTTTTATTATACATAAGTTTATAGGAGGTATTTTATGAAAAAATTATTTTTAATCTTTTTAAGTTTGTTTTGTATTTCATGTAGCAGTTTCAATCCCTATGTTGATCAAAAAACTAGAGATGAATTATTTAGAAAAGGGACTTTTGAATTAATGACTGAAGAAGAAAAACAAAATTTGTATGCTGGAGGAACAGCTAGTGCTGTCATATACACTGAACCTTATACAGGTATTATAGGACAATCTATTAGAGCTGCTGCTAATAATCTTCCTCATAAGAAACAAATTGAAAAGGCTGTCAATTACATCTATCAATATCAAGATAAAATAATTGTTTCAGATAATACTTATGCTATTCAAGAAGCTATTGAGTATATGGGACAAAGTGAAAATGGAAGAAAAACTCTTAAAAATTGTAGATTTCTATTTTTAAATCGTGCAGACAGAGAAAAAATAACAAAATTAGCTAAAGAATATGGCTTTAAATATAGTTATCCAAAAGTTGATTAATAAAATAAATTAAGGATTGATGTTATAAAACTACATCAATCCTTTTATTTTATATTTTATTGAATTTCTTTCTTAGTTATATCTATAATTGTGTCTTTTATTGAATCTTCTATCTTTCTATTTCTAAAGTTTAATTCTTTATGAGCTTTATCATTAGAAAAGTTAGAATTTGTTTGTAATGTGTATATAGAATATTTTGTAAATAAAGGAACTTTTTTTACTAGATCATAGTATTTTTCCATTGCAGGTGCTATCATTTTAACAAACCATATAGGTATACTAAATATATATTTCTTTTTTCCAAGTATCTTTTCAACTAATTTAGCATAATCCTTAATAGAAATATATTCTCCTGATAAAATATATGTTTCACCTATTTCACCCATATCAGCTGCATTTATTATGCCATCAGCTACATCTCTTACATCTACAAAATTATATCCACCATTAACAACAAATACTAGCTTATTTTCTAGCATTCTCTTTACTAACTGTGTGGTATGAGTATTAGAAGAGTCCCCTGGTCCTATTATCCCTGCTGGATGGAAAACACAAGCTCTAAGATTTCTATTTTTAACAGCTTCTAATACGTTTTTTGCAGCTTCAGCCTTTGTTTTAGCATAATATCCGTGGACTAAATCTTTATCAAAATCTTTAGTTTCGAATATTTTTCCTTCACTCTCTTTTATAGCATGAACAGAACTAACATATAATAATTTTGCATTCACTTCTATACAATAATCAATAACATTATTTGTTCCATTGACATTAACATCGTAAACCTTTGGATCTTCATCAGATTTTATAGTAACTATTGCAGCACAATGTATTACATAGATATCTGTATTATCTTCAATAGTAAAGATATCTTTTAAAGAATCTTTATTTGTTATATCTCCATGAAATATTTTGCAATCTATATCTTTTAATATATATTCTTCTTGTTTAGAATAGACTAAAGCTCTTACTTCATAATCTTTATTTTTTGATAGTTTTTTTACTATAGTATTTCCTAAAAATCCAGTGGAACCTGTAACTATAAAAACTTTTTTCATAATATCACCTCAAAGAAAATTGTATATTTTAAGTGAACTACTCACGACTAACATCCTACGAGTGCTAGAACCACAAATGTTCTAACACACTTAATAAAAGAACACTACAATAATATTTACCAGGTGATTAACCTAGTAAATGAAAATAGTGTATAGATAACATTTTTTATTTTTTATTATATAATGTATTTCTAAATTTAGTATGAATTTTATTTTTTATTTTCTTAACTCTTCATCTATTATTTTAATAGCTTTAATTAATTCATCAAATTTTTCTTGTGATATTAAATAATTTTTTAAAGGTATCATTAAAAGATTTGGCTCCCAATAATCATAAAATCTACATTCAACTTCTTCTAGTTTAATAAAATTATCATCAATAATTTTTTTTATTTTTTCTTTTAATTTTATATACTCATCTTCTCTAGCTCTTGGTTTTTTATCTCCTTTTCCATGTTCTGTATAAAAATTTATTGAAATATAAGACCCTATTTTATCTTTTGAATCAATACGCCAAAATACTGTATATGTTCTTTTATCTTCTGGTAAATTTTCTTCTCTTGTATCTGGAAATATCTTTTTTTCTAAAATATCATATTGTGTATATACTCCTCCACCAATACTTCTACCACTTCTTATATAACCATTAGGAAAAATATTTCTCATAAATTCATATTGTGATATAGCACTCCATGCTATGTTTAACTCCCAATATTTTTTTTGATTAAGTTCTTCTTTTGAAATAAAATAATTTTTCTCTTTTTCTTCTTGTTTGGTTACTTCCTCAAAATATTCATAATAATCATCTAAAATTGGATTTTTTCCTCTATATTTATTTAATATCTTTAGAAAATCTTCCCTATCTATTTTTATATTTACTTTATTTTCATCAATAGTAGTTTTATAGTCATCAGAAAACCAAAAACCTGTTTTAAAATATACTGTTTTTACATCATTAATTTCTTCTTTAAAATCGTTTTTAATAGTTTCTTTGTACCTTTTAATTTGCTCACTATGTTCAGAAGTATAAGTTTTATCTTCTATAAGAAAAGCTTTTTTTGAATTTTTTAAAATAACTAAGACATCTATTTTCTTATATTGTCTTAATATTTCTACCTTCTCATTTTCTAAATTTTCTTCTTTTAGTAATTCTGAAAAAATATCCTTTGCCATTGGATATAATTCTTCATTAGGATAATTAATCCAATTTAAACACCAACAGATAAAAGCATCTTGTGATAATTCACTGGTAGCAAAACTAAATAAATTATTTTTTTCTAACATTTTTATTCCCCTCTTTCATTTTAATTAATTATATTATATATTATTTTTTAAAATAATA
>ERZ773069.1133-NODE-1133-length-15933-cov-9.522610_pt1 | contig 15933 bp, 17 predicted proteins | sample MGYA00580619_ERZ773069 | MGnify/ENA primary metagenome ERZ773069 (study PRJEB29015, sample SAMEA2738007) | human oral metagenome | biome: human oral; feature: human-associated habitat; material: dental | place: China | collected 2108 ...
AGGCCGAGGGTACTTCGCTGGAGACGGCGCGGGAGACTAGGTAGTTGCCGCTCAAGGGACTCGTGAATCGCGTGGTTCACGAGTTTCTTTATAAAATTTTATAATGGCGGCTTTGGTGAAGTGGTTAACACACTGGATTGTGGCTCCAGCATGCATGGGTTCGATCCCCATAAGTCGCCCCATTAGGGGTATAGCTCAATTGGTAGAGCAACGGTCTCCAAAACCGTAGGTTGTGAGTTCAAGTCTTACTGCCCCTGCCATTGATTTTAGCCGTATCGCAATGATACGGTTTTTTTGTGCTCTCATTTGCTTTTTCTTGTCAAATATATGATTATGGTGTAGAATGACGAAAGGTGAAATGAGAGTTTTAAGGAGGAGATGTATCCATGAAGAGATTCGTCCAGATGGCGCTTGTTCTGTGTCTCACGCTTTTTGCCGTGCAGGCAGGGGCGTCCCCATATTCTGACAAGGTGACGCTGCCGGAGGGGGCTGTCATCACGAATGTCAACCGCTTGGCGGTCGGTGCACCTCTCTATGTTCAGGTTGAGGAAACGGCACCCTCGATTGAGATCCTGACGCAGGTCATTTCGGATGCGAGCCACATTACGCAGGCGAATATTGTGACCTACGATACGGTCGCAAATGGCATTCAGACGGACAAGGGCATCGATCTCAAATCGCTTCCGCGTCGCGATGCAGCGAAGATCTTCAAGGAAAATGTTGCCTCCTATGCGGATGCATACATCATCCTGACGGTTGCAAACAACAGCCGCACGACGTTCTTCTTTGATGTCTACCGCTCCGGTTCGAATGAGCTGCTCTATACGTACGAGGTGCGTGCGAACAAGTCGGACGGGAATACGGTTGCGACGTTCTCGTCACTCTCCGAACAGTTCTATAAGAACTGGCAGCGTTCGGTGGAAGCTCAGAACAAGGTAAAATAATAATGCTGCACGAAGTCCCCGCATGTTCGGGGGCTTTTTTCTTTCGAGAATTATAGCAGCTGCTCATAATAGTGTTGACAAAGCGGGATTCCTATAATAAGATAGACAAGCTATCTTTTGGAACGGAAACTTTTGGGGAGGCACATTTACTATATGATAACGAACGATAAGCTGCGCAATATTGCGATCATTGCACACGTCGATCACGGCAAGACGACGCTTGTGGATGCAATGCTGCGTCAGAGTCACGTGTTCCGCTCGAATGAGCAGGTGGGAGAGCGCGTGATGGACTCGGGCGATATTGAGCGCGAGCGTGGGATCACGATTCTTTCGAAGAATACGGCGATTCTCTACGATGACATCAAGATCAACATTGTGGATACGCCGGGTCACGCAGATTTCGGCGGCGAGGTGGAGCGCGTCCTCAATATGGTGGATGGGGTTCTCCTGCTTGTGGATGCGTTCGAGGGACCGATGCCGCAGACGAAGTACGTGCTGCGCAAGGCGCTCGAGCAGAAGCTCAAGCCGATTGTGGTCATCAACAAGATCGATCGCCCCGATCAGCGCGTGGACGATGTTTACGACGAGGTGCTCGAGCTCTTTATGGAGCTCGATGCGGATGACGATCAGCTGGATTTCCCTGTCATCTATGCAACGGCGCGCGATGGTGTCGCGAAGTTCAAGATGGAGGACGAGAGCGACAACCTCGAGCCGCTGATGCAGACGATTGTGAAGGAGATTCCGGCGCCGCAGGGTGATGCGGACGGCCCTCTGCAGATGATGGTGACGACGCTCGAGGCGGATGACTATGTGGGTCGCGTTGCAATCGGACGCATCATTCGTGGTACGGTGCGCCCGAACCAGTCCGTTGTCGTCATCAGCGGCGATCATGAATCGAAGTCGAAGGTCGGCAAGGTCTATGTCTATCAGGGGCTCAAGCGTGTTGATGTCAATGAGGCAGGGATGGGCGAGATTGTCGCGCTCACAGGTCTTGGCGATGTGAGCATCGGCTATACGGTAGCGGATGCGGAGAATCCCGAGGCACTGCCGACGATCAACATCGACGAGCCGACGCTCTCGATGACGTTTGGCGTCAATACGAGTCCCTTTGCGGGGCGTGAGGGGCAATTTGTGACCTCGCGGCATCTGCGCGATCGCCTCTTCAAGGAGATCGAGACGAATGTAGCAATGCGTGTCGAGGAAACGGATTCGGCGGATGTGTTCAAGGTCTCGGGGCGCGGTGAGCTCCATCTTTCGATCCTGATCGAGCAGATGCGCCGCGAGGGATATGAGCTGCAGGTCGGAAAACCAGAGGTCGTGTATAAGACGATCAACGGGCAGAAATGTGAGCCGATGGAGAATCTAACGGTCGAGGTGCCGCAGGAGTACATGGGCTCGGTCATGGAGGCGCTCGGTACGCGCAAGGCGGAGCTGTCGAATATGACGGAGCTCTCGGGCTATATCCGCATGGAGTTCTTCATCCCTGCGCGCGGCCTGATCGGTTTCCGCTCGGAGCTCCTTACGAGTACGAAGGGCAACGGCATCATGAATCATATCTTCCACGGCTATGTGCCGTACAAGGGGGATATGAGCGGGCGCTCGCACGGTTCGCTCGTGGCGTTCGAGCAGGGCGAGACGACGGGCTACGGCATCTTCTCGTTGCAGGATCGCGGCACGATGTTCATCTCACCGGGTCAGCAGGTCTATGAGGGGATGATCGTGGGCGAGAATTCGCGTGATATCGACATGGACATCAATCCTTGCAAGAAGAAGAATGTCACGAATATGCGCACCTCTGCCTCGGATGAGGCAATTCGCCTCACGCCGCCGCGCATTCTGAGCCTCGAGCAGGCACTTGAGTACATCAACGACGACGAGCTCGTCGAGGTGACGCCCGAGAACATTCGTCTGCGCAAGGCGATTCTCGATCGTACGGCGCGCGGGCGCGCGGCAAAGAATGCACGCAAGTAAATAGGTATAAAGTCCTTTGTTTACCAAAAATTTTTAGTTTGCATGTGATATGCTTGCATTTCTGAAAAAAATGTGATAGTATGTCTGCGTTAGCAAAATGAGAGATTGTCTCTAATTTTAGTGTGTCGCATATTTACTGAGGAAGGAAGAGATAAATGGGTGCAAATTCATTCTTTTCACGTGTGAAGGATATGACCTCGCGCGTCGTAGACTCATTTATCCCCGCAGCCTACGACGAGGAGTATGAGGACGAGGAAGTTGTGCAGCAGGTTCAGCAGACGGCAGCACAGCCGCGCCAGGAGGCAATGACCTCCCGACGCGTTGCAAACGGCGGCACGGTATCTTTCCCGAGCGCCTCTTACAGTACTTCGTCTGTGCCGCGTACGCCCACAACGGGTGACGGCGGTACGCCACTGACGGTGCATACGACGAAGGTGGCGGAGCTTAAGGTGCGCATTCATCGCCCGCGCCGTTATGACGACGTGGGGACGGCGGTTGTCCAGCTCAAGCAGGGGATTGCCGTTGCGGTCAATTTTGACTGCCTAAATGATGTGGAGCGTCGCCGTGTCTGCGACTTCCTGAACGGTGCATGCTATGTACTGCACGGTACGGCACGCGTGGTGTCGAGCACAATCATCCTCTACGCCCCGAAGGGCGTAGATGTGACGGAGGCAGCTGCACAGCCGCATTGAGCGCGTTGAAAATTGCATTTGATCAATGGAGAGCCTCGGCTCTCCATTTTTATGCAAAAATTTTGCTTGGGGCGTTGTCTTGCGGCATTTCTTATGCTATAATATCCCGCAGTGTGAAAAAGCACGCGTTCCCGATAGCTGCTCTGTGCCGCACTGTGTGCGGTGGTGCAGCGGATGAGGGGCGCGGAAGAACAACAGGAGGTATTTTCCATGGCAGTAATTTCTATGAAGCAGCTTCTGGAGGCAGGCGTCCACTTCGGACATCAGACCCGCCGCTGGAACCCGAAGATGGCGCGTTACATCTTCACGGAGCGCAACGGCATCTACATCATCGATCTGCAGAAGACGGTGCGCAAGGTGGACGAGGCGTACAACTTCCTCCGCAGCGTTGCGCAGGAAGGTAAGTCCGTGCTCTTCATCGGCACGAAGAAGCAGGCGCAGGAGGCAATCCGTGAGGAGGCTCTGCGTGCGAATATGTTCTATGTCAATGAGCGCTGGCTCGGCGGCATGATGACGAACTTCCAGACGATTCAGCGCCGTATCCACCGCCTCAAGACGCTTGAGGAGATGGAGGAGAACGGCACGCTTGAACTCCTGACGAAGAAAGAGGCGCAGGGGCTGCGTCACGAGAAGGAGAAGCTCGAGCGCTATCTCGGTGGCATCAAGGATATGAACCGCCTGCCGGGCGCACTCTTCGTGGTTGACCCGCGCAAGGAGCGCATTGCGGTTGCTGAGGCGCGCAAGCTGAACATCCCCATCGTCGCGATTGTCGACACGAACTGCGATCCGGATGAGATCGACTATGTAATCCCGGGCAATGACGATGCGATCCGCGCTGTGAAGCTCCTCACGGGCTGCATGGCGGACGCTGTGCTCGAGGGGAATCAGGGCGGTGCGCCGGAGACGGCTGCAGCTGAGTAAGGAAACGAACAGAGGGGTAAGGGATATTATCCCTTGCCCCTTTTTTTGACGAATGATTTGGAGGAAATACAATGGCAATCACTGCTGCAATGGTAAAGGAACTGCGTGAGCGCACGGGCGCGGGTATGATGGACTGCAAGAAGGCACTCGCGGAGACGGACGGCGATATGCAGAAGGCAATCGACTATCTGCGCGAGAAGGGCATTGCAAAGGCGGAGAAGAAGGCGGGACGCATTGCTGCTGAGGGCGCTGTGACGGCGTATCTCGCGGCAGATGCGAAGGTCGGCGCGATCGTTGAGATCAACTGCGAAACGGACTTCGCTGCGGGCAATGAGCAGTTCCGCGAGCTGAGCGCAAAGGTTGCAAAGCATATCGCAGAGACGAACCCAGCCGATCTCGATGCGCTGAATGCAAGCCAGCTCGACGGCAAGGATGTTGCCTCCCTCATCACCGAGGCGACGGCGACGATTGGCGAGAAGATTTCGCTGCGCCGCTTTGCGCGCTATGAGAGTGCGGGTCGTGTTGCAACGTACATCCACATGGGCGGCAAGATTGGCATTCTCGTGGAACTCTCGGGCGGCGATGAGCAGCTCGGCAAGGATATTGCGATGCAGATTGCAGCGGCGTCGCCGATTGCAATTGATCGCTCCGGCGTGACGGCGGACGACATCGAACATGAGAAGGAAGTTCTTCGCAAGCAGGCGCTTGAGGAGGGGAAACCCGAGAAGATCATCGAGAAGATGGTTGAGGGGCGCATCAACAAGTTCTACGAGGAGGTCTGTCTGCTCGAGCAGAAGTTCGTGAAGGATCCTGAGCAGAAGGTCTCCGCTGTTCTCGGAGGCGTTGAGGTCAAGGCGTTCACGCGCTTCCAGCTCGGCGAGGGCATCGAGAAGAAGCAGGAAGATTTCGCTGCGGAGGTTGCTGCACAGATGCAGTAATGGAAGGAATCGCTGATAAAATGAAGTCCGTCAGATTGGTGTAGATTTTTTGTCCTATCAAGGAGACAAACCGGACGCATAGCCGCCCGCTATGTGGAGGATTTGTCGACGCAGAGAGGGCGAAAAAGATACGCCAAGATGATGGTGCTGAATTTATCAGTGCTTCCTTAAAAGAAGGGGCTGTTATGCGGGGCATATTTTTGCTTCGCATGGCACCCCTTTTTTGTAGACGGACAGGGGATTTTTTCCCCGTAATATGTTATAATGGCGCAAAGAACAGACAGGAGGAGTCATCGTGGAAGCGAAATATCGGCGCGTCGTTTTGAAACTCAGCGGAGAGGCTCTGGCGGGTGATCAGGGCTTCGGCATCAATCCTGCGGTTGTCGAGGAGATTGCCGCACAGATTAAGAAGGTGCGCGATCACGGCATCGACGTTGCAATCGTGGTCGGCGGCGGTAATATTTGGCGCGGACTCGCGGGCAGTGCAAAGGGCATGGATCGAACGACTGCCGACTACATGGGCATGATGGCGACTGTGATGAATGCGCTCGCATTGCAGGATGCGCTCGAGAAGCAGGACGTTGATACGCGCGTGCAGAGCGCGATTGAGATGCGTCAGGTCGCAGAGCCGTATATCCGCCGCCGCGCGATCCGTCATATGGAGAAGGGGCGCGTTGTGATCTTTGGCGCGGGCACGGGTAATCCATATTTCTCGACGGATACGACGGCGGCACTGCGCGCCGCCGAGATCGAGGCGGATGTGATCCTCATGGCGAAGAAGGGGACGGATGGAATCTATGACTCCGACCCGAACAAGAACCCCGATGCGCACCGCTTCGAGACGCTGACCTACATCGACATCCTCAAGAAGGGGCTGGCTGTGATGGATGCGACGGCGACGAGTCTGTGCATGGAGAACAAGATCCCCATTGTGGTATTTAATATTGACGAGCATGCGAATATCGCACGTGCATCGTTTGGAGAGCCGATTGGAACGACCGTAGGAGGCGAAGCCGTATGATCAAGGAGATTCTCGCAAAGCACGAGGCAAGTATGAACAAGGCGATTGAGGCGCTTCGCCGGGAGTTTTCCTCCCTGCGTGCGGGGCGCGCGACGCCGAATCTCCTGGATAAGGTGATGGTGCCGTACTACGGTACGCCGACCTCGGTGAACCAGCTCGCAAAGGTGACGGTGCCCGAGCCGCATATGATTGTCATCACGCCGTGGGAGAAGTCCATCCTGCACGAGATCGAGATTGCAATCTCGAAGTCTGATCTCGGACTTTCGCCGAACTCGGATGGCACTGTGATTCGCCTCGCGATTCCGCAGCCGACGCAGGAGCGCCGCAAGGAGCTCATCAAGACGGTTGGCAAGAAGACGGAGGAGGCGAAGGTCGCCCTGCGCAATATCCGCCGCGATGCAAACGAGGCGATCAAGAAGCTCGAGAAGGACAAGGAGATCAACGAGGACGAGTCCAAGCGCGGGCAGGATTCCGTGCAGAAGCTCGTAGACAAGTTCGTTAAACAGATGGAAGAGATGCGCGCGGCGAAAGAAAAAGAGGTCATGGAGATCTGATGAGTGATCATCTTTTGGCGCGCCCGTGGATAGACATTCGTCCGCAGATAGAGACGGACGAAATCGCATATGAATTGCGGGAAACGCGCTCCTCACGGAAATTTTTTGCCGTGGATGAGATGTCGCTCTATGTCGTCCGTGTGCAGGAGTGTGATGGACGCTGTGTGTTTACACTGACTCCGGCACCGGCGCGGAGCACCTCCGTTGCCGCCTGTGAAGAAGCACTTCGCTGAGCGGATATAACCCCTTCCGGCATTTGCTGGAAGGGTGTTTTGGCAGAATTGAGATCCCGTAGGGGAAGGGGAAAGGATCAATATGTGGAGAAAGATATTCGGCGGCGGGAAGAGTACGTCGGTTCCCGATGGGGATCATCTTCCTTCCAATTTTGCAATTGACCATGCAGCTCTGCCGCGGCATATCGCCATTGTTATGGATGGCAACGGACGCTGGGCGAAGTCGCAGGGGCGCTCGCGCTCGGCAGGGCATGAGGCGGGAGCGCGTACGCTCAAGCGCATTGTGCGAGCAGCATCGGATATGGGCATCGAGGTGCTGACGGTCTACGCATTCTCTACGGAGAACTGGAAGCGGCCACAGCGCGAGGTCGATTTTTTGCTGAATCTCTTTGACTCTTTTTTGGAGAAAGAGATTGCAGAGATGCACGCAGAAAATGTGCGCATGAGTTTTATTGGACGACGTGATCGCTTTACGGCGCGGTTCCTGCGCCGTATGGAAGAGGCAGAAACGCTTATGGCGCAGAATACGGGCATTCACTTCAATCTTGCGGCGAACTATGGCAGTCAGGATGAGATTGTGCGTGCTGTGCGCTCTCTTGCTGCACGGGCAGCGGCAGGGGAGATTGCACCCGAGGAGATCGATGAGGAGCTCTTTTCGAATACGCTCGATACGGCGGGCGATCCGCCTGTTGACCTCTTTATCCGTACGAGCGGCGACCTCAGACTCAGCAATTTCCTCCTCTGGCAGTCGGCATATGCGGAACTCTACTTTACGGACACCCATTGGCCGGATTTTACGCCGGAGGAACTGGCGCGCGCGATTGAGGATTTCGCAGGGCGCAGCCGCCGCTTCGGCGGACTGGATGCCGAGGAATAAATGGGAGGCAGTCTTTGATTACACGCATTATTTCCGGAACGATTGGTATTGTCCTTGCTGCGTATGTGATTCAGCAGGGTAGTACGACGTTTTCCATTGCGGGAGCGGTACTCGCCGTGCTCGCATGGTTTGAGTTTACGCGTGCCTTCTCGCATCGCGGGGGAAATCCAACGCTCTTCTCGGGGCTGCTCGGCATTGGCGGTATGCTCTACGGCGCTTATCTCGGACAGCTCGATATTATCCTGCTTGCGATGACGGCGTCGACAGTGCTCGCGCTTCTGACGTCTGTGATTTTGCGCGGGGATGTGTCCGTGCCCGATGTTGGTATCTCCGTGGCCGGAATCGCGTACATTGGGCTGCCATTTGCGCATCTCATCATGCTGCGCAATCTCACGGGCGGGATGTATGTGACGCCGATCGAGACGTTCAGCCTCGGCGCGGCGATGGTTTGGGTCATGTTCATCGGCACATGGGCGAGCGACAGCTTTGCGTACTTTGCAGGGCGCGCATTCGGGGCGCACAAGCTCGCCCCTGCAATCAGTCCGAACAAGACGATCGAAGGCTTCCTCGGCGGTCTCGTCGGCACGATTGCGGCGGTGGCGGGGCTCGGCTATGTGCTCGATATGCCCCTGCCGCAGATGGCGGGGCTCGGCGCGGCAATCGCCATCCTTGGCACGCTCGGCGATCTCGTGGAGTCGCTTATGAAGCGGCACACGGGGATCAAGGACTCAGGGGCGATCATCCCCGGGCACGGCGGCATCTGGGATCGATTTGACAGTGTCCTCTTTACAGCACCGCTCGTCTACTACTATACGATCTACTTTGTCCTGCGATAGGACTGCAATCATAAAGGAGCTTGGATGTTAGAAAAAATTCTCGCGACCGTATTTGTCTTTGGTCTCCTCGTCTTTGTACACGAACTTGGGCATTTCATTACCGCGAAGCTGACAGGTATGCGTGTGGATGAGTTTGCGATTGGCTTCGGCCCGCGCCTCGTCAGCTTCCGCTATGGCGAGACGGTCTACTCGATTCGCATTGTGCCGCTTGGCGGCTTTAACGACATCGCGGGCATGGCGGCGGATGATAACGATGCGGGGGATCGCGGCTACTGCCGCAAGCCGATTCTCTCGCGCATGATCGTCATTCTCGCGGGTTCGGCAATGAACTTTATCCTGCCCGTTATCCTGTTCTTCGGCATTTTCTTCTTTGCGGGCGTGCAGACGCCGAACCCTGCGCCTGTGCTCGGCACGGTGCTCGCGGACAATCCTGCCGCAGAGGCGGGGCTCATGGCAAATGACCGCGTGCTCGCCGTCGACGGTCAGTCGATCGAGACGTGGCAGGAGCTGGTGGATGCAATCCGCACGAATCACGGGACGGTTCCTCTGACGATGCAGGTAGACCGCGCGGGGCAGGAGCTCACGGTCAGTGTGACACCGCACTACGATGCATCCCATGACCGTGGTGTTATAGGCATTGTGAATGCCTACGAGAGCACCTATCCCGGGTTCTTCCAGTCCGTCTCGATGGCGTTCGAGCGCACGGCGATGATCGTTGTGATGATGATCGACGCGCTCTACCGCATTATCCTCGAGCTGTCGGGTTCGGAGCTCGCGGGGCCGATTGGCGTTGCACAGATGGCGGGTGAGGTCGCGGAGATGGGCATAGTGCCGCTGCTGAACTTTGCGGCGCTCCTCAGTCTGAACCTTGCGATCATCAATCTGCTGCCCGTGCCGGCACTGGACGGCGGGCATTTCCTCACGCTCTGTGTCGAGGCGGTGCGCGGCAAGCCGCTGAGTCCGAAGGTCATGCACTATGTCCAGAATGCGGGCGTGGGGCTGATCGTTCTGCTCATGCTGCTCGCGATGAAAAATGATGTTGTCCGTATCTTTGCAGGAGGCTGACCCTCTCTATGGCGATGTATGAGCGCCGCGCGACGCGGCAGATCCACATTGGAAATATTCCCATCGGAGGCGGGGCGCCGATCTCCGTGCAGTCCATGTGCAATACGAAGACGACGGACACGGAGGCGACGGTACAGCAGATCAGAGAGCTCGCGGCGGCGGGCTGCGACATTGTGCGCGTCGCCGTGCCCGATATGGCAGCAGCGAAGAATCTCGGCAACATCGTGCGGCAGGTCAAGACACCTCTCGTCGCCGACATCCACTTCGACTACAAGCTCGCACTTGAGGCGATGGCGCAGGGCGTTGCGGCACTGCGCATCAACCCGGGCAACATCGGCGGAACGGAGCGCGTCAAGAAGGTGGTTGCGGCGGCGCGAGAGGGGGGCATCCCCATCCGCATCGGCGTCAACGCCGGCTCGCTCGATCACAAGATGCTGACGAAGTACGGTGGCATTACGGCGGAGGCGCTCGTTGCGTCCGCGATGGAGCACGTACGCGTGCTCGAGGAGCAGGACTTCTACGATATGAAGATCTCGCTCAAGGCGCACGATGTGCCGCTGACTCTTGCAGCATACCGCCTCATGAGCGAGCGCGTGGACTATCCGCTCCACCTCGGCATCACGGAGGCGGGCACAGCGGGCACGGGGATCATCAAGTCCTCGGTCGGTGTTGGCGCGCTGCTCGCCGAGGGCATCGGCGATACAATCCGCATCTCGCTCACGGGCGATCCCGTGGTCGAGGTGCGGACGGCAAATGAAATTTTGAAGGCACTCGGGCTGAAGGAGTATGGCCCGACGCTTGTCGCCTGTCCGACCTGCGGGCGCACGAGCATCAACCTCGTGGAGATCGCGGAGAAGGTCGAAGAGCGTTTGCGCGGCATGGAAGAACCGATCGAGGTTGCGGTCATGGGCTGCGTCGTCAACGGCCCGGGCGAGGCGCGCGGCGCGGATGTCGGCATTGCGGGCGGAAATGGGGAAGGGCTCATTTTCCGCAAGGGCGAGGTCATCCGCAAGGTGAAGGAAGAAGAACTGCTGCCCGAACTGTTTCGGGAGATTGATTTGATATTGGAGGAACGCAAAACGTCATGAGAGCCACGAATCTGTATGCGCCCACGCTCAGGAACACGCCTGCGGAGGCGGAGATTGCCAGCCATCAGCTCATGTATCGTGCGGGGCTGATCCGCAAGTCTGCGGGCGGGATGTATACCTATCTGCCGCTCGCGTGGCGCACGATCCGCAAGATCGAGCAGATCATCCGCGAGGAGATGGACGCGGCAAGCGGGCAGGAGATCATGATGCCGATCCTCCAGCCGTCCGAGCTCTGGGAGGAGAGCGGGCGTTGGGCTGCGTACGGCGCGGAGATGATCCGTGTGAAGGATCGCCATGCGCGCGAGTTCTGCATGGGTCCAACGCATGAGGAGATGATTACGGCGCTTGTGCGGGATGAGCTGCGCTCCTACAAGCAGCTGCCCGTGCTCCTCTATCAGATTCAGGACAAGTTCCGCGACGAGCGCCGTCCGCGTTTCGGTGTCATGCGCAGCCGCGAATTTATCATGAAAGATCTCTACTCCTTTGATAAGGACATCGAGGGGATGAACGAGTCCTACCGCAAGATGTACGATGCGTACACGAATGTATTCACGCGTTGTGGCCTCGACTTCCGTGCGGTGGAGGCGGACAGCGGCGCAATCGGCGGCGGACACTCCGAGGAGTTCACCGTGCTTGCGCCCGAAGGCGAGTCGCGCATTGCGTGCTGTGATGCGTGCAGCTATGCGGCGAGCGACGAGAAGGCGGCGTTGCGTCCCATCGACGCTCCCCACGAAGAGGTGTTGCCGCTCGAGAAGGTGGCAACGCCCGGAACGCATACGATAGCCCTGCTTGCAGAATATCTCAAGATTCCGGTCGAAAAGACGATCAAGGCGGTTGCCTATCAGACGGAGGACGATACACTCATCCTCGCATTCCTGCGCGGTGACCATGAGGTCAACGAAATCAAGCTCGCGAATGCCGTTCCGGGCGCGCGCGAGCTGCGCATGGCAGACGAGGAAGCGATCCGTGCGGCGGGCGGCTGTCCCGGCTTTATGAGCCCGATCGGCATCAAGGAGGGGACGCATATCGTCGTCGACGAGACGGCGATGCGGATGCACAATGCCGTCTCCGGTGCGAACGAGGCAGACTTCCACTATACGAACGTGAATCCGCAGCGCGACTTTGGCGCGGTGACGGTGGCGGACATCCGCCTCGTGGAGGAAGGCGATGAGTGCCCTGCCTGTGAGCACGGACATCTCCACATCGGGCGCGGCATCGAGGCGGGGCAGATCTTCGCGCTCGGCACGAAGTACAGCGCGGCGATGGGTGCGACCTTCCTCGACGAGACGGGCAAGGCACAGCCCCTGCAGATGGGCTGCTACGGCATCGGTGTCGGGCGTACGATGGCGGCGGCAATCGAGCAGAATCACGATGAGAACGGCATCATCTGGCCGCGTGCGATTGCGCCCTATGAGGTCGTCGTCGTGGCGGTCAATGCAAAGGTGGAGGAACAGCTCCGCTACGCCGAGGAGATCTATGAGGAACTGCGCGCGGCAGGTGTCGACGTGCTGCTGGATGATCGCCGCGAGCGCGCGGGCGTGAAGTTCAACGACTGCGATTTGATTGGCTATCCCGTGCGCATTGCCATAGGATCGAAGACTCTCGAGAGCGGCAGCATCGAGGTCAAGGTACGCAAGACGGGCGAACTCGTGAACTTTGCCCGCGATACATATCTGAAGGGCGTACAGGATATGCTGGCAGCACTTTGATGAGAGGGGGCGGCGTTTGAGCCGCCCTTTTCTGTGCGCGTATTGAAAAGATTGCGCGTTATTGCTATAATGGACTCGTAGATATAATATCGTTGGAGGTGGTTCTTATGTTTCGTCCATTGCCGTTCAATTTGAGAGAGAATGCGGAGAAGGGACAGGAGATGCTGGGCAAGGCTATTGAGACCGTGATGGAGCATTCCTTTAATCCGTTCGACAAGGTGGGCGGCATGCTCTTCCCGTTCCGCGTCGACGTGATCGACTGTGAGAACTGCTACGAGCTGTTCGCAGAACTCCCCGGCTTTACGAAAGAAGCCATCGAGGTCTCCTACAATGAGGACGGACGCCTCAAGATCAAAGCAGAGCGCGTTGTGCCGGAGGAGTCCGAGGCGAAATATCTCTGTCATGAGCGCAAGGCAGGCGTATTCGAGCGCTCCTTCCTCATCGACGATGTGGATGAGGCGGAGGTATCCGTGTCCTATGAGGCGGGCATCCTCCATGTGATCCTGCCGAAACTCGAGGTGAAAAAGTCTTGCCGCGTCTTTACGATTCAGTAAAATATAGGGAAGTATGTTCGGAGGGGAATTTATGACGGAAGACCGCGACTGGGAGCAGTTCAAACACAAGCTGAAAGCAAAGACGGAGATCGATCTCGACCTCTATAAAGAGCCGCAGATGAAGCGTCGGATCAACAATCTGATCACGCGTGCGGGCTATAAGGGCTGCGTCGAGTATTTCGACCATGTCTGTGAGAACAAGGATGATTTTGCCGCATTCATCGAGTATCTGACGATCAACGTGTCGGAGTTCTTTCGTACGCCAGAGAAGTTCAGCAAGCTCGAGACGGATGTCATTCCCGATCTTTTGAAGCGCTCATCGAAGCTCAATATCTGGAGTGCGGGCTGCTCCATCGGCGCGGAGCCGTATTCGCTCGCGATCATCATGAAGGAGATGACGCCAGGCACGCGGCATCGCATTCTCGCCTCCGATCTCGATGTGGAGATTCTGGCGAAGGCAAAGCGCGGTGTCTATACGGCGGATGAGATCAAGAGCATGGCGCCCGAGCGCCGCCGCAAGTACTTCGATGAGGACGGCGATCACTTTGCCGTGAAGTCCGAGATCAAGAGCATGATCGAGTTCAAGCGGCACAATCTCCTGCAGGACAAGTTCGAGACGGGCTTTGACCTGATTCTCTGCCGCAATGTCGTCATCTACTTTACGGATGAGGCAAAGGATCAGCTCTACCGTCATTTCTTCGAGGCGCTGAAGCCTGGCGGCATTCTCTTCGTCGGCGCGACGGAGTCGATTCTGAACTTCCGCAAGATGGGCTACACGAGCTTCCAGCCGTTCTTCTATCAGCGGCCGCTTGAGTCATGACGGGCACGGCACTCACAGAGGAGCAGCGACTCTCGCTTCTCCTGCGGCAGATCAAATGGGCGGAGGAAAAGACGGCATTCTATCGTGCGGCGTTTGAACGTGCGGGCGTCAGTGCTGCATCTGTTTCGTCGTTTGCGGAGGCGGCACGCCTGCCACTTTTGGAGTGTGCAGAGGAAGAGGGGGCAGATGCCCCTTTTTTCATGCTCACACTGCCGCTCTCGGGACTGTTGCGCATGAGCGTTCTGCACGACGATGCGGGGCGGGGCAGGATTCACTGCTATACACAGAGCGATGTGGCGCGGCAGGTGCAGACGGTGACGGATATGCTCGCCGCGTGCGGCGTGAATCGCGCGAGTACAGTACTGCTTGCGGGCGATTTTGCAGACAGTCGCATGCTCGATCTGCAATATGCGCTCGACGGCATTGGAGCGGCGGTTCTGCCATGTGGCGGCGGAGCGGCGGCAGCACAGGTGCTGTGTGCGGCTGTGCCCGACACCATCATTGTGTGGGAGCATGAACTGCTTGCGCTTGAAAAATATCTTGGGGATATTGCTGTGCACCGATTGATTACAGTCGGCACGTACATTGCGCCGCAGCAGGCTTCACGCGCCCTTGCAGAGCGTAAGGGGGCGCGGCACACACATATATTCACGCTGGCGCAGATGGGTGCGCTGATCGGTGCTTCCTGTACGGCGGGTGCAGGAATCCCTCTCGAGGAGAGGCTGTTCTATGCCGAGGTCATTGACAAGGCGGGGCATAGTTCGCGAGAGGACGGTGCGCACGGCGAGCTCGTGCTCTCGACGATTGCGGCGGAGGCGATGCCTGTCCTGCGGTATCGTACAGGACTTCACGTGCGGCTTGTGCGTGAGAGCACACAGATCTCGATCATAGAGGAGTGAAATAATGGCAGATGAACGGTTGATTGCGGCGCTCGATGTGCCGACACGCGCAGCTGCGGAGGAACTTGTCGCGCGTCTGGGCGACAGCGTGAGTTACTACAAGGTGGGCATGGAGCTCTTCTATGCGCTCGGCGGGGACATTGTCACGTGGCTGAAGGAGCGGGAGAAAAAGGTGTTCCTCGATCTCAAGCTCCACGATATTCCGAATACGGTCGGAAATGGATTATGTTCACTGCTACGTCTGCGCCCCGACATCCTGAACGTCCATACGGCGGGCGGCCTACGTATGATGAAGACGGCAAGCGAGGCACTGCACAGCGCGGCAGAGGCGGAGGGTATTCCCTGTCCGAAGCTGATCGGTGTGACGGTACTCACGAGCATGGACGCAGACGACTGGGTGGGACTCGGACATACGGGCACGATTGCGGATGCCGTCCTGCGGCGTGCAAGGCTCGCGCAGGAGGCGGGGCTCGACGGCGTGGTTGCATCCCCCGCCGAGACGGCGGAGATTCGCCGCGTCTGTGGCGAGGAGTTCCTCATTGTGACGCCGGGCATTCGGCCAGCGGGCGTTTCGCATGACGATCAGCGGCGCGTGATGACGCCGGCGGGGGCAATCCGTGCGGGTGCTTCGCAGATTGTCGTGGGGCGTGCCATCTATGCGGCAGAGGATCCGCGCGCAGCGGCAGAGGGGATTTTGAAGGAGATGGAGGGCATACGATGACACAGGAGGAAGTACGTGCGCTGCTTGTCAAGACAGGCGCGATTATGGACGGGCATTTTTTGCTGACCTCGGGGCTGCACAGCCCGCACT
>ERZ773069.1134-NODE-1134-length-15930-cov-18.730709_pt1 | contig 15930 bp, 12 predicted proteins | sample MGYA00580619_ERZ773069 | MGnify/ENA primary metagenome ERZ773069 (study PRJEB29015, sample SAMEA2738007) | human oral metagenome | biome: human oral; feature: human-associated habitat; material: dental | place: China | collected 2108 ...
TTCCGAGCATCCGATTGCGCGGGCGCTGGTGGCGGCCGCCGAGGCCGAGGGGCTGGCGCTGCCGGCGGTGCAGGACTTCGAGTCGCTGACGGGGCTGGGCGTGCACGCACGGGTGCAGGACGCATCGAAAGTGGGTACTGACTCTGCGGAATCTGCCGAGGTGCCAGTGGCTGTGGGGGCCGACCGCTACATGCAGTCACTGGGGGTGGATGTGAGCCCCTTTGCCGAGGTGGCGCAGCGCCTGGGGGGCGAGGGCAAGTCGCCGCTCTATGTGGCCGTGGACGGAAAGCTGGCTGCTATCGTGGCGGTGTCGGACCCGATCAAGGCGACGACGCCGGCGGCCATTGCGGTGCTGCACGCGCAGGGGCTGAAGGTGGCGATGATTACCGGCGACAACGCCCGGACCGCGCAGGCCATTGCCCGGAAACTGGGCATCGACGAGGTGGTGGCCGAGGTGCTGCCGGCGGGCAAGGTGGAGGCGGTGAAGCGGCTGCAGGCCACCCATGGGGCGCTGGCCTATGTGGGTGACGGCATCAACGATGCGCCGGCGCTGGCGCAGGCCGAGGTGGGCGTGGCCATCGGCACCGGTACCGACGTGGCCATCGAGGCGGCCGACGTGGTGTTGATGTCGGGCAACCTGCAAGGCGTGGCCAAGGCCATCGGGCTGTCGCGGGCCACCATCCGCAACATCCACGAGAACCTGTTCTGGGCCTTCGCCTACAACACGGCGCTGATCCCGCTGGCGGCCGGCGCGCTCTATCCGGCCTTCGGCATCCTGCTGTCCCCGATGCTGGGGGCAGGTGCCATGGCGCTGTCCAGCGTGTTCGTGCTGGGCAACGCGCTGCGGCTGCGGCATTTCGGGCGCGGGGAGAATGCTTGAGCGGATGGTCAGGGACGGTCTCTGGATGGCTAGGCCAGACATGTCTGGTCCATACCGCTTTGGCGGAATATCGGGCGTGTGCTTGCCCGTGTTCGAGGGCCATTCAGGCCATGACGGGAGGGGGCGATGAACATCGGTGAAGCGGCCCGGGCCTCGGGCGTGTCGGCCAAAATGATCCGCTACTACGAGCAGGTGGGGCTGATCCCGGCCCCCCTGCGGCTGGCGTCGGGCTACCGGGCGTATTCAGAGAAGGATGTGCACCGCCTGCGCTTCGTGCGGCGCGCGCGTGACCTGGGCTTTGCGGTGGACGAGATCCAGACGCTGCTGGACCTGTGGAACGACCGCTCCCGCCACAGTGCGGACGTGAAGCGGATTGCCCGCGGGCACATCGAGGACCTGCAGCAGCGCATTGCCAGCCTGCAGCAGATGGTGGACACGCTGCAGACGCTGATGGATTGCTGCGCGGGGGACGAGCGGCCGGATTGTCCGATTCTGGTGGGGTTGGAGCGGGGGGAGTGATTCAGCGCTGGTTGCTTGGATGCCTGTTGTGAAAGCGACAAGGATTTCTTATGAGGCCTTAGCGAGCGCACATATTGTGTGGGAAGATACCCCCGTTTAACGGATGGTTACTGCATCGTGAAAACGACTGGGGTGGGGGCGGACGTGCAGCGGCACAGCTTGGATCGAGACAATGTTCAGCGGGTTCTTCTGGCCTGTGTGTGTTACGGGAAGGCGTGCTGATGTCCTCCTGGTCTTTAACCCCCCATCAGCGGCAGTACATGGCTTGGCAACTGACTCGCCAGGCCGAAGGCGGCTCCGTCGAGTCGCTGGCATCAACGCTGGTCGACTCTCGCATCGACCTGAACCCGCACCAAGTGGATGCGGCCCTGTTTGCCTGTCGAAACCCGTTGTCCAAAGGGGTGATCCTGGCTGATGAGGTGGGGCTGGGAAAAACCATCGAGGCGGGGCTGGTCATCCTGCAGCGCTGGGCTGAGCGCCGGCGCCGCATTCTGATTGTCGTTCCTGCCAACCTGCGCAAGCAGTGGCATCAGGAGCTTCAAGACAAATTTGGCCTGCATGCCGAGATCCTGGAGGCCAAGAGCTACAACGCCCGTCGCAAGGAAGGCGTTGTGCAGCCTTTCCTGTCAGCGTCAGGTCCGATCATTTGCTCGTACCAGTTCGCGAAGATCAAAGCGAAGGATATCCAGACCGTTGATTGGGATCTGGTGGTTCTTGATGAGGCGCACCGTCTGCGCAATGTCTACAAGAACGGCAACGTCATTGCCCGTCAGTTGAAAGATGCGATGGCGCATGTGTCCTCCAAGGTCTTGCTGACAGCCACGCCGCTGCAGAATTCTCTGCTGGAACTGTATGGCCTGGTCAGCATCATCGACGAGCACGTCTTTGGCAATCTTGACAGCTTCCGTGTGCAGTTCAATACCGCTGGACGTGGGCGGGGGTTTGATGCGCTGCGAGAGCGGCTGTCCGCGGTGTGTCAGCGTACACTGCGCAAGCAGGTCCAGCCCTATGTGGCTTACACGGCACGCCGTGCCATGGTGCAGGACTTCACGCCAACCCAGAAGGAACAGGAGCTGTCCAGCCTGGTAGCCGACTATCTGCGGCGCCCGGATCTGAAGGCTCTTCCAGAGGGGCAGCGGCATCTGATCTCGCTGGTGCTGTGGAAACTGCTGGCTTCGAGCACCTATGCTATTGGAGGGGCACTGGAAACCATTGCCAAACGCCTTCAAGGCACTCTGGATGCTGCGCCAGCCGTGGATCTGACGGATTCGTTGAACGAAGACTACGAAGTGCTGGACGAAACGGCCGAGGAGTTTGCGGCCGATTATCAGGATGGTGGCGCTGACAGTATCAGGCTGACTCCGGAGGAGCGGGATGCCATTGCTGCCGAAGTGGAAGAGCTACGTCAATTTGTCAAACTGGCCACCAGCATTCGTGACAATGCCAAAGGCAAGGCCCTTTTGACCGCCCTGGAAAAGGCCTTTGTGGAACTGGAGCGCCTGGGGGCAGCACGCAAGGCTATCATCTTCACCGAGTCTCGCCGAACGCAGGATTACCTGCTGGAGTTGCTCAAGGGAACGCCTTACGGTGAGGGTATCGTCCTCTTCAATGGTACGAACAGCGACGCCAATGCACAGGCCATCTACAAGGACTGGCTCAAGCGTCATCAAGGCACCGATCGTGTCACCGGATCAAAAACAGCTGATACCCGCGCTGCCCTGGTTGAGCACTTCAAGGAGCGTGGCTCTGTCATGATTGCCACTGAGGCGGGGGCGGAGGGCATTAACCTTCAGTTCTGCTCGCTAGTCATCAACTACGACCTGCCCTGGAACCCGCAGCGTATCGAGCAGCGGATCGGCCGCTGCCACCGTTATGGGCAAAAGCATGATGTGGTGGTAGTCAACTTTGTTGATCGCAGCAACGAGGCGGATGCCCGCGTTTACGAGCTGCTGGCCCAGAAGTTCCAGCTCTTCGAGGGCGTTTTTGGGGCCAGTGACGAGGTTCTGGGTGCCATTGGTTCGGGTGTGGACTTCGAGCGCCGCATCGCCGATATCTATCGAAGCTGTCGAGCGCCTGCAGATATCAAGGCCTGTTTTGAACAACTGCAGCTGGATCTGGCCGATGAGATCAATGAAGCCATGGTTCAGACGCGGCAGCGCCTGCTTGAGAACTTCGACGAGGAGGTTCAGGAGAAGCTGCGCATCCGCGCCGAAGACAGTAGTCGCGCACGGCATTGTTTTGAACGGATGCTGATGGACTTGAGCCGGGCGGAGCTGGAAGGCTATGCCCAGTTCGATGAAGAGGGGTTCGTCCTGCAGCGCGTGCCGGAAGACCTTCAGATGTCGGACGGCCAAGCGGTGGAGCCAGGTCGCTTTGAGCTGCCACGGCAAGGGGGCGATGCGCATCTGTATCGCATCCATCATCCGCTGGCCCAGTGGGTGATCGAACGTGCCAGAAACCGTGCGCTGGTGGGGAACCATTCCGAGAAGCTGGTGTTTGACTATGCGGCATACGGAACCCGGGTCAGTACCCTGGAGCGCTATCGGGGCAAGGAAGGCTGGCTGACGTTGCGACTGATCGAGGTAGAGGCGCTGGGGAGAAACGAACAGCATCTTCTGCTGGCGGCCTGTACCAGGGATGGTGACGTGTTGGCCGAAGATGATCCTGAGAAGCTGCTGCGTCTTCCCGCCCGTGTAGAGGCAGGAAACGGCTCCGGCGGGGAGGATTCCCTGCGGGCTGACCTTGATGCCCGAAAACATGTGCTGCTTCAGGGGATCGAACAGCGCAGCTTGGGCTACTTCGACCAGGAAGTGCAGAAACTGGATGCCTGGGCGGACGACCTGAAGCTTGGCTTGGTGCAGGATATCGATAACCTGGATCAGGAGATCAAGGAGGTTCGTCGCAAGGCGGCCAGGGCCATGACCTTGGCTGAAAAAGTCTCACTGCAGAAGCAGCAGCGGGAGATGGATAGCAAGCTGAAGAAGATGCGCCAGGAACTGTTTGTTCAGCAGGACAGAATTGATGAGCGACGGGGGGCGTTGATTGGCGAGCTGGAAGGGCAGTTGCGGCAGGTGGTTCGGGAAAGGGTGTTGTTTAATGTTGCTTGGGAAATTATATAATGGCTGCTCTTGAATCTCAGTATATGATAGGACTAAAAAGCGTTTTGATAGATCGCTTTGCTCCTTTCTTGCCACGTGACTTAGATAGAAACTCGAGCGAGGAGAGAGTTCTTTCCAGAGCGTTTTGTGCATTTGCAATCAGTAAGATTGCGGCTGTTTCTGAAAAAGAGGCAGCGGAGTCTGTTGTTGACGGAGTTAATGACAACGGAATTGATGCTATTTATTACAGCGAAACTGATGAAACCTTGTTTTTGGTTCAAGGAAAACTCAAGGGAAGCGAGCAGTTCAAGCAGGAAGAAGCTCTTTCGTTTCTCGATGGGGTTCGTCGACTAATTAGATATGAATTCGATGGGTTTAATAAATATATTATTTCTAGAAAGGCGAGCATCGAGGGCGCCCTGGAAGCTTGTAGCAAAATAAAGCTCGTTGTGGCGTATACTGGCGACGGCGTGTCAGTTAGCGCAGAGCAGGCTTTTAAAAATGGTCTGGCTGGCGAGCTGGAGTACGAGGAGCGTTTGGACGAGGCGCCCTTATTATATGGGCCAAGCGAAATCAAAATAAGTCTTCTAGAGGAAATGTCTTATTCGTCGATTAACGACGATATTTCCCTGAGGAAATCAGTGGGAATCGATGAGCCGAAATCAACGTACTTTGGATTGATAAAAGTGGAGGATTTGATATTCCTTCACGAGAAGTATGGAAAGGCTCTTTACGAGAGAAATATCAGATACTACTTGGGGAGCGCTAGGTCAGATGTAAATAGAGCCATTAAGGCAACGCTGGCAGAGTGTCCGGATGACTTTTTCTATATGAATAATGGAGTCACAGCCGTTTGTGATCAGGTTGAGCCTAAAGGCACGAAAGGTGGCGTAAAGAAGTTCAAGGTCAGAGGATTATCCATTATCAACGGCGCGCAGACTGTGGCTTCTGCTGCGGAGTTTGCAAAGCAAAGAGGGAGCACTGGCATAAGAAATGCTCAAGTCATGTTCACCTTGATAAAGGCCCCATCGGATGGATTGTTTGGAAAGAGAGTGACTAAGGCGAGAAACCATCAAAATCAGGTTCAAGAGGCAAATTTTGCATCGCTTGATGATAACCAAGAAAGACTTAGAAAGGAGATTGCTCTGTTGGGGTATACGTATCAGTTTCGCCCGGAGGCTTCTTTGGTTGGAAGCAAGGTAATTTCCTTGGAAGAGGGTATCCGTGCATTGGCTGTATGTCAGAGAGATTCACGCTATGTCGCTTGGTTGAAAGGAGAGCCTGCTCGGCTGAGTAACCCGGAGTCTGCCGAGTATAAGAATTTATTCGCGGACACGTTGACGGGGTTGGTGTTGATTAATTCTGTTTTATGTTACAGGGAGATAAACGGCCTGATACATGGCTACGAGAAAAGTGCGGAGCATAACCATAATCAGGATAAACTAATTTATCGACATTCGTTGTATGCTATGACGTCGGTTATGATGAAGCGTCTTCGCCAGAGAATTAACGGAAAGGACGTTGTTGACTCGTCGTGCATTAGATCTATCATTAGTTATCAGCTTGATTTACTCAGGCAACAGACGGTTAATTTGGTTTATGATACCTTACGCGGCAAGGGGCCTCTTGCATACTTCAGGAACCAGAGCGAGGTTGCAAACTTTGTAGCAAGATTGATGGAGATAAATTATGGATTGGAGGATGAAGAGGAATTGAAAGGTTTACGTAATTTCAGCGACTCCTCTGAGGCTTATCCCAAGGAAAGGCTGATCAGCTACTTGTCCGGAAAGGCTCCACAATTGTGAGGGAAGATGTGATGGGAAGTCGAAAACTGGAGTTGGTTTGGGTTGGAAAAGAAAAGCGCCCAAGATTAGAGGCTCGTATTCTCCTAGAGGGGCCGGAATATTCATATCGCTCACGTCTTAATCTTGAGTCTAGGGGCATCTGCGATAACAGGCTGATATTTGGCGACAATTTGTTGGCATTAAAGGCTTTGGAGAAGGATTTCTCAGGTTCGGTGAAGTGCGTGTTTATTGATCCGCCTTATAATACCGGAAGTGCTTTTGATCATTATGATGATGGGCTAGAGCACTCTATATGGCTCGGGTTGATGCGCGACCGATTGGAGATTGTTAGGCGACTTCTGTCGCAAGACGGGTCTCTCTGGGTCACTATAGATGATAATGAGGCTCACTATCTTAAGGTGTTGTGTGATGAAATCTTCGGTAGGGAAAACTTTGTTGCGTCGATGGTTTGGGAGAAAGACGCGGGCAGAAAGAATGATACTGATATATCTTTTTCTCATGATTATGTGCTTGTTTACGCAAAGAACAGGGGGCGTTGGCGCATTATAAGGAATATGCTGGATAGAACTGGAGAGCAGTTAAGTAGGTATAAAAATCCTGACAATGATCCGCGGGGGCCGTGGCGTCAAGGGGCAGATGGTACGGCGAAAAGTGGTGGTGATAGTCTGCTGTTTCCAATAACCCTTCCATCGGGAAGGGTTGTTACGCCTCCATCTGGAAACTATTGGAGATTTAGTAAAGAGACTTTTGAGACTGCTCTTGCTGAAGGGCGCGTGTATTTTGGCAAGGACGGAAACCGGCTTCCAGTTATAAAAAAGTATCTGTCTGATATTCAAGAGGGGGTTGTTCCTAAGACTTGGTGGCCTTCTGATGAGGTTGGTTCTAATCAGGAGGCGCGTCGTGATCATTTGCGTAAATTGCTTCCTGATATCGAACCTTTTTCCACTCCAAAACCGGAAAGATTGCTCCAGCGCATTCTGCATATTGCAACTAATCCAGGAGATTTGGTTCTAGATTCTTTCGCGGGATCTGGTACTACTGGTGCAGTCGCCCACAAAATGGGCCGCCGTTGGATCATGGTTGAGCTGGGTGAGCATTGTCATACCCACATCATCCCCCGGCTGAAGAAGGTGATCGATGGTGAGGACCCTGGCGGAATCACCAAGGCGGTCAACTGGAAAGGCGGGGGTGGGTTCCGATATTACCGTCTGGCGCCTACGCTGATCGTCAACGATCGCTGGGGTAATCCAGTGATCAATCCCGATTACAACGCGGTCATGTTGGCGGAAGCGTTGGCCAAGCTGGAAGGCTTCACTTATGCGCCGTCCGATACGCGCTGGTGGCAGCATGGCCATTCCAGTGAGCGGGACTTCATCTATGTGACCACGCAGAACCTGTCTGCAGCGCGGCTTCAGGAACTGTCGGATGAGGTAGGTCCGGAACAGAGTCTGCTGGTGTGCTGTTCTGCTTTTCACGGAGTGACAGCGGCGCAGGCTGCTGAGCGTTGGACCAACCTGACACTGAAGAAGATCCCCAAGATGGTGCTGGCCCGTTGCGAGTGGGGGAAGGATGACTACAGCCTGAATGTGGCGAACCTGCCCATGGCCAGGCCAGAGGAACCGGAGTCAACGGAACCACCTACGGGAAAGAGTCGGCGACGGAAAAAGGTGGAAACGGGTACGCCAGACCTGTTTGGTCATGACGAGCAAGGGGGCGGCCATGACCAAGAAGACTGAGAAGGCCTTGGGCTGCTCATCAGCGGCCAAGTATCTGACCTTCGTGACGGCAGGAATGGCTGAGGGGTGGGTTGTGAAGGGCATCCGCAATGAAGGGGTGGAAGGATGAGCGATCGCGTTCGACAGGAGGTTGCGGCAAGACTGTCGCTTCGGCCACCGCAGAGGGAGTCGCTTGAGCGGCTGGGAAGAGGGCTGGAAGCGGCGCCAGCAATACTGAAACGAGGGGGGCGGGATGTTGCCTCCATCCTGTCCAGCCTGAAGGCAGAGTTTTCGACGTTGGATGACTTCGAGCGGGAATTCCCTTCGCTGTGTTTTGCCCTGGCGACGGGCGTGGGCAAGACACGGTTGATGGGGGCCTTCATCGCATATCTGCATCGAAAGCACAGGATCAATAACTTCTTTGTGCTTGCACCCAACCTGACGATCTATGACAAGCTGATTACTGACTTCACGCCCAACACGCCTAAGTACGTGTTCAGGGGGATTGCCGAGTTTGCGCAGCATCCACCGTTGATCATCACGGGTGACAACTATGATCAGTCGGGGGCGGCGGTGGATGATTCGCTGCTTGAGGCGGATCAGGACGTGCGGATCAACATCTTCAATATTTCGAAGATCAATTCTGAGGTGCGGGGAGGCAAGGAGCCGCGCATCAAGCGGATGCGGGAGGTTCTGGGGGACAGCTACTTCAACCATCTGGCCAATCTGCCTGATCTGGTGCTGTTGATGGATGAGTCACACCGCTACCGCGCCCAGGCGGGGATGCGGGCGATCAACGAGCTGCAGCCGCTGTTTGGTCTGGAGCTGACGGCAACCCCGTTTGTGGAGTCGCCGAAGGGGCCTGTTCCCTTCAGGAACGTGGTGATGGATTACCCGTTGGCGCAGGCGATGAAGGATGGCTTCGTAAAGGAGCCGGCGGTGGTGACGCAACGCCATTTCGATGCCCGGGCACACTCACCTGAAGAAATCGAGAAGATCAAGCTGGAAGATGGGGTACGTCTGCATGAGATGACGAAGGTCGATTTGCTGGCCTACGCGCGCGAGCAGGGCGTCAGTCCTGTCAAGCCATTCATGCTGGTGATCGCGCGGGACACGACGCATGCGGGGGAACTCAAGGGGTTGATCGATTCCGAGGCCTTCTATCAGGGGCGCTATGCGGGCAAGGTCATCCAGGTGGATTCCAGCAGGAGCGGCAAGGATGAGGAAGAGATGGTCCGCCGGCTGCTGGCTGTGGAAAGCGTCGATGAGCCAACCGAGATCGTGATTCACGTCAACATGCTGAAGGAAGGCTGGGATGTGACCAATCTCTACACCATCGTTCCCTTGCGGGCGGCCAATGCACGCACCTTGATCGAGCAGAGTATTGGGAGGGGCTTGCGCCTGCCTTATGGCAGACGGACCGGCGTGGCAGCGGTGGACAGGCTGAACATCGTGGCGCATGACCGCTTTCAGGAGATCATCGACGAGGCCAACCGAGGAGATTCACCGATCCGCCTGACGCGAGTCATTCTGGATGCGCCGGGTGTGGATGAGCAGAAAGTTAGTGTGAAGGTGGAGACTGGCTTGAGCGCCTTGTTGGGGATCGGGGGAGGGGAAGCGCTTTCTCCTGCCTTGGTGAGTGCGGATGGTGAGCATGATCTTCACGCAGTGCTGCCCGATCCCCTGTTCAAGACGCCACAGGAAAGACAAGTCGTTCATGCGGTGATGGAGGTGGTGGCTGCGTATGGCTCGAAGCCGGATCAGGTGCCGACCCGTGAAGCGTTGCTCAAGCCGGAAGTGCAACAGGAGATTGTGGAAGAGGTTGCGCGACGCTTGAGGCCTGTGCAGGGGGAGTTGCTGAAAGAAGAGGGTGATGTCGTTCCTGGGGTTAGCCTATCGGATGTGGTGGCTACTGCTACACAGATAGTGGTGCAGCAGACGATTGATATCCCGCGCATTACCGTGGTGCCCACCGGTGAGGTGACGATGGGGTTTCATCCCTTCCAGCTGGATGTGAGCAGCCTGCATTTACAGCCAGGAAAGCGGGAAATGCTGCTTCACAACCTTCATACCAATGAAGAAACGACGCTAAGCGTTCAGGTTGGATTGAGGGAGCAGCGTCCCGAGGACTACATCGTCCACAAGCTGCTGGACTACGATGATGTCGACTACTTCACGCAATCCGACCTGTTGTATGAACTGGCGGGGCAGATGGTGGAGCACCTGCGCAGTTACCTGCCAGAGAGCGAGGTAGAGGACGTGTTGGTGGGGCAGAGTGCCACCATTGCCCGGGAGATTCACGCCCAGATGATGGTGCATTTCTTTGAAGAGGCGGCTGGCTACGAGGCCAAGGTGAGTCAAGGGTTCGTGCCCTTGAAGGATTGCAACTACACTGCCACGGCGGGCCAGCCGCCCCGTCATTACCGGGAGACGGTTACTGATGTGGGGCGCATCAAGACGATGCTGTTTGGTGGGTTCTCTCGCTGCCTGTATCCGGTTCAGAAGTTTGACTCCGATACCGAGCGCCGCTTTGCCGTCATTCTGGAGCGTGATGCCCAGAAATGGATGAAACCTGCCAAGGGGCAGTTCGCCATCTATTACAAGCTGGGGGCCGGAGAGCTGGAATATGTACCAGACTTCGTGATCGAGATGGATTCAGCGATCCTGATGGCGGAGACCAAGGCACGCACCGATATGGATTCGCCCGAAGTAAAAGCTAAGGCCGCTGCTGCGATGCAATGGTGCCGGCATGCGTCGGACTATACGGCAAAGGTCGGCGGCAAGCCGTGGAGGTATCTGGTGGTGCCGCATGATGAGGTTCGAGAGTCCATGCGGTTGGAGGACTTTCTGCGGTTTGAGGTGAGACAATAGGTCTGCTCAGGGAAAGGCGTCTCTTTACCGCAATCGCTCAGAGGGAATCCAGATGGTCCATATCGTTGTAAAGATCGGGACGGAAGAAGAGTTCTTCGCCAGAGGGCAGCAACTGGCCCGTAGTGCTGATCATGGTGAGCCGTTGCCTGAACAGCGCATTCTGAGTTTCGAGGATCCCGAGGAACTGACGAAGTTTCTGGTCTCGAACCGCGATCGACCTTTCAACGCAGCAGATTGATTTAGCGCTTTTCCTCGTGCCTACCGGTAGACGTCTAAGTCAGCATTGATGCTGATGATGCGTTGGATGCCGAGCAGTGCGGCGGCTTCGGTGACGGGGATATTGGTCAGATGGCGCCAGCAATGGGGTGGCGGGTCGGCTGGGGCTTGTACTCAGCCGGTTATGTCGGAGTAGTTGATGTTCCTGCCGGCGGAAAACACGGCAACGATGATGATTGAATCCTTGGTTCCAACCGGGTGGAATCTGTAAACGATCGTGTTTTTCCCGGTCGTATTTATTTTTCTATAAATTGACCCGTCTTCAATGACGGGGAACAGGTAATGAAATTTTCATCTTCGTCGGCTTTTCGGAAAATCTCTTCCAGTGTCGTTTCCCCGCCGACCTCTTCGGCCAGGGCGACCTGTTCCATCATGAACTCTTCAAATGGCCGATTGTCATCGGCGGGCTGAAAAGCTTTGGCTTTTGCAAGCAACGGATGACGCATTTTGAACCTCTGTCATTGGTCGTTTCTCAACCCGGCGCGGGTACGCATTACAGGGCAACCCGACGTTGACGGTCTGTTGAGTGTAGCACCGGCACCTGGCGGCGGAGCCGCTGGTCGAAAGTGACGATCCATCGCTTTTCAGCGCAGCAGATTGATCAGCGCCTTCCCCCGCGCGTCCCGGTAGACATCGAAGTCGGCATCGATGCTGATGATGCGGTGAATACCCAGTCGTGCGGCGGCTTCGGCGATGGAGGCGTCGGCCAGGTCCAGGGGCAGGCTGGCGAAACGCTGGGCGATGCGGTGGACGGCCGGCAGGCTGGTGTCGGTGGGGATGTCCACCTGGACCGCGCCGCGTTCGATCCACAGCAGGAAGTCCAGGGCGGCCTGGTTATGGATGCGACGGGCCAGCAGGGCGCAGACTTCGGTCAGTACGGGCCAGGTGGTGATGAGGCGGACAGCGCGATGGGTTTCCAGCCAGTGTCGCACGGGCAGGTGCCAGTGGTCCGCAGCGTTGAACAGGGCCAGCAGGGGGCCCGAGTCGACCAGGACGGGGCCCTCGACGGGGGCTGGCCACCGAAGTGGGGGCTCTGCGACTTTCTGTTCTGACATTTTCATTGCCCCCTGCGGTGTTTCTCTTCCCAGGCATCGGCCAGATGGCGGCGGCGTTCGGAGGACAGATCGGCCGGGCCGGCATGGCGGCCAAACAGGTCTGCGCCCAGGCTGAAGGCGGAGGCCCTGGGGGGCGGTACGTTCTGCAGGTAGGCGCTGAGGGCATCGCGCATCAGCTCGCTGATGGAGCGGCCTTCCTGGGTGCTGCGCTGGCGCAGCTGATGTTCCAGCTCGGGGGGCAGCTTGACGGTGGTGGTCATGGCGGCATGGATCCAGACAGGGTAATACGAATGGTATTACCGTGGTCATCTGAATGCAAGAAGGGCGTTTCCTCAGCGCTGGAGGGGCTTGGCCGGGGGCAATGGCTGCCTGTTTTCATCTTCGTCCAAGCGCCGGGAAAGTTCTTCAAACGTGAGCCGACCGCCGATTTCTTCGGCTAATGCAATCTGTTCCATCATGAACGTTCTATACGGCCGGTTATCGTCGGCAGACTGAAAGGCCCGGATCTTCGCCAATAACGGATGACGCATTTTGAACCTCTGTTTCGTCACTCACTGCGCTCCCGTCCGAAGTTAGTGCCTCGGCCGATGGCGTGCCTGGCAGGGTGCAGAAAGTGAACAGGGCCGGCCCCTTCGTAGTTGAAGGAGCCGGCCCTGTGGTTGATGCCGCATTGGGCGAGTGGCAGCTATCCCAATAATTTGGATAACTGCCCATGGGGCGGGCGGCTACATGACAGGACGTGTGACCTGCCAGTGGCAGCCTACCTGGCTTACCGCGGCGAGTACGACACGCCCAGCATCACGGTGCGCGGCTGCTGGTTGTAGTAGCGCCAGCTGGCGTTGCTACGGTTGCCGAGGTTGTAGACGTCGGCGTGGGCCGTCAGCTCGGGGGAGACGCGCCAGGACGAACGCAGGTTGACGAGCAGGCCGCCACCGACGCGCCGCTGGTTGGCTTCGTCGGAGAAGTGGCGGTTGTTCAGCACCACGTCGGCGCCCACGCTGTACTCGTCGAAGCTGTAGTCCACCTGGCCGCTGAAGGTGCGCTTGGCGACGTGCGGCAGCACGCGGCCGGTGGTGTTGTTCTTGGGATTGACCAGGTCGAGGTTGGCCTGCCAGCGCAGTCCTTCAACCAGCTGGCCGGGGGCGTTTTCCTGGCCGAGGGAGAGGGCGATGCCGGTGATGGTGGCGCGGCCGACGTTGGTGATGGCGCAGTTGGCGGCACCGGTGCAGTCGCCGATGGTGGTGAGGCGGTCACGCAGGCGACTGCGGTAGACGATGGCCTTGGCGTAGGTGGCCTGGTCGGGCTGCCAGTAGGCGCCGGCGTCGACGGTCTGGTTGCGCTGCTGTTTCAGGCGGGCATTTTCCGGGCTGGCGTAGTAGTCGGCCAGGTCGGGCATGCGGTAGCCGGTGTTGAGGTTGCCCACGACACGCAGGTTGTCGGCCAGCCGGTAGCCGTAGCCCACCTGGTGGCTGAAGGTCTTCTTGTAGCGGTTGCTGTCGTCTAGACGCAGGGCCACGTTGAGCTGGTGCGGGCCGTATTCGCCCACGGCGTTGCCGGTAAGCGCATGGGTGGTGCGGGTGGGCGAGGACAGGCCGGTGGTGTCGTAGCTTTCTTCCAGCCGTTCGGCGCCGACGCGGGCCAGGACTTCAGGGGTGACCTGCTGGGTGGCACCCAGGCCGTATTCACGCAGGCGGGTCTTGTCCCAGGTGGCGACGTTGTTGGTGTAGTTCCAGGTGTTGCTGATGCTGCTCTGGCCGAACTTGGCGTCCAGTCGGGTGTTCGGGCTGAGCTGGTGGTCGGCGCGCACGCCGGTCAGTTCCAGGCGCTTCTTGGCGGCCAGGGCGGTGTTGCCGCCATAGATGCCGTCGAAGTCGGCGTTGACGGTGTTGCGCATGGCCACGACGGTGACGTTCGTGGCGGTGGAGAGGCGGGCGTCGAGTCGGCCGGAGAGGTTGTCGCGCTTCCAGTTGTCCTGGTCGTCCTGGTGGCCCGGGTAGTCACGGGCGGTGGCGTCGAAGCCGTCGCCGCGTTCGCGGCCCACGTCGAGGGTGCCGGTGATCTGTTCATTGCCGCCGGAAACGCGGCCGCGCATCTGCATGTAGCCACGGCCGCCGATGCCGGCTTCGCCGCTGACCCGGGTCTTGGGACCGGCACGGTCGGACAGGTATTGCACCACGCCGCCGCCGGCATTCTGGCCGTAGATGCCCGAGCCGGGACCGCGCAGGATTTCGGTGCGGCTGCCATAGGCCATGGGCAGCAGCGAGAAGTCGGCGCCACTGGCCGGGCTGACGCGGAAACCGTCAATCAGGACGAGGGTGTCCTGCAGGGCGTTGCCGCGGATGGCCAGACCGCCGAAGGATCCGGGGGTGCCTTGCGAGCGGGGCTGGATGCTGCCCAGGGCCTCGAAGGGCGTGAGCTGGCTGGCGTTGCGCTGGGCGTGGTAGGTGGGCAGGACGACGACATCGCTGGTCAGCGTGTCGATGGCGGTGGGCATGTTGGCCGCCGTGACCATCTGGGCGCCGTGGCGCGGGGCGGCCGGTTTTGCTGCAACCCTGGATACCGGTGCAGCCTGCGGGGTGTTGCGTTGCAGGTTGTAGTGACGTCCCTGGGGGTTCTGCTGGCCGGCGTGGGCGGGGCGAGCGGTACGGGCGTGGTCCTGGGCAGTTTGCGCCATGGCGGCCGGGATGGCTGCCAGGGAGAAGGCTGCGGCAACGGCCGCGGCACAGGTGCTTCGCTTGAACATGGGTTTCTCCGAAAGGCGCAGCCGGCGGGGTGAACGTCGCCGGGGCGCAACAGTGTCGTTTCGCTTGCAGTTTAGGCCGCCGTCTGTCGGCCGACAAACGGCGGGCCACAATGTGTGGCTTCGAGGGCAACGGCCTGCCGCGTTGTTTTGCGGGATGCGGCGGGATGTAACGGCGTTGTTCGAGGCCGAAAACGGGCAGGCGCGCGGCCGCAGGGTCAGCCCTGGCGGGCGGCCGCGATGGCCTGGTGCACCTGTTGCAGGACGGTGTCCATCTCGGGCCAGGGGTGGTGCTGGATGACGGTGACGTGAGGGCCGAGGGCGCGGTAGCGGCTGGCGTCGGTGGGGCCCAGGACGGAGACGAGACGGGCGCCGACGGCGGCGGCCAGGTGACCGGGGCCCGTGTCGTTGGCCACGACCACGCTGCTGTAGGCCAGCAGGGCGGCATAGACATCCAGGGGGACGCCGGCCAGGGTCTGGGCATCGGGGTAGTCGGTGCGGGCCTGGATGGTTTCCGGCCCCGGGCCGGGCATGAGCAGTACCGGCAGTTCGGGGACGAGTTGCCGGCACAGGGTGGGAAAGCCGGGCCAGGCCTTGCTGGCGCCTTTCAGGGTGCCGGTGGCAAAGGGCACCAGGCAGGCGTAGGGCAGGATACGTGGCTGGCCGTCGGCGGTGTCCTGCACCAGGCCCTGCTGGCGCAGCAGTTTCAGGGCGGCGGCCCGGGCGTCATCGGTCAGGGGCAGCGAAGGCCAGTCCATGGGGGTGGCCTGGGCAGGCGAGGCCTGTCGTGTGGCCGGGGCGGCGCTTCCGTTCGGGGTGGGGAGGCCATCGGCCGCCGGGTGGGCGGATGACATGGCGCTGGACGGGGGCGCTGCCGTGCGGGCATCCAGGCCATCGGGCCGGCCGGAGGTGAGGGGGCCGGCGACGTTCCAGAAGCGCTGGCTTTCATGCAGCGGCTGCGTGGGCTGGGC
>ERZ773069.1148-NODE-1148-length-15817-cov-3.149473_pt1 | contig 15817 bp, 12 predicted proteins | sample MGYA00580619_ERZ773069 | MGnify/ENA primary metagenome ERZ773069 (study PRJEB29015, sample SAMEA2738007) | human oral metagenome | biome: human oral; feature: human-associated habitat; material: dental | place: China | collected 2108 ...
GATTCTTTCCGATCCGGAACTTAAAGTCATCCAGGCTTATGATGTTTGGAAGGAAAAAATGAATTACGGTAAGCTTTCCATGGGTGTGGTTCGTACCACATATTTGATTGATGAAGAGGGAAAGATTGCCAAAGCCTTTGACAAGGTGAAGGCGGCTGACAATCCTGAACAGATGCTGGGAGAACTTAGCTGATATGCGAATCATTCTTTCTCCTGCAAAAAAGATGCAGCACGATGAAAATGGGCCGGCTTACCGGGATTTGCCCGTTTTTCTTTCTGATGCCGAGAAAATCAAGGATAGTCTGAAAGAAAAATCCTTTTCGGAATTAAAGGCGCTTTGGGCCTGTAATGAGAAGATTACCGAGCAAAATATAGAGCGTCTTTCGTCGATGGATTTAAGAGAAAAACTCACACCGGCCCTTCTTTCCTATGACGGAATTGCCTATCAATATATGGCTCCAACTGTTTTTGAGACAGAGATGCTCAGCTATGTGCAGGAACATCTTCGAATTCTTTCCGGCTTTTACGGTATTGTAAGGCCAATGGACGGGGTTACGCCGTATCGCCTGGAGATGCAGGCAAAGCTCGAGGTGGACGGCGCGAAAAATCTCTATGACTACTGGGGGGACAGGCTCTATAAGGAAGTCCGCGACAGTAGCGGAATCATCATCAATTTGGCTTCAAAGGAATATGCAAAATGTATTGAGAAGTATTTGCAGCCGAGTGACCGCTATATCAGCTGCAATTTTTTTGAAGAGCAAGAGGGGAAGCTCGTACAAAAGGGAGTGTACTGTAAGATGGCACGCGGAGAGATGGTGCGTTTCATGGCGGAGAACCGAGTGGAAGAGCCGGAGGACATCAAGGATTTTGCTGTAATGGGTTATCGGTATGCTAAAGAACTTTCTTCGGAAAAGGAATATATTTTTGTGAGGAAAAAAGCCTAAGGATATCGTTTTACAGGTTTGTCTTATAGCGTGTGGTAAGGCTACCCCCCAGCTTAATAATCCGCCCCCGATCTACCATGGTTTTCAAAATTCGGCCGGCAGTGGACTGACTGACTTCCAAGAGCTCTTGCACTTCCTTTCTGGTGATTTCTTTTTGTCTGGAAAGGACTTGCAGGATTTGTTCCTCAGCGGAGGGCAGTGCAGGGGAGGGCGCTACAGAATAAGGCGCGACAGAATAGCAGACACTATCCTCTTTTACGATTTGTCTTGCATTGGTATTGGGAAGGACGATTTTAAAGGCATTATTGCTACAGATAATGGAGGGCTGTTTCCATTTGCCAAAGTAGCTGTCCATGATTTTTTTAATGCCGGTTCCATAGGCCTCTATTAATTGCAAGCGATAGAATACATTGGCAAGATGGGGATTTCGACAAACGGAAATCCCTAACTTGATATCCGCAAGTTCCAATCCGGTGGGTAGACCACCGAGGGTAACAAACTCCATATGATCCGGATAAATACTGATAAGGGTGGCGGCATGGAAGGCGTAGTCTCGGTGTATCAAGGAATTGAGCAGTGCCTCCCGGACGGCCACTTCCGGATAATCCCGATTGTCAATCCGCAGCAGTTTATCAAAGCTTGCGTGTACTTGATTATGAAGGTCGATATAGTCGTATACATCATGAAGCTGTCGCATAAGGGAGCCTGAAAACTCTCTACGATCTTTAAAGACAGTTTCGGTGTCATTCTCAAAAACAGCAAGCTTAATAGAGTAGGGACATTGATCGGAGAGTAGTAGGGCAAGATTTGTGTAGAGCTTGTCGGTGGACTGTATGTGGAGCGTTTGCATTTGTGCCTGTGCGAAAGGAAGCTTACGAGTTTTAAATTCTTGCTTTAGCGCATCGAAACTTAACGCTTGATTTATGGAACGCATCTCTTCAAAACTGTCACCATCGGTTTCTTTAATCATTTGCCGGATAGCTGTATCACTTGCGGGGACGGCAGAATGCCCTTGCCTTACATAGACTCCTTCAGGGCACAGGCCTTTTTTGGATAAATAGTATGGGCGATTACTTCCTCTTTGGATATGAATGGCAATAATGGATTTTCCGTCGCATTCCAGCGTTTCATAATGAATAAACATGGTGATATCCGGTTTAATACTGTCCCGTACCATGTTGGAAATTTGTAGAGTAGAGGCGTCTATGTCCTCTAATCCCAAGATTTCCCCGTGATCAGAAACACCCACATAGATGGTGCCTCCATTACAGTTGGCAAAAGCAAGAATTTCTTTCTTGATATCGTCTTGTACAATTGATTTTAGCTCGACACTTTCTGATTCTTGAAATTTCATTTCATCACCTTCCGCTTTCTCCCGATGCTCTAATTTATATTTCTATTCTATTCAATTGACTCTGCCATTTCTAATCACTTTAATCACTCTAACCACTCTAATCATATTTGTCAAGAGAAGTGATTAGAATGTTCTATTTTGAGTCTTTCCTATCGAAACATTGTTTCTCACAAGGGAAATGCTCATTGCATTACAAAATCAACTGACTCATTACCACCTTAGAAAAAAACAGTTGAAAAAGGGGAAAAATAGCTATAAAGTAAATGTATCAGATACAAATACATTTAAATCAGGATAAAGAGGAGTATAAAATGAACAGCACAATAAATACCATTAAGAACAGAGTCAGCGTCAGAACTTATCAGAAGGCAGAGCTTTCCAAAGAAGTATTAGAGCAAATCCAAAACTATATAGAACATATCGAAAATCCTTTCGGCGTTCCCATTACATTTAAGATGCTGAATGCCCAAGAGCATAATCTCAGTAGTCCGGTCATCATAGGAGCGGATACTTATGTGGGGGCAAAGTATAAGAAGGGAGAAAATGCGGAAGTAGCCTCCGGCTATGCCTTTGAGGATTTTGTTCTCTACGCATCTTCCTTGGGGCTGGGAACCGTTTGGCTTGCGGCGACTATTGGCAGAAAAGGCTTTGAAGAAGCAATGGCGGTTAAGGAGGGGGAAGTGATGCCGGTAGTTTCTCCCATCGGCTACGCGGCGAAAGAACGCTCTATCTGGGAGAACCTGATGAGAAAGGGCATGAAATCGGATGAAAGACAGCCTTTTCCGAAATTATTCTTCCGGAATGATTTTCAGCATTCCTTGCAGGAATCGGAGGCGGGGCAGTGGCTTACGCCCTTAAAGATGGTACAACTGGCACCTTCCGCTACCAATAAGCAGCCCTGGAGACTTGTTGTAGAGGAAAATAAAGTCCATTTTTATGAGGAAAAAACCAAGGGCTATGCCAATGAAAGCACCGGAGATATTCAGAAGGTGGATTTGGGAATTGCCCTTTACCACTTTGAAGTGGGAGCGAAGGAGCAGGGGCTTAAAGGAAGCATTCTTCAAAAGAATCCGGGAATTTCCACAGCGGAAAATGTAGAATATATCGCAACGTACCAATTGGAGGACTAAGATGGATACAAAATTTTCTTCAGCAATTCATTCTTTGATTATGATTTCCGAGTCGGAAACACCGGTGAATTCCGAGCAGATCGCGAACAGCGTGGGAACCAATGCCAGTTATATTAGGAAGTTAACCACTAGGCTCAGTAAGGCAGGAATCATTGAAGGGCGTAAGGGAATTAGCGGATTTCGTCTGCTAAAGCCTGCAAGGGAGATTTCCTTACTGGAGATTTATAAAAGTATTATGGAAGTGGAGCAAGTCCATATCTTTGATATTCATCAAAATCCCAATGATGAATGTATTGTGGGGCGGAATATCAAGCCCACCTTAGAGGGGATGTTCAGGAGTATGGAAAAACAAATGGAAGCGGAACTTGCCGGTATGAGTCTGGAAGATTGTATGAATGCCATGAGAAAAGAGTTAAAAGAGAAAGAGTTAAACGAGAAAGAGTAGGGGAAAGCAAATGAAAGCAGCGGTTTTAACAAATTATGATAAGAATGGAAGAAAACTGGAGATACAAGAGCTGGAAAAGCCAAGTCCAAGGGAAAAGGAAGTCTTGGTTAAGGTTTTTACCGCAGCGGTGAATCCCCTGGACAATATGATTATTCGGGGAGAGGTCAAGCTGATTGTGCCTTATAGCTTGCCTTTGATTATGGGAAATGAATTTGCGGGACAGGTGGAAGCCGTAGGTTCCGCCGTAAAGCGTTTTAAGGCAGGGGACCGGGTATACGGTAGAATGCCCCTTTCCAAAATCGGTGCCTTTGCGGAATATGCAGCGGTAGAGGAAGGGGCTTTGGCTCCTATTCCGGATTACCTTTCCTATGATAAGGCGGCAACGGTGCCTTTAACCGCCTTAACGGCTATGCAGGCCTTTGAAATCATGCAGCCTAAGGCCGGAGAATCCGTCTTTATATCCGGCGGAACAGGAAGCCTTGGAGCCATGGCCATTCCCATTGCGAAAAGCCTTGGACTTACCGTTTATACCAACGGCAGTGGCGACAATGCGGAACGGGTTGAGAAGCTGGGTGTTGACCGCTTTATTGACTACAAAAAGGAAAACTATGCCGATGTCTTAAAGGATGTGGATTATGTATTGGATACTCTTGGAGATCGTGAGCTTCCCAATGAATTTAAAGTTTTAAAGAAGGGAGGAAGCCTTGTGTCCTTAAGAGGACTGCCCAATGGAAGATTTGCGAAAAGAGCAGGTCTGTCCTTCCTAAAACAGCTCCTTTTCGGATTTGCCGGAAGGAAGTATGACAAGATGGCGGAGGCAAAGGGACAGAGCTATGATTTCCTTTTTGTCCATGAGGATGGAGCACAACTGGAAAAGATGGGAGAACTCTTTTCTCCGGAAAGGCCCTTGGAAACCTCGGTGGATACGGCATTTTCCTTAGAAGAGGTTAATGAAGCCTTGGACAAAGTAAAGCAGGGAAAGTCCAAGGGAAAGACGATTTTGAAAGTAAATGACAAATAACCTGTACGTTCAAAAAATCTGCTGTTTTTTAGACTGGCAGATTTTTCTTTACCTTGTTTTGTTTTTTTCTACAGCTTTCCGGTGATTCCTCCAACCAAGGCATTAGTTCCTTCTGCTCCTCTGACAGCACATGGGTGGCTATCGATAGCAGAGTTTACAGATTTAATTACCATATCCCAAATGACACCTGGACCGATTGCGGTTAACTCAGCTACATTTGTTGGACTAAAAATTGCCGGTCCTTAAGGACCGGCTAAAAAACGAAATCTATGTGGGTTATCTATGGTAATTCAAAAAATTAATAGTTGTAAGAATAGTGGGTAAAGTAGTCTGCGTAAAATGTAAGCAGCAGTCAATATAATTTCTAAGCTGTTTTCTCATAGAAACTGCAATCTCGAGTATGTTTTGTGCTTTTTAGAAAAACCATAGCAAGATTTGTTCCTGCTGAACCGCTTGATTCAGAGATTTTACCAAATATTATAGCAAAAATGATAAAAAAAGAAGAATTGGCAAATATACCTTTGTTAAATATATTATTTTTTGCATGTTTAAAATGATTTAGGATATTGTTTTTTTCACTTGTTTCTATATGTTATTCTATAACGGATGATTATCTATAGTATATACAAAAAGACGAAGGAGGACATAATATCTAATGGACGAAAAAAGTATTTGAAGTGGTATAACAAGGTTGGTTATGGTTCCGGTGATTTGGCAGGAAACGTAGTTTATGCATTTCTTTCGTCATTTGTAATGCTATATCTTACCAATACAGTAGGGTTAAATCCCGGTATCGTAGGAACTTTAATCATGGTGTCGAAATTATTTGACGGCATAAGCGACATGTTTTTTGGAACGATGATTGATAAAATAAAGAGTAAACTGGGGAAAGCAAGACCGTGGATGCTTTATGCATATATTGGCTGTGCCGTGACTCTTGTGGCCAATTTTGCCATTCCGGATAACTTAGGAAAGACGGCACAATATGCTTGGTTCTTCCTTGCCTATACACTCCTAAATGCGGTGTTTTTTACTGCTAATAACATTGCGTATGCTTCTCTGGTTACCTTCTGCACCAAAAATAGTAAGGAACGTGTGGAAATGGGTTCACTTCGTTTCATTTTTGCGTTTTTAACAAGCTTAATCATCCAGTCTGTTACTGTTCAGTTTGTTCGATATCTTGGCGGTGCTGCTGCCGCATGGAGAACGGTTGCCATTGTATATGCCGTTATAGGATTGGTAGTCAATACAATTTCCGTTTTCTCTATTAAGGAGCTGTCAGAAGAAGAATTAAATGCAGGAAAAGAGCATATCGAAGAGAAATACGGTTTAGTCGAGGCTGCCAAACTCCTTTTCTACAATAAATATTATCTTATTTGCATGGCTTATATTGGCCAGCAGATTTATTCTGCTATGCTGAATATGGGTATTTATTACATGATTTATATTCTTAAGAATGAGAATTTGTATTCCGTGTTTTCTTGGGCAATTAATATTCCAGTTATTATTGCCATGTGTATTACACCGATGCTGGTTGAAAAGATGAATGGTCTATATCGGATGAATCTTGCCGGCTATATATTAGGTACGGCAGGTCGTGTTGGTGTGATTTTTGCCGGCTATATGGGAAGTGTGCCTTTGATGCTGGCTTTTACTGCAATTGCCGCACTGGGAATGGCGCCTTGGCAAGGAGACATGGGGGCAGTTGTAGCAAGCTGCTCTGAATATACCTATCTTACAAAACGCAAGCATATTGATGGAACGATGTACTCCTGTACATCTTTTGGAACCAAGATTGGAGGTGGCATAGGAGTTGCTCTTTGCGGATGGCTACTGGAAGCCAGCGGTTTTGTTAAAGAGTCTGCCGTACAACCGGAATCCTGTTTGAGTATGCTTTATGTCATGTATTTGTGGATTCCGATGATTTTGTCATTATGTATAACTTTTATCATGTCTAAAATGAATGTTGAAGAGGCAAATCAGCAGCTGAAAGCACAAATAGAGGGACATTGATATGACGGATCCTGCAATCACCGAGGAGCTAAGTCAGCAAGAAGATAATGAAGAGTTTCGCAGTCGACCGCTAGATGAGACGCAAGCCGATTTAGGCAGTCGGGAGTGCTTGCATTTCGAAAAAATTTTGGCATATTATCCTGCGGAAACAGATGTCTCTATTCGTCCGGGTTGGTTTTATCATCAAGAGGAAGATGATTACGATCGTGTATTCAGAAATGAGGATAGGTATCAGAGGTTTGCAAAAAAAGAAAGGAGCCCTATGAACGCTTGCATAAAATGGTTGGATAATCCGGAAATTTTTCGTGTGAATCAATTGGATGCACATAGTGACCATTCATACTATATGGATTATGCGGATATGGGAAAAACGGATAATCCTTTGTTCCAGTCCCTGAATGGTCAGTGGGAGTTTGCTTTTAGCAAAAATGCAGCGAGTAGGCCCGGCAACTTTTATGAAGAGGGATTTGATGCTTCCGATTTTGATAAAATCATGGTGCCGGGGCATATCGAACTAGCCGGATATGATCAGATTCGCTATATCAATACCATGTATCCATGGGAAGGCAAAGAGTACCACCGAGGTGCGTATAGCCTGGACAGCACGGGAGCAGAGGAAGGAATGTTTTCGGAAGCGAGCTATAATCCTGTGGGCTCTTATCTTAAACATTTTGATTTAAAACCGACGATGCTTGGAAAAAGAATCCGCATTTGCTTCGAAGGAGTAGAGGAAGCGATGTATTTGTGGATTAATGGGCAGTTTGTGGGTTACGCTGAGGATAGTTTTACACCCTCTGAGTTTGATCTTACACCGTATATTCGTGAAAAAAATAATATCCTTGCCGTACAAGTTCATAAAATGAGTACAGCAGCATTTTTGGAAGATCAGGACTTCTTCCGTTTTTTTGGAATCTTTAGAAATGTTACGTTGAAAGCAGTGCCGGATATCCATATGGAGGATGTGTGGTTTAAGCCTGTATTGAACCCGGACAATGAACATGGAAGTGTGGCGGTGAGCATGAGAGTATCTGCTCGAAAGCAAGTCACTGTCCATGCGCAGTTTGTGTTGAGAGATAGAGAAGGGAATGTGGTTGCGGAGAACAGTGTTCCATTACAAGGCTTAAACGGAAACCTCACGGGAGAAATATATACGGATGTTGGTGCGATTCAATCTTGGGATAACCACCACCCCTATCTATATCAAGCAACCATTGCGTTAAAAAATGCCGAGAATGGAGAGTTACTGGAGCTTGTACCGTATGATATCGGCTTTAGAAGAGTGGAAATCATGGATAAGGTCATTTATCTAAATGGAAAGCGTCTCGTCATCACAGGGGTTAACCGTCATGAATGGAGCCCAAAGACCGGAAGATGCATCGGAATGGAGGAGATGCATTCCGATATAGCATGTATTTTGAAAAATAATATCAATTCCGTACGTACCTGCCATTATCCGGATCAAATCCCCTGGTATTTTCTTTGCGATGAAGCCGGAATTTATGTCATGGCAGAGTGCAATCTTGAAAGCCATGGAAGTTTTCAAAAGCTCGGTGCTATTGAACCGTCTTGCAACGTGCCGGGGTCTATTCCCCAGTGGAAAGAAGCTGTTATGGATCGTGCAAGAACCAGCTTTGAAACTTTTAAAAACCATACTTCGATTTTATTCTGGTCTCTAGGAAATGAGTCCTATGCAGGCGATGACATCGAGGCTATGAACGTTTATTTTAAGGATAAAAAGGATGGACGTTTAGTTCATTATGAAAGTTCCTATTATAATAGAGCATACGAAGATACAATTTCAGATATTGAGAGTAGGATGTACGCAAAACCCAAGGATGTAGCGGAATATTTAAGTGATAAACCGAAAAAGCCGTACATTTTATGCGAGTTTATGCACGATATGGGGAACTCTATGGGCGGCCTTGGGGATTACATGAAGCTGATTGATGAATTCGACCTGTATCAAGGCGGATTTATTTGGGACTTCATAGATCAGGCAATCTTGGTAAAAGATCCGGTTACAGGGAAGGATGTTCTCCGCTATGGCGGAGATTTTGAAGATCGACCCAGCGATTATGAATTTTCTGCAAATGGTATTTTATTCGCAGACCGTAGAGAGAAACCGGCAATGCAGGAAGTGAGATATTACTATGGCTTATACAGATAATGAAAAATTAAGGGTGGTATATGGCGATTTTACTCTTGGCGTACATGGAGAGGGGTTTAGTTACATTTTTTCCTATGCCCAGGGGGGGCTTGAATCGATTGTGAAGGATGGATATGAATGGCTGTTTCGCTGTCCTAAGCCTACATTTTGGAGAGCTTTGACAGACAATGACAGAGGAAGTAAATTTCACATTAAAAGTGGTCATTGGCTAGCAGCGGATATGTTTATTGATTGTCAGGACATTATGGTCATTATGGATGGAGCGGTGCAGAATTGTAAGGCACCGGATAACAACAGCTATGGTGGAGATGTACCGGCAAATGAAGTAACGGTCCGGTATCTGTATAAGACCATCTCTGTTCCCGCTACGACCGTTATCGTGTCATATACCGTCAATCCGTCCGGAAAAATCAAAGTAGATGTGCACTATGATGGAAAGAAGGATCTTCCGGAACTTCCGGTTTTTGGCATGCGGTTTATTATGCCCACAGTTGCAGAAAAGTATATTTATAAAGGCTTGTCAGGAGAGACGTATCCGGATCGAAAAGCGGGTGCGCAACAAGGTGTATTTGAAGTTACCGATCTCAGTTTGACACCCTATATCGTGCCGCAGGAATGTGGTATGAGAATGGATACGGAATGGCTTGAAGTTATACGCCGTACAAGTCTGGACAACAGCAAAACGGATGTATCTAATCACACGCTTCGGATCGAAAAGGCAGATGCAAAATTCGATTTTTCATGCCTGCCCTATACTGCAAGTGAAATTGAGAATGCTTTACACCACGAAGAATTACCGCCGGCGAGAAGAACGGTGTTATGCATCTATGGTGCAGTTCGTGGAGTCGGTGGCATAGACAGTTGGGGGAGCGATGTTGAAGAGGCGTATCATATCAGCGCAGAAAAAGATATCGACTATTCGTTCTATATTTGTTGAAAGAAATGGATATGGCGTGTTATTCCAAGCCTCATGGACAGAGGGAGACCTTTATCATTGCCGCCAGTCTGTTTCCGCATAGGATTCCCAGGAGACAGCACAGAACACTCAGCGTGATATAGACTCCGCTTAGGCTGTATTGCTTGTGCTCCATTAGATGAAATGCTTCCAGTGAGAAGGTAGAGAAGGTAGTGAATCCGCCGCATACTCCGGTTTTCCAGAAAAGTACGGTGTTTCCGGAGATATTGTCTCTGCTACTCGCAAATCCTACAATAAAACCGATCAAAATCGCGCCTAAAACATTTGTAATCAGGGTCAAGATGGGAAATTCTGATTTAATCGGGATAAGACTGATAGCATATCTTGCCATAGCGCCAATCGCACCGCCCATTGCAACAAATAGAAACTCCATAATTAACGTTCCTCCCTGTAAAGTGTATAATGATGGTGTGGAAAAGAAATTCCGTAGAATACCGTAGAACTGTGTCTATTCTACAGTTTCTTTTTATAGATTGCAAAGAATGGCATGCGTAGCCGAGAGAGACAGAGCGGAAATACATGGTGGAAGGGAGTCATAAATAGGATGTACGAACAAGAAATCGGCGCCTTACAGGAAATCATTGACGAGAGCACGCATATCGTATTTTTCGGTGGAGCGGGCGTTTCCACGGAAAGCGGAATTCCGGACTTTCGGAGTGAGGACGGGCTCTATCATGAAAAATACAGTTATCCGCCGGAACGAATCGTCAGCCACAGTTTTTTTCTTACGAATCCGGAAGTCTTTTACCGCTTCTATAAAGAAAAGATGCTTTGTCTTGATGCGGAGCCGAATGCGGCTCATCGGAAACTTGCGGAGCTGGAACAAGCCGGAAAATTGAAAGCGGTGGTAACACAGAATATTGACGGCCTGCATCAGAAGGCGGGAAGTAAGATTGTCTATGAGTTGCACGGCAGTATTCATCGGAACTACTGCCTGCGCTGCCACAAGTTTTATCCTGCGAAGTTTATCAAAGAGTCGGAGGGGATTCCGTATTGTTCCTGCGGCGGCGTTATTAAACCGGATGTAGTGCTTTATGAAGAAAGCTTAGACACTAAGACGATACAGGATGCCGTTACGGCGATTACGAAGGCGGATACGCTGATTATCGGCGGGACCTCTCTTGTGGTTTATCCCGCAGCAGGTTTTATCGATTATTTCCGGGGAAAGCACCTTGTGGTCATCAATAAAGCGGAGACGGGAAGAACCGTACAGTCGGACTTAGCGATCCACGCGCCTATTGGAGAGGTGATGGCAGGAATCAATGTGCGTTAGGCTGAAAGAGGCGGGGAAAAGGAATTCCTTTTCCCCGCTTCTTTTTGTTTCTGTATAGTATTCTTTTCTTTAAATACAGGTCTGTCTATAACTTTACGCTCTTTTATGCATTACCTTTTCAAAGTAAACTTGCTGACCAGATCGTTCAGAATCTGTGCCTGTCCGGAAAGCTCTTCGGATGCAGCGGCACTTTCTTCTGCAGTTGCGGAGTTCGTCTGGACTACGGAAGAAATCTGGTTCATACCGATGCTGATCTGTGTGATTCCTTCCGCCTCGGATTCGGATGCGGAATTGATGTCGTTGATAATCTGGTTAATTGTAGCCGTTCTATCCGATACATTCTTCAGGGAATCCGCAGTCTCTCCGGAGATGCGTGCCCCCTTATTTACCGCATCAATCGTTTCCTCAATCAGGCTGGAAGTATTCTGCGCAGCCTTTGCAGACTTTTGCGCGAGATTTCCGACTTCATCGGCAACGACAGCGAAGCCTTTTCCTGCGACACCGGCTCTTGCAGCCTCGATTGCGGCATTCAGAGAGAGGATATTTGTCTGGAAAGCGATATCGTCGATGGTCTTAATGATCTTGCTGATTTCGTTGGACTTCTCGGTAATGTCCTGCATAGCAAGAGAAAGCTCATGCATCTTGTCGTTACTCTCGCTTACTGCGTCACCGGCATCCTTACTCATATCCGAAGCCTTTTCTGCCATACCGGCAGTTTCTTTAATCTTCTCGGAGATGTCGTTCATGGTAGCGCTGAGCTCTTCAATAGAAGAAGCCTGCTCTGTTGCACCCTGTGAGAGTGTCTGTGAACCGCTGCTTACCTGCTCTGCGCCATTGTTTACTTCCGTTGCGGAGGAGGTGATTTCACTCATGGTGTTTGACAAGTCATCCGTGATTTCATTTAACGAAGCGAGGAGTGGGCGATACGCTCCCTGGTAGTAGCCGTTTGCGTCTTCCAAATCCATAGCAAAGTTTCCTTTAGCAAGTTCGCCGAGCTTTTCGGAAAGATCCGAAATGATGGAACGGATGCGGTCAACGACGCTCTGCATTGCCAGGATAATGTCTCCGATTTCATCCTGCTTGTTGTAGTTTAAGGCAATGTCGAAGTCTCCTGCAGAGAGTTTCTTTCCTGCATCGGCAACACTCTTTAACGGCTTTAAGCTCTTTCTAATAATCAGTGTACTTACCCCGGCAAGCAGGATGACACAGAGTACGCCGAAGAGAACGCCCATGTTGACGAGTCTGTCGACTTCTCTGCCATAGTCTTTTTCTGTAATGGAGAGACGTACCCACCAAGTTCTGCCCTGAAGGTTGATGGGGCTGTAATACTCTCTTCGGTCTACACCGAGCTCATTCGTGATTTTTCTGGAAAAGGCCTTCTTCGTAGCAAAACCGCTTTGCAGCTGTTTCATCGCTTTTTCCGGAAGGATGTCTTTCAGAGCCTTTCCGTTGATATTTGCCTTCTCGCTGTAGAGAATGCCGTTGTTGTCCATTACGTTTGTAAACATACTGGGGAAACTCGGGTCTTGTTGTTTGATACTGTTTAAAATCGAAGCATCAAGGTCCATGATGATGGTGCCCTTGAACTCTCCGTCGATCACAATCGGGTTACTGAAGGTCATTTCCGTGTGCGTCTTCCCATTTTCCTCTTCGGTATAGAGGTCAGTAAAATACTTCTTCTTACTTTCTTTTACGGTAGCGTAGTAGTCCTTGTCCGCGATGTCATTATACTGGTAGTTCGTGATTTCCATGTCCTTCATACTGCTTTGAGAAATGTAAGGAGAATAATCCTTTACATTCGGAAGGAAGGCATTCGGCTCGAAGAGAACACCGGCACCGATAACGGAAGGATTCGCCTCCAGAACGGAGTAAATCGTGTTCACGATGTATACTTCTCCGATGTGCTTGTTGTACGGAATAACACTGTCTACAATCTGGCTCTTTAACGTAACGGGAGTCATTCCGCCTATGGATTTCGGCGCTTCGCCATTTCCGGTCAAAATCTTCCAGGGATTTACTGGGGCGTCTCCCGCCTTTTCGGGCGGTGCCTGCATAATCATCTGTACTCCGGATAACAAGTTATTAGAAACCCCTTCCACATTGGAAAGCGCGGAAGAAAAATTTGAACTGGCAGCAATGGCCTTATCTTCCATGTTATCATCGATTCGCTTGTTCATGGCGATTCTGAACGAGTGAATCAAATAGTAAATCAATGCAGTCAGCATACAGAATGTGACTACTGCCAGAAGAAGGGAAATTCTGGTACTTAGGTTCATCCTCTTTGGCAGAGCAAGCTTCTTCTGGCTCTTTTCTTTCTTCATCTTTTTTTCCTCCTTGAAATTGAATCTGCAGTCCTTTGTGCCCATTTCCGACGCAATGGAAGAACCGTGAAGACGTATGACGGAATTTCCATTAACACTAGAAGAGGAGTTTGCATGAAAAAATGCACACTTCTTAATGTATAGGCGGTATCACGCATAAGTCGCGAGACTTCTTCTTTTCTGAAACGAAACGATCTGCAATGATTCTCCTGTCTAATATCCATCGGTAAAAAGTGGGAAAAGATAAATGAATTTTTTGCAGATAGGCAAAGAACGGCTTCCATGATATACTTTTCAGCGGCTCAGCGGCTCAGCGGCTCAGCGGCTCAGCGGCTCAGCGTCTCAGCGGCTCACGGTTCAGTGGTTCAGTGTTATATAGTTTGGGGTTTGCTTTCCTTTTTCTCAAGTATGCGTGGAAGAAAAGGAAATGAAAAAATTTCCCTTTTTTAGTACAAGGAAAATAGATGAAGAAAAACAGTTTAAAAGAAATCGTACTGGTATCCTCTATGTTTTTCGGGATGCTTTTCGGCGCGGGAAATCTCATTTTTCCCGTTTCCATGGGACAGAGGGCAGGGGTCGAAGTTTTTGTGGCAACCCTTGGATTTTGTATTACCGGTGTGGGACTTCCTCTCTTATCGGTACTGGCACTTTCCTCAAGTAATAGTGCGAGTGTTACGGATATGGCAAAACTCGTGGGAAAGAAATTTTCCATTTTCTTTACGACGGCCCTCTACCTCTGTATTGGACCGCTTTTCGCTATTCCCAGGACAGCAACCGTTCCTTTTCAGGTAGGAGTGGTTCCTTTTTTACCGGAAGATACAAAGCAGGGAATGCTTTTTCTTTTTAGTTTTCTGTTCTTTGTATTTGCCCTGATTCTTTCTTTGAAACCGGGAAAACTTCTTACTTACGTAGGAAAAGTGCTGAATCCGCTCTTTCTCCTCTTTCTCGGGATTCTCCTCTTTGTGGCGGTATTGTTTCCGATTGGAAGGCTCCACGCTTTAAACCCGGTTTCGGGATATGAGAAGGGCAGTTTTTTGAAGGGCGTTTTTGAAGGATACAATACGATGGACGTGATGGGAGCACTTGCCTTCGGAAATGTACTGATTCAGACGATACGTTCCATGCAGGGAAACGAGGAAAGAACGGGAGAGGAAAGTGCGGGAGAAGAGGCGGAAAAGCGCTTTCGTTTCGTGACGGTTCTTTCCGGAAGTCTTGCGGCGCTCCTTATGGTGCTACTTTACTTTGCTCTGAGTTATGCCGGTGCGGAGAGCCGCCTGGTCTTTTCCGTGCAGGAAAATGGAGGAGATACCTTGCATTCTCTTTCTACGTTCTACTTTCATCGCTTTGGCGGAATTCTGCTTGCGGTGATTATTTATTTTTCCTGTTTGAAAACAGCGGTGGGATTAATCAGTTCCGCGGCAATGGCGTTTCAGGAGATGTTTCCGGAGCGTTTCTCCTATCGGATTTATGTCTTTCTTTTTACGATTTGTTCTTTCGTGATATCGAATATCGGCCTGAGCCGTATCATTCAGTATGCGGTTCCGGTGCTGTTCTTTATTTATCCGATCTGCATCGTGTTGATTATCCTTTGCCTTTTTGGAAAAGCCTTTTCGTATGACCGCGCGGTTTTCCAATCGGCGATTTACTGTACGATTCCCTTCGCCTTCCTGGATGCGTTGAAGGTTCTGCTGGAGGGGGCTCTTTCCCGATTGCCCGGAGCGGCAGCGGTTCTTTCTTTCTTTTCTCCTTTTCCTTTTTTTTCGATGGGGTTAACATGGCTTCTTCCTTCTTTACTGGGCTTCGCTTTCGGCATGCTTCTGTGGTATACTCGAAAAGTTCAGAGAGAGAAGGAGAACAGATAAGATAACGGAGGAGAGAACGGATGAAGGTACTTATTCTTGCGGGAGGTCTTGGAACCAGAATTTCGGAGGAGTCCCATTTAAAGCCGAAACCCATGATTGAAGTCGGAGAGATGCCGATTCTTTGGCATATCATGAAATACTACTCTTCCTATGGCTTTAATGAGTTTATTATTCTGGCAGGGTACAAGCAGTACGTCATTAAGGAATACTTTGCCAACTATTTTTTACATAATGCGGATATCACCTTTGATATGGCGAAGAATACGATGGAGGTTCATAACAGTGAGGCGGAGGATTGGAAGGTCACGGTT
>ERZ773069.1150-NODE-1150-length-15814-cov-4.190875_pt1 | contig 15814 bp, 11 predicted proteins | sample MGYA00580619_ERZ773069 | MGnify/ENA primary metagenome ERZ773069 (study PRJEB29015, sample SAMEA2738007) | human oral metagenome | biome: human oral; feature: human-associated habitat; material: dental | place: China | collected 2108 ...
TAGAAATCGGTGAACTCGGTGTGAGTAAGAGACCTGTCTTCGATTCAGATCTCAGTCTTATAGCAGAACTCAGGAGAAGGAGACTTAAAAAGCAGCTAATTGTTTAATAAAAAATGCAACATGCGCTGAAATTTCAAGACTTTCATGTTGAACGAGGCCAAATAGTTTTGTTCTGAGAGTGAAGAAGAAATATATTTTCTCGCTCATCTGGTGTAAGATGTTTGTAATGACTCATAGATCCTCCTTGGATAGCGGATGTCTTCGCAAACACCATTATACCAAGGCTATGGGTCATTATTTAGTTGTTGCACTTAAATTGTAAATTCAAGTTTGAAAAACCAGCTGGCACTTGCGTATGAAGGTCATACGGAGTACATAGATATAAATTAAATACAACACGTTCCATTGACGATATATTTAAAAATGCATAAAGAGCATTTAATACTTGGAGTAAATGGGAGCCTTGCGATAGAACGACAGAGAACTTGCTTAAAATGCTTGATTTTGATTTTTTTGAAGTGTTGGACAGCGTTACGATTGCCCGTTCAAGAAAGCATATTCAGAAGTATTATGATACGTCTGATATAGGTACATTTCTGACAAGGTTAAAACCTATATCACTAAGACCGCATTTGACCGACCTTAAATCAGCAATTACATATAATCAGATATTTGAACAACTTATGCTGCTGACGTTAACTATATATACACCGACGCATTTTATTCTTCCGAGTAAGATGGAAAAGTATGCTCAAATATATGAGGACAATCAAGTAAATTTCGGATTTACGCAGGCAAATCGTGAACAGGGTATCCGTATACTTACTGCAATCAATTTAATGAAGCGTATGGAAAACTCTGTTTATTCTTTCAATTTAACGCTTACTCGAATTAAGGAGTTGATTGAAAGCACCATTAAGACAATCGAGGAATTTGATAAATATTCTGATACAAGTCTTGAGCTTACTGATATTTCAGATATAAATGAGTTCGACGATGAAGACCAGAATACAGATGACTTATTCTCATTTGGGAAAAAGGTAAAAATCAGTCTTGTGGATATGGATTATGTATCATGGCGAGATAGCCTGAAAAAAGACCAAGATACACTGGAGCTTCTTACTCTTATGGTTGGGGATATAACGCCGGAACATGATTTGAAACTGCAAGAATTGATGAAGATAATTGACAATAAGTTAAGTCATCCAATAAACGAGGGAAACAAAAAGGTCATTATATTTACAGCTTTTGCTGATACAGCAAGATACCTTTACGACAATGTAAGTACTTATGTGAAAGAAAAATATGGATTGAATACAGCTATGGTATCGGGTTCAGCTGAGGGACGCACAACTTGTCCAAAATTAAAAAATGACCTGAATACGGTATTTACTCGCTTTTCGCCAATCTCAAAGGACAAAAAACTGTTAATGCCGGATGATAATACAGAAATTGACTTCCTTATTGCTACCGACTGTATTTCAGAAGGTCAGAACTTGCAGGATTGCGACTATCTGATAAATTATGATATACATTGGAATCCGGTTCGTATTATCCAGCGTTTCGGACGTATTGACCGTATCGAAAGTAAAAACAAGGTTATTCAGCTTGTGAACTTTTGGCCTGATGTAACTCTTGACGAGTACATCAATCTAAAAGCAAAAGTTGAAACACGTATGAAGATTGTAGATATGACGGCAACGGGAGACGATAATCTTCTGAGTGATGAAGAAAAGACAGACCTTGAATATAGAAAAGCACAGCTTAGACGATTGCAGGATGAGGTTGTAGATATTGAGGATATGACAACTGGAATATCAATAATGGATTTAGGACTTAATGAATTCCGACTTGATTTGCTTGACTACATTAAGCATCATCCGGATATAGATAAATCTCCGTTTGGACTTCATGCAGTAGCTAAGTCAACTGATGATACACCGGCAGGGGCAATCTATGTACTGAAAAATCGGTCTAATAGCGTGAATATTGATAATCAGAACAGACTTCACCCATTCTATATGGTTTATATCAGTAATGATGGAGAAGTTATTTGTGACCATTTGTCTCCAAAGGAAATGCTTGATAAAATGCGTTATCTTTGTAAAGGAAAAACAGAAGCGGACACAGAACTTTGTAAACAATTCAATAAAGAAACTCGTGATGGAAGAAATATGTCGCAGTATTCTAATTTGCTTGGAGATGCTATTGCTTCCATTATCGAAGTGAAAGATGAGAATGATATAGACAGCTTCTTAGATGGAGGTCAGATTAGTTTCCTGGGTAGTGAGATAAAAGGATTGAATGATTTTGAACTAATGTGTTTTTTAGTTGTGAAATAAGAGGAGGACGAAATGCTCGGATTGCCAAAACAACGGAAATGAGTAAGCAGCTTCCCCAAAAAGCAATTTATACGAAATTTCAAATGAATACAGCAGCAAAAGAAAAAATTGATGCTGATATTTCAAGAATCACGATAGTAAATGAGATTGCTCCCAATAAGGTCAATATTCCTTCCGGAGAGGATGTAAAAAGCTTTTTTGTTTTGCTTGTTTCTCTTAAAAGGAAAGAATATGACGAAAAAACGATAGCAACACTTTCTAAGTTGATACCGCAAAATATTTTATTTGTTCTTGAATATGAGAATGAAAGCAGACTTGCTATTTACCATACAAAGGTAATTCAGACAGCGTGGATGCTGACAGAAGAACAAGAGGTTGAACTTAAAGGGTTAAATCTCGATACTGTCTGGGAGAATCTCATTATTGCTGTCGGCGGAGTGAATATAGAAAAAGGAAATTCACTTGATGAACAGATAGAGATAAATGAAAAAAAGCAGAAGCTCGAAAAAGAAATTGCAAAACTTGAAAAGCAGGCAAGGGCAGAGAAGCGTCCTAAAAAGAAGTTTGAATTAGTGCAAGCAGAAAAGAGACTTAAAGAGAAGCTTAAATTATTGGAGGGATAAGGATGTCAGTTGACCAGTATCAGAGGGCTGTAAATGGGCTGGATAAAGAAATTGCAGATCTTGAAAAAAAGAAAGCTGCAAAAGATAAAGACATAGCATCTTTACAGAGTAAAATTGTTTCGACACAAAAATCTATTAATAAGAATACTTCACAAGGCTCTCTTAATAGTAAGAGAAGACAGATTGCTTCTTGTGAATCAGATATAGCCAAAAAGAGTAAGGATAGTGCAGACCTTGGCAAGAAGATAGCTGAGAAGAAAAAGAAACGTTCAGATGCGTACTTGAAACTTCAAAAAGAACAGCAGAATGAACAGAAGAAACAGGACAGGGCAAGTCAGCGTTTGCAGGTATCTTATGAAAATCGTATAGATGAACTTCAACAGCAATTAGCAAAATCTGTTGTACTTCCTCAACAGAATAATAGTAAAAGTGAAGAAGAATATGATGTATTTGTTTCTCATGCATGGGAAGATAAAGAAGATTTTGTTGATGAATTTGTCGATGAATTGAAAAAGCAGGGACTTAAAGTCTGGTATGATACAAATAAGCTTAAATGGGGCGACTCCATGAGAGAAAAAATTGACAAAGGATTGGCTAAATCCATATATGGTGTTGTCGTTTTATCTCCCAGTTATATTGCAGAACACAAATATTGGACGAAGGCTGAACTGAATGGTTTGTTTCAGGTTGAGAGTATCAATGGGAAAGCAATTCTTCCGATATGGCACAATTTGACCAAGAAGCAGGTTGTCGAATACAGCCCAATTATTGCAGACCGTAAGGCAATGACGACTGCTTCAATGACGGCAGAAGAAATAGCAGTTCAATTGAAAGAATTATTTGCGCCTGAAGCTACAGAGGAAAATTAAATGAATAGTGACATTACAACAGCTCTGATAGGTGTCGGAGCAACAATTGCCGGAACTGTTCTTGGCTGGGTGTTAAATAATTTATCAAACAGAGGTAAGCTGAATATTTATGTTTCTTCTTGGGAGGATAAATTCCAATATAATGATATTGGAGAAATGGTTTCATGTTCTAAACGTGAGGAAGTACAAAGCTATACTTATAAGATTTCATTTGACTTATATAATAGCAGTGGAAATACCAAAATAATGAGGAATATCCAAATTGCATTTAGCGACGGAAAAAGTGATATTGAGAAGCAGACGCCACAAGATGATGCAACAAAAAGATTTTTAAGTAAAATGGTATTTTACGATGATGTAAAACCTATTAATATTCCACCGAAGGCAGTTATAAAACTTGATTTGCATAATGGAAGTTGGAATAAAGATGGCGAACTTGATTATATATGGAAAACGAAAAAGGTGTATTTGATATATAAAGATGAAAAAAACAAGATAAAACGAATATTCATAAAATCGGAAGATTACGAGAATTATTTCATAAACCATATACTGGAGGAAAAAGAAAATGGACAAACTCAAGATGCAAACGGTTAATAAGGCTGATGAAAATTTTAAGAAATTAGCGGCGATGTTTACAAATGCTGTTACTGAAACAATTGATGAAAACGGCGAAGTAGTCCGTGCCATTGACAAAGACGTACTTATGCAGGAGATTTCCTGCAAGGTTGTGGACGGAAACGAGGAACGCTATCAGTTTACTTGGCCTAACAAGAAGAAGTCCGTTCTTCTTGCCAATGCACCGATAAACAAAACCCTCCGTCCATGCAGAGAGGAAAGCGTTGATTTTGATAATACTGAAAATCTTTATATCGAGGGCGACAACCTTGAAGTGTTGAAGCTGTTGCAAGAAACTTATCTTGGAAAAATCAAGATGATTTACATAGACCCGCCGTATAATACGGGAAATGATTTTGTGTATGAGGATGATTTTTCATTAAGTCAATCTGAATATGTTTTATCTAGTGGACAAGTGACGGACGATGGTGAACGATTATTTCAAAATACAGAAACAAATGGCAGATTTCATACAGATTGGCTTAATATGATATTTCCGAGAATAAGGCTTGCAAAAGATTTACTTACTGAAGATGGAGCGTTATTTATTAGTATAGATGATAATGAAGTTACCAACCTTACGAAGGTATGTGATGAAATATTCGGCTCAAATAATCGTGTTGCTTTGATATGTCATAAATCAAGAGCATCTGTTTCAAACGACAAAATCATTTCTCCCAATCATAATACAATACTGTTCTACGCAAAAAACAGAGTGGTTATGGAAAGTAACCGCAAAATGATTGGACTCGATCCGGTTTTAGAAGGATTTGATTTGGATGATAACGATGGAAAGGGTACATATAGACTTGTTCCGGTCGATGGTCCGGGTGGTGCTAAAAAAGGAAATCCACATTATGAGTTCTTAGGAGTTGATGGATATTGGCGATTTTCTAAGGAAACTATGAAACAGAAATATGAGGCTGGATTAGTTGTTCGAAAAGGGAACAGTCTTTATCAAAAATATTTTAAAACAACAGCTGAACAAACAAGAAGAACTGCAACTACTTGGTGGGACGATGCAGGTTTGACTTCGTCAGCTACTTCGAAATTAAAGAGCCTTATGGGAAAAACGACTTTTGATACGCCAAAGCCTTTGGAATTGATTGATAGAATGCTTAGAATGATGACATTTTCTGACGATAATTGTTATGTTTTAGACTTCTTTTCAGGGTCTGCAACAACTGCCCATGCTGTGATAAATTATAATGCAGAAACAAGTGGGAAAAGAAAGTATATTATGGTTCAGCTTAAGGAAAATGTAAACGAGAAATCTGAAGCTTATCGAAATGGATATATAGATATATGTGAAATTGCTAAAGAGCGTATCCGCCGTGCTACAAAGAAAATTGCTGAAGAAAATCCTGATGCAAAGTTTGATGGTGGCTTCCGTGTATTGAAGTGCGATACTTCCAATATGAAAAATGTATATTATAATCCGGCAGAGTATGAATCATCATTGTTTACAAGCCTTGAGGATAATATCAAAGAGGATAGAACATCAGAAGATTTACTGTTCCAAGTTATGCTTGACTTAGGTGTACTTCTTTCAAGCAAAATCAAGGAAACTACTATCGCTGGAAAGAAAGTATTCAATGTTGAGGATAATTATCTGATTGCTTGCTTTGATGACAATGTAACTGAAGAAGTAATTACTGAAATTGCAAAGCAGAAGCCGTATTATTTTGTTATGCGTGACAGTTCTATGGCAAACGATAGTGTCGCAACTAACTTTGAGCAGATTTTCGCTGCATACAGTCCTGACACAGTAAGGAAGGTGCTGTAATGAGTGTTGATTTATTTGAGAATAAAGATGCTTGGAAATTGCTAGATACAAAAGCACTTATGGATATTATCCCGAACTACTTTGAGTTTTCGGGTGACATTGAGAACTCAGCTTATTTGAATTGGCGTTTCGACTTCTTTCGTGATACCGAAAATCAGTTTTATGAAATGGGGAAAGCATATTTTGAAACAGCTATAAGGCTTATAGATGATTGCTTAAGTGATAACAAAGATAAGAAAGCTGATATTTGGATTTTCCCAATTCTTTTTAATGTCGTACACGGAACAGAGATATACCTTAAAGGTTTCAACTCTCAGATTCGCATATTAGACAAGATAGAGAAACAAGAATATCAGGAAAGTAAAATTGAAGGAAAACACAATATTCTTCAACTGTGCCAAATGGCTATAAGTTTAATTAAACAGAGTTCTCATAAAGACTTACTTCCGGAATTTGAATTTGTAAAAAAATTCATAGATATTCTATATGCCAATACAAATGATATGACTTTTGCTCGTTATCCTATTGATAGCGATAAACACCCGCATTTTTATGTCCGGAAAACTGAGAATATCACAATAGACCTTGATATTCTGAGAATATGGGTTTGCAAGATTTTTGAAATTCTCGATGGTTGTACTGGATTTGTCGATTTTCAAATAGACGAAATTAAGGATTGGCTTTATGAAATGCAACAAGAGTATGGCGAGTAAAGGTGGTGTGGAAATTGAAGTTTAATTTTAAGATCCAACAATATCAAACGGACGCTGTTGACGCAGTTGTAAAGGTTTTTAATGGACAGGGCTTTTACGATAAAATCAGCTATATTCGTGACCTCGGTAAAATGAAGTCCAAGGATATGCAGATGACATTGGGATTTACAGATGAAGAGATGCAACTGTATGACCCGACAAATGATACCGGATACAAGAATGAACTGGTGGAGCTTTCGGATGAACAGCTTCTCAGTAACATTCAGACTTTACAGCGTCAGAATAATATTAAGCTTTCAAATTCTCTTGTAAAAGATATGGGAAGATGCAGTCTTGATATTGAAATGGAAACGGGTACCGGTAAGACATATGTATATATCAAGACGATGTTTGAACTGAATAAAAAGTATGGATGGAGCAAGTTTATCGTGGTTGTTCCAAGTATTGCTATTCGTGAGGGTGTAAAAAAATCTTTTGAGATTACAGCCGACCATTTTATGGAGCATTATGGCAAAAAAGCCCGTTTCTTCATTTATAACAGTTCAAACCTGAATCAGCTTGATAACTTTTCAAGTAGTTCCGGTATCAATGTAATGATTATCAATACGCAGGCTTTTGCTTCTTCTCTTAAAGAGGATGGACACAGTAAGGAAGCTCGTATTATTTATTCAAAGCGTGATGAGTTTGGTTCTCGTCGTCCGATTGATGTAATTAAAGCAAATAGACCGATTATTATTCTTGATGAACCGCAGAAGATGGGTGGAGAAGCAACGCAAAAGGCACTGAAAAACTTTAATCCGCTTTTTAGCCTTAATTATTCTGCCACTCATGTAAAGCACCATAATCTTATTTATGTTCTTGATGCTTTAGACGCATTTAATAAGAAATTGGTTAAGAAGATTGAAGTTAAAGGATTTGAGGTTAAGAATTTCAGAGGTACAGACAGTTATTTGTACCTTGAACAGATTGTGCTTTCAAGTAAGAAACCGCCTATGGCAAAAATTGAACTTGAAATTCGATATAATAAATCCATTAACCGTGAATCCCGTATCCTTGGTGTGGGCGAGGATTTATATTATGTTTCACAAGAGATGGAACAGTACAAAGGCTATACCATTTCTGAAATTGATCCGCTTCGTGGAACAGTAACTTTTACAAACGGAGAAGTTATAAGTACGGGAGATATTGTTGGCGACATATCCGAAAAAGATATGCGTCGCATTCAGATAAGGGAAACAATTCTTTCTCATTTTGAGAAGGAAGAAAAACTCTTTGATAAAGGAATTAAATGTCTGTCATTGTTCTTCATTGATGAAGTTGCAAAGTATCGCCAGTACGATGAAAACGGAGATGAAGTTCTTGGCGAATACGGTAAAATGTTTGAGCAGGAGTACATCAACGTGCTTAATGAATATGTAACATTGCTTGATACTCCGTACCAGAGATATTTAAAATCAACTTGTAGTGATGTAGAAGAAGTACATAAAGGCTATTTCAGTATTGATAAAAAAGGACATGCTATCGACAGTAAAGTAAAGCGTGGCAGTGAGTTCTCCGATGATATTTCGGCATATGACTTGATTTTAAAGAACAAGGAAAGATTGCTTTCTTTTGATGAGCCTACAAGATTTATATTTTCCCACTCGGCACTGCGTGAAGGCTGGGATAATCCGAATGTATTTCAGATTTGTACGCTTAAACATTCCGATAGTAATACTGCAAAACGTCAAGAGGTGGGTCGTGGACTCCGTTTGTGTGTGAATCAGAATGGTAATCGAATGGATGTTGAAAGCTGCGGAGAAACAGTACACGATATTAACGTGTTGACAGTTGTTGCAAGTGAAAGTTACAAGACATTTGTTACAGAGTTACAGTCTGATATTAAGACTGTACTTTATGACAGACCAACTGTTGCAACAAGTGAATACTTTAAGGGCAAGTATATTAAAGTGGATGATGTTCCTACACTTATAGATGACGAAACTGCAAATGCTATTGAATTTTATCTTATTAAAAATGGCTATGTAGATATGAAGCGTAAAGTAACGGATAAATACCGTCAGGAAATTAAGAGTGGAACTGTCGCAGAACTGCCGGATGAGCTTAAACCAATGGCAGAGGGTATCCATACGCTTATTCAATCTGTATATGATGATAGTATTCTTCAGGATATGTTTACAGATGGTCATGAAACAAAAGTTAAGGATAATCCGCTTAATGATAATTTTGCCAAGAAAGAATTTCAGGCGTTATGGCGAGAAATTAACCACAAGTATGCCTATACAGTTGAGTTCAATAGTGACGAACTGATTAAGAAAGCAATCGCTCATATTGATGAAAAACTTTTTGTTTCTGAACTTCAGTATACAACAACCATTGGTCGGCAAAAAGCAGAAATGAATGAGTATGAGGTTGAGCGTGGTGCTTCATTTACAGGAGAAAAGACAAGGACACAAATGCTGAAACACGCAGAAACAAGTCAGATTAAGTATGACCTTATCGGCAAAGTGGCTGAGGGAACAACTCTTACCCGTAAAACCGTGTCAGCAATCATGCAAGGAATCAGAGCTGATAAGCTATATATGTTTAAAAATAATCCGGAAGAATTTATAACAAAGGTTATCAGGCTTATCAACGAGCAGAAAGCAACAATGATTGTGGAACATATTTCTTATGATACGATTGAAGAAGAATACGATAGCACAATCTTCACAGCCGAAAAGAATACGCAGAGTTTTGATAAGGCATTCCTTGCAAAGAAATCCATTCAGGATTATGTATTTACGGATGGTTCGGCAGAACAGAGTATTGAGAGAAGATTTGCTGAAGATTTGGATGCAGCAGAAGAAGTATGTGTATATGCAAAACTTCCAAGAACCTTCCAAATTCCTACTCCGGTAGGGAATTACTCCCCTGACTGGGCGATCGCTTTTTATGAGGGAACTGTTAAGCACATTTTCTTTGTAGCTGAAACCAAAGGTACATTGGAAACGCTTAATCTTAGACCGATAGAGCAGGCGAAGATTTCTTGTGCTAAAAAGCTGTTCAATGAAATGTCTAATAGCAAAGTGGTTTACCACGATGTTGATAGTTATCAGAGTTTGTTAAATATTATGAACTCTATTTAAAAAAGATAATTCGCAAAATTTACAAGGTCTGTTATGAAACTAAAATAACAGACCGAAAAGAGATATGAATATGGGCGAGATTGTAAAAATGGATAATGGAAAAGATAATGAGATAATGGCAATGATGAACGATGCATCGTTGTGTCCGTTATTAGGGGAAACAAAAGTTGGTGTTTCTAATTACACAAAATTACCAGTAACAAGATTAGCAGCTATGGGAACAGCGTTTCAACCATTGACAACTGCTGTGCAAACCGCAGTAACCGGAGCTGGTGGAAGTGGATTGTACTATGTTAATACAGCCGGAAAAACAATGTTTCAGATGAAGGAAACAGATAATTTTATCGGTTCTCTGAAAACATCAGCAGGTTTGGTTGGCGGAGGACAGGCTCAGATGATGCCGCTTGCTTTTGACCCAACAATGCTATTTATGGCGGCAGCACTTGCGAATATTGATAAAAAACTGGATTCTATAAAAGAAATGCAGCAGGAAATGATGGATTTTCTTGTTCAGAAGGAAAAAGCTGAATTAAAAGGAAATCTTACATTTCTGTATGATGTGTTCAATAATTACAAGTATAACTGGAATAATGAAATGTATAAGAATAGCAATCATACAATGGTGCTTGCTATAAAAAAAGAAGCAGAAGCAAAGATAGTATTTTACCGTGAACAGATAATTGCCAAAGTAAATAAGAAATCTTTGGTTCATAGTGACCAGAAGGTAAACAAGCAGTTGCAGGTGGTACAAGACCAATTTAAAGATTACCAGCTTGCATTATATACACTTGTATTTTCCTCATTCCTAGATGTAATGCTTGTGGGGAATTATGACAAAGAGTATTTGTCCGGTATTTCAGAAAAATTGGATGATTATTCGATGAAATACAGAGAACTTTATACGCAGTGCTATGAAGAAATATCTGGATATGCTTCTACTTCCATACAATCCTCTTTGCTGAAAGGATTGTCAAAGACAACGAAAGCAGTCGGCAAGATTGTAGAGCGGATACCAGTTGTTGGAGATACGCAGGCTGATGAAACGCTCATTGCAGCAGGGGAAAAGCTTAGCGACATAGGAACAGAAAAAATCCGCAAACAGATGCAGCAGTTGATTGAACGACAGAGTAACTTTGTCCGTCCGTTTATTGATAATATTGATACTGTAAATCGGCTGAATAATAATCCGGTGCAGTTATTAGTAGACAAGGACAATCTTTACATTGCAACGATAGCATAATTTGTTCAAGGGAATTTTAGAAGGGAACATAGAATGAGGGCATATAATCTATGTCGAATTGTTCTATGTTAAAAAGGAAGTTTTTGAACAGGCAGAGAATTTTAAGAAATATGCGAATTAAGAACTGATTAGAGTAGGAAAAAGTTCTCAGCAGATAGAATTTAGAATTAGGAAGGAATTGAGTTATGTAAAAATTGAATGTTGACCAAAAAACAATAAAAGATTTATTTCAGACTTGAATTGTCAAGCTAAGTGCAACGTAGTTGAATAATAAACCTCATAAGGTGTCTTGAAGCCCAGACATTTTCGTGGTCTTTTGTTCATTTCATCCACTTTGCTTTGTATATACTCCTCGGATACTTTATCAAGGTCGGTCTTCTTAGGGAAGTATTCCCTAAGAAGAACATTCGTATTTTCATTGGTACCACGATCCCAGGGATGGCACGGCAATGGAAAATAGAATTTCACATTATCAAGAGCTGTTGAGATTTCATTGTGCTTAGCAAATTCTTTTCCTCTATCAGGAGTGACAGAACTGCAAGGTTGCCCTTTAAGGCATGAGATGTGAATAAGCAAAGGAAAAGCATGATTAATAGGATTAATAGAAAGTATAGAAATAATTGTGGATTATAAAGATGTAGACAAGTTCCATATACGGTAAAACCCACATAACAAGGGAGTTGGTAATATAGATCGCAAGAATATAAATTAGCCGCCAAGCATGGCGGCTTTTGTCATTATAAGATAATTTCTATATATAATTCAGAGAACCTATCGTTTTGATAGTTCCTCAAAGTATGGCATTAGGTAGCTCTTGTTAAGAGTTCCATCTTCTGACTTTTTCTATAAACTCAAAGATTCTAGCGTAGTAGTCTTCGAGTATCTCGTCGGTACCGTTGTATAGCTCATGCTTGGCACCTTCGTATATAACGAATTCAGTATTAGGTGTACTGTCTGCAAACCTGTAGTGACCCGCTGGATCAACAAGTGCATCATTTCCAGAGATCAAGAGAAGGATAGGAATATCTATTTTATGCGCATCCTTGAGAATCTTCGGAGTCGTACGGAAACTCGCATAGCCCCAACCGTTAGACATCCTATTTGTATGATAATGACTGTCTACAAGGCGCTGATTGAATATGTACATATATCTAAGCTCTGACATGGCACTGCTCTTGCCATAAGTAGGAATTCCGTTCCAAGGGTTACCACCAGGAAACGGCTGCTTCTCTTGGTGTAGCAGTTTGATTTTAGCCAGCAGGAGGTTAAGCAGCAGCTTGGATGTGCCGTCAGTTTTAATCTCAAACATTGGAGAACTTAAAATTGCAGCATCAAAGATTCCTTGGTATTGCTCCAGATAAAGGGTGCCAATCGCACCGCCCATAGAGTGTGCGAACATGATGCACTTTAGGTCTCCGATATGAGGTTTAACGATCTCGGTCATAAATTGGTGAAGGTCGTGCGTGTAATCATTATAGCTATTTACATGGACCAAATCCTCTCCATCTATCTGCCTGCCTGAGTATCCGTGACCGCGGTGCTCTATGAAGAAAACCTCATAGCCAGCACGCCAGTAATATTCAGCCATTTCGTGGAACTTTCCCCAGAAACCGCAGTAGCCATGGAGTATGACGATACATCCCTTTGCAGCACCTTTATGCGAAGTGCGGTAGTACCTTATTGATAGACCGTCGTGTGCAGTAAAATCTCCCGACGTTACATTACGGTCACGCCATAGCTTGTTATTCGTAGCCATGTGTTCGTCGTATTCGCTTTCTCTGACGATGCTAACTCCGTCTGGAAGTACCACATGGTTTGAATGACTCGAATGACTAGAGTCATTAGAGCAACCAACGGGTACTATTATGGGGTTCGCTTTAGGATAAGTCTTCATATCAGCCTACCGATTATTTCAAAAGCCTTATCAGGATAGTTGGTGATAATCGCATCGACACCAGCTTTACAGCACAGCCCAAGATGTTCCTCCTCGTTAACTGTCCATACGTTGACAGCTAGACCTCTCTGGCGGCACTCCTCTATAAAGCCTGGGAATTGAATGTTGTATAGAGCAGGGTGAAGTGCCTGTACACCATGCTTAATAGCGTATGACGGCATATCAATAGTTCCGTCAGCATAGAGAAAGCCAAGTTTAGCCTCAGGGGCAATCTCACGGATGTGCTTAATCGTGTAGTGGTTAAACGATGAGTAAATTACCCTATCTGAGAAACCGCACTCCGAAGTCAGCTCCAGGAGCTTTTTCGTCATTCCGAGATAAAAGACAATTCCAGTCTTAAGCTCAATATTGATAATCATGTCGGTCGGAGCTAGTAGCTCGAATACCTCACGCATGGTCGGGATAGTGACTCCTGCGAAATCCTTTTGCCCGCAAGAGAAATCAAGAGCTTTAAGCTCCGCCAAAGTTTTATCCTTAATCCAGCCACTACCATTCGATGTTCTACCGATTGTTTCGTCGTGGCATACGACTAGCTCGCCATCCTTCGTCATCTGAACGTCTAGCTCGATACCGTCAGCCCCCATTTGAAAGGCTTTCTGAAATGCAGGAAGTGTGTTCTCAGGAGCGTATCCACTTGCACCGCGGTGTGCCCATACGAGGGGGCGTCTCTGAACTGTGTTTTTATTATTTTCTGTGTTAGCCATATGCTTTCACCTTGTGTTTTCGCTTAAGTTACCTGCTATACGCTGTAACTTGTGGCGTGTGATTTGTATGTTAAGTTCTATTATTTAACCTTGTGTTCGTTTGAAACCTTCCACAAATTCTCGTACTTGAAGCCTGTTACACGTTCGAGAACGCGTTTCTCATCATCTGTGGTAACGCTGTTATCTTCGCCTCGTCTTCTGGAGATTTCCCTCTTAACGATATCGAATTCCTTGTTTGTAATAGGGAAGATATAGCCAAATATCAGCAGCAATACTACGAGAATTACTGGAATAACTATGAATATCATCGCGATTCCTCGCTGCGTCGATAGCGCCTGACCAACGCCGGAATGTGCTAGCTTAGCATCGTATCCGACTAGTGAGAGCAGGATTCCGATGAACCACACTGATAGACCGGCGGAAATTTTTCTCGCAAATGTAGCCATTCCTGACACGATACCTGGGCGGCTTGTGGAAGTTATGAGCTCATCTATATCCGCCATGTCGGCGAGGATCGCAAATATACTTGTCAGTGTTGCTGCGTTACCGATTCCAACTCCAGCTGAGAGAAGGAGTACAGGAACGATTGATGCTCCTGCATATGAAAATGCTAGTAGTCCTAGAGTAGACACTATTCGTATAGGCGCACCTATAAGGATAGTGGTACGCTTTGAGGTTCTGGTCATTACCGGTGTGAATATGAGCATTCCGATAAGCTGCGATGAGAGGAGAACTCCCATCAGCATCGTCAGATAGCCTTTATCGTATCCTCGTAGTACATCATCTACATAGTAAATAGCCATGCCAGACACGAAGTCCATTGCACACTGACCGGAGAGGTATATGCCGATAAATATTATGAAGGAGCGGCTCTTAAATACCGATGATGCCTCCGAGAAGCTATCGCGAAGTCTAGTCTTAACTGGCGGCTTTACCTTTTCCCATGTTCCTGCAAATGTTACAATAGCGGCTATTCCAAATAGTATGCCGAATATGACCGCAACTTTGAGATACATGCTAGTATTGAGCGTATCCTTTATCATGAGCGTCGGAATGAGTCCAGCTAAAATAGCTCCAACTGTCGACCATATCATTCTGAGGCTTGAGAACTTCGATCTAACGTCATAGCTGTCCACCATATCAGGAAGTAGTCCGTTGTACGGAACCATGATGATGGTAAAGCAGGTTGAGAATAGACAGTATATTACGATGTAATATACGAAGAGAGCTGTTGTGCTGCGTGACGGGATAGTAGTCCAAAGCAATATAAAGGCTATGGCAGACAATATGCCACCAATCAAGATATATAGTCTCTTAGGACCAAATCTCGATGTTGTTCTATCCGTGATATTGCCCATCATCGGGTCGGTGATGGCATCCCATACTTTTCCGACCATCGGGATTGCACCAGCGAGTGCGGCTGGCATACCAAGTGCCTTAGTCAAAAATACCAAGAAGAAAGTGTTGATGATTACAAAGGCACCACCGCCGTAGAATTCGGCCATTCCATACATGAGACCAGCCTTTACTCCGGTGCCTCGGAACTTACCTGCGATTTTATCGTTCATTATAATATTCTCCGATAATGAGTGTATTCTTGTTAATAATCACACTTTCTGACCTACCGCCAGAAAGTGAATCTGAAGACTCGTAGTTAATGAGTGTCCCTATTATTTTACCATATACTGTCCTGGAAATAATCGATAAAAGCAGATTTAGTTAAAAATTTTTAGATAATTTTGAGTACCGCTAATTCGAGAGTGTAGTATCGATAGTTCTGCGCAAAACAATAAGCCGGGAACTTGCGCTCCCGACTACATGTCGTTAAAACATATGG
>ERZ773069.1152-NODE-1152-length-15778-cov-4.727342_pt1 | contig 15778 bp, 13 predicted proteins | sample MGYA00580619_ERZ773069 | MGnify/ENA primary metagenome ERZ773069 (study PRJEB29015, sample SAMEA2738007) | human oral metagenome | biome: human oral; feature: human-associated habitat; material: dental | place: China | collected 2108 ...
CGTCCCCGTCGCCAGAGAGCCCCTGCAGCGCCTGGCGCGCCTCTCCCACGCCGCCGCGCGCGCCGTCCACCCTTTGGCTCGCGTCAGAGAGCCTGTCCTGGAGCTCCCCCAGGCTGTCCTGCACGCCCTGGAGGTCTGCGAGTGCGCCCCGGCTGGCGTCCCTTGCCTGGCCTTGGACGGTCCCGGCCAGGTCTGCCGCCCGCTGGGTCACGACCTCCCCCACGACCTTCACGAACTCGTCGCCCACCTGGTCCTCGAGGGTGGTTGCGCCGGTGTCGGTCACCTTGGGGGCGACGGCGTTCTCCTTCTCGTTGACCAGGTACTGGATGTCCGCCTTGGCGGTCTTTCCCTCGAGCACCCCGGCGAGGGTGGAGCTGAAGTCGGGGGGGATGATGATGGCGGCGTAGTAGCGGCCGGAGCCCACGCCCTCGCGCGCGGCTCCCTCGTCGGTGAAGTCCCAGCCCAGCTGGTCGTTCTGACTCAGGCGCTCGACCACCATGTCGCCCGCGTTCACGAAGCCCCTGCTGCCGGCATTGGCGCCCTGGTCCTCGTTGACCACCGCGACGGGCACGGTCGAGGTGTTGTTGTAGGGGTCCCAGTTGGCGAGGATGTTGAACCACGCATATAGGGAGGGGATGACGCAGACCCCCAGGGTGACCACCACGGCCACGGGGTTGCGCAGGATCCGCCTCAGGTCCCGGAGGAATATCTTTGCCGCCGTCTTCATAGCGCTCCTTGCCACGGGGCCCCAGGGCCCGACGTTTTCCTGCGACAGTCTACCCAAGGCGCACGTTCATTTGAATGTGAGTCAAAAATTTCATCAACGAACTACAGGGGGAGAGGGGCGAAACAACCGGGTCGTGAACTGCGCTTATCTTGCATGAGACGGGCGTCGCGGCATCAAGACGACGCGCTTCTCTCCCCCTCGATTGGTGCGTTGGGGGGAGAAGTTCAAAAATTCTCGTTCCTGCATGCTAGAATCGTCGCGGCCAAGGGGGAAGGACGGCGATGGGTATCATCAACGAGCAGGCTGCGGTTGAGGTCGCCGGTGCGGCGCGCGCCATGAGGGGCGTCGCACATGGCGTCGTCGAGGGGCAGGTGGAGCGCACGCGCCAGCGGCTCAGGTCCTCGTCCAAGACGCGCAAGAGCGCCGCCACCCGTGAGCGCATCATGACCGCCGCCTCCGAGCTCATGGCAGAGCACGGCAGCACCGACTTCCAGATGAGCGAGGTCTCCGACCGCTGCCGCATGTCCAAGGGCGCCCTCTACTATTACTTCGCCGACCGCGACGAGCTGGAGTCGCTCGTCCGGCTCTTCGAGGGCGCGAGCGACGAGCTGGTCTCGTCCATCGAACGCGTGGTCTCGGAGGCGCCCACCGCGCGCGACGCGCTGAGCGGCCTCTGCGCCGAGCTGGCGCAGCGGCTCAGGACGGGAAGCCCCCTCGCCCTGGCGCTCACGCGCGAGCTCACCGAGTCGGGGGAGGGAGCGCTGCCCCTCTCCAACAGCCATTTCCTCCGCACGGTCAGGATCCTGGCTGCCCAGATTGAGCGTGCGAAGACCGAGGGCATCGTGCGCCAGGACGTAAACAGCGAGCTCGCCGCCACCTTTGCCGCGGGCGGCTTCCTGGTGACGTCGCTCGTGTCCGCCGGAGGCGAGCGCTTCGGTGACAAGGACGTGCTGGCAAGCTCCCTGCTCGACCTCTCGATCGAGGGCATGGGGACGCCCGGGGAGGCGGCTGCCATAGCTGGCGCGCGCCTGGCGTAGGGGGCGGCACTGAGCCGCTGCCGTGGGGTCCTGGCGGCAGCATCACCGTTTAGGGTAGACCCCTGCCGTCATGACATCTTGATTGTCTGTCATCGTGGTTGCGGCCCATCGGCGTCACCCTGTCCGACGTCCGCCCCGTCGCGGCATCGTGAGTTTTGAACTGCTCTCAAAAATCTGGTTTACAGCGCGGGCGCGATGTCATACTGTGTACTCGCTCGTCAAGAGGCGCCGCGAGGCGCAAAGAGCTGAGGGACCGAGCCCCATGAAGCTCCGGCAACCAGCCTCAGGGCATGGTGCCAAATCTCGGCAGGCCAAGGGCCTGGAAGACGGGGGAGCCGCGTGCCAGCAACAGCGATGTCCCCTCTATTGGAACAGGGGCCGCCTGGCCCCGCAAAGGTGCGCTGGCACCGGGAAGGGGCGCTGACATGGCGCACAGGAACTACCTTTTCACCTCGGAATCCGTGACCGAGGGACATCCCGACAAGATCTGCGACCAGGTGTCGGACGCCATCCTCGACGCGATCATCGAGAAGGAGGCACGCCTTGAGGTGGAGGGCTACGTGTCTCCCTCCGGGCACCCCGCTCGCCTCGAGGACGTGCGCGTGGCCTGCGAGACCTTCGCCACCACGGGCACCATCGCCGTCATGGGGGAGATTCGCACCCAGGCCTACGTGGACGTCCAGGGCATCGTGCGCGAGACCCTGCGTCGCATCGGCTACGACCGCGCCAAGTACGGCTTCGACTGCGACTCCTGCGGCGTGATCAACATGATCCACGAGCAGAGCCCCGACATCGCCCAGGGCGTGGACGGGAGCTTCGCCCGTGCGGGGGACGAGGACCCCTGCGAGCGCATCGGCGCTGGTGACCAGGGCATGATGTTCGGCTATGCCACGGACGAGACCGACGTCCTCATGCCCATGCCCGTCTACCTGGCGCAGAGGATGGCGCAGCGCCTGGCCGAGGTCCGCAAGGACGGCAGCCTGGGCTACCTGCGTCCGGACGGCAAGACCCAGGTGACGGTGCGCTATGAGGATGACCGCCCCGTCGAGGTTACGGCCGTTGTCGTGTCCACCCAGCATGCGGCCGACGTCGAGCTCGCGCAGATCAGGCGCGACATGATCGAGCAGGTCATAAGCCCCGTCCTGGACGAGGCCGGCATCGCCTGGAAGGACGCGACCATCTACGTCAACCCCACGGGGCGCTTCGTAGTGGGCGGGCCCATGGGCGACACGGGCCTCACCGGCCGCAAGATCATCGTGGACACCTACGGCGGCATGGGCCGGCATGGCGGTGGCGCGTTCAGCGGCAAGGATCCCACCAAGGTGGACCGCTCCGGTGCCTACGCGGCGCGCTGGGTGGCCAAGAACGTCGTGGCAGCGGGACTCGCACGCAAGTGCGAGGTCGAGCTGGCGTACGCGATCGGTGTGACCGAGCCGCTCTCCATCATGGTGGACACGCAGGGCACCGGCGTCGTAGACGACTCCGTGCTGGACGCGGCCGTGGCGCGCGTCTTCGACCTGAGGCCCGGCGCGATTATCCGTGACCTGGACCTGAGGCGGCCCATCTACGAGAAGACGGCGGCGTACGGCCACTTCGGCCGCAAGGATCCCGACTTCACCTGGGAGGCCACGAACCGCACGGACGAGCTCAAGGCTGCGGTGGAAGGGCTCACGGCGTAGGGGAGCGGGGCCAGGAGCGACCGTTTTGTAAGCGAGAGGGACGGGTGGGGGCGAGGCCACCGGTCCCTCTTGCCTGTTTGTGTTTCTTGCCTTTTCCTGTCGCTTGTCTCCCGCACCCGCCCTCGAATGCGCAATCGTCGCGAGCCCCCTCCCGCGCTTACGCGAGTGCGCAATCTGAAAGCTTCAGCTTGCGCACTCGGAGGTCCTAAGCGCTGTAGATTGTCTCCAAGTTGCTGTCGAGTGCGCAATTCCGTGCTTTAAGCTTGCACACTCGGGCGGGGATAGGCGTGCCTGACAAGTTCTGCCTGGCTCCGTCAGGTGTTGGCCAGAGGCACCGTCGCTGCACAATCCGCTACGACCTCGCTGTCGATGATGGTGCGCGTGATGTGGAAGCCCTCCACCTTGTCACTGACTCTGGCGCGACAAGGAAAACCCGCTCCACGAGACGAGCGGATGTGCCCCCCTCGCAGAGGAGTTCCCGCATGGGCGCTTCGGCTCCGGCTGCGGCGAGATGGATGGCCGGCCGGACCTCTTTTCGGTGACCACGAGTTCGTTGCAGGACCGTCCCGAGAAGGTCGTGATGGTGCCTGGCTGGGCAGTGACCGGTCCAGTCTCGCTTTGCCACGGGGGCCGCCGCCGACGATGTGACAGTCAGCCGAATCGGATAGTAAAACTCAGGCGTACACAATGGAAGAGGGGGAGTTAACGCCTATTTTTAATTGCTTACAAACTGCTGAGCCGCATCGCTCCTGTTCAGATTCAGGGTTTCCGCTACTTCCAGGATGTGTTGACAGACGATTTATTTGAACGTTGGATATTGCTCCTTGAAGAGTTTGACATAATTAATCAAATGTACCTGTATGCGGTTTCAAAAAACGGCATGCCAAGAGACGTGTCCTTGGCCTTTGCGGTTGAGCTGGCAGAGCCCATGGTGGAGATCCTCGTTGCGCGGAAAAAGTTGCCCGCTAACACCAGACGTCAAACATTGAAAGAGTGTCTCGAAGCTCTTCTTGTCGAATATGACAACGTGGTCTTTTATAAAGAAACTTCTGCTGACAGCGATGGGTTTCTTGACAAGCTTAAGAACAATAGAGTACAAATTATGCATATCAAGCATAATCAGAAGAAGGAAAAATGCTTCGTCGGGGCTCACTGCGTTCTTTACCTATGCAAACTCAGCCTGCTCTATAGGTCGATTCCCCTTGATCTTTTTGACATTTCCGCCTGTGCCTACAAGGGCAAGCTCAAGATGAATGTCGCTGCCCTAGATGCTTGGGCAGAGAACCTCTAAGAGTCAAATGCGAATCGAATCGATTATTTGATTCGTACGTCAAGCGCGTCCTCGTTGGCTTGCTACCTCTACTGCCTGGATACATAAGGGCTGCTACGATATATTTCTGCTGATTGAAAATGCATTAATCAGCATTTTGCGACAGCCGTGAGTCACTTATGACCGAGCGAATGTCGAGCACCGAAATAAAGCGAGATCACTATCTCAATCTGCTCATCGGAAAGAAATGGAACGGCTTCATCAAGGTAGTGACTGGCGTGCTCCGCTGCGGAAAGTCCTTTCTCATCTTCGAGCAGTTCAAGAGGCACCTGCTGGAGAGCGGCGTCGCGGGGAATCAAATCATCGAGATGGCGTTCGACGATCCCGAGAACGAGGAGTACCTCGACTACAAGATGTTCTACTCCCCCATAAAGGAGCTTACTTCCGATGAGGGATCCTACTATGTACCGCTCGATGAGGTGCAGGAGATGGAGGGCTTCGAGAAGGTCCTCAACGGCCTTCTCCGCAGGCGTAATTTGGATGTATATGTCACCGGTAGCAATGCCAGGTTCCTATCTCGGGACATCATCACTCAGTTCCGTGGGCGCGGCGACGAGGTCCGTATGAGGCCACTCAGTTTCTCTGAGTTCATGTCGACGTATGATGGCGAGAAGTCTGATGGCTGGGCGGAGTACGTACAGTTTGGCGGCATCCCCCTGGTGGTGCTCGAGGGTACGGACGAGGAGAAGATGGGCACACTGCAGGCGCTCAACCGTGAGACGTATATCAGGGACCTGGTCGAGCGCAACGCGATACGCGACGACGCGGAGTTTGCCGACCTTCTCAGCGTGCTTGCCTCCGGCATAGGGTCCCTGACAAACCCGACGAGGATAGCTGACACGTTCAAAACTGTAAAGGGAAAGGGCGTGAGTCCCACCACGGTGCGTAGCCGGATTGGCTTTTTGGAGGACGCGTTTGTAATCGAAGAAGCTCAGCGATACGACATAAAGGGCCGCAAGTACATCGGTTCGCCCGTCAAGTACTACTTCTCGGACATGGGACTGAGAAATGCCCAGATTGGTTTCCGTCAGATCGAGGAGACCCACATAATGGAGAACGTCCTCTACACAGAGCTCGTCTCCCGGGGGTACAACGTGGATGTGGGCGTCCTCAATACCTCGGAAACGAATACCGAGGGTGGGTCGTCCCGGAAGCAGCTGGAGGTCGACTTCGTCTGCAACAAGGGTTCCCGGCGCTACTACGTCCAATCCGCGTACTCCCTACCGACCCACGAGAAGACCCTGCAGGAGCAGAGGTCGCTTCTCAAGATCGACGACTCGTTCAAGAAGGTCATCGTTGCCAGGGACGCAGTTGCCCCCTGGTATACCGAGGAGGGCGTCCTGGTGACGGGGCTCTTCGATTTTCTTCTCGACGGGGAGAGCCTCGAGAGACTCTGACGGAATCGCCGATATCCGTCGGTGTGGACTTGACCCTGATTCCTAATCACCGCGAAGTGAGAATCAACGGGTAGCGTGGCCCTTCGTGTCTTGAAAAGTGATGCCCACCATGTTGAACGGCTGTGGCTAGACGACTGGAACCACGAGCGCTTGCCGCCCATAATGAGTGTGACGTCAATGCGGGACCACGACCTACCAAGGGGGCGGCGTGAAGGCATCTGAGGCGGCGAAGGCCTGGGGTTGGTCGGAGGACAAGGTCCGCAGGTACTGTCGGGACGGCATGGTCCCCTTTGCGAGCAAGGAGCTGGGGCGATTCGGGCGCGAGGAGTGGGTGATTCCCAACGGCAGTGCCGTGCCACCCATCTCGCTTTATGACGCAGCCAACTGGATGACGCTGATTCGCGACGTCTCCGAGGGTGCCGCCCCCGATCTTCAAGGTCCCGAGGGGAGCGACGTCAGAATCGCGGACGCCCTTGCGTACCTGGGCCAGCTTGGCTGGTGCACGCGGCTCGAGCTCTGGAAGGACGCGCGGGGCAGGCTGCTGCCGCTCGAGACCGTGCGCGGAATCAGCCTCACGACGAGCGGCCTGCGGCGCCTGGACGAGTTCAACGACTCGCGGAAGCGCAGCGTCACGGTCGTTCGGTCCGGGGCGTTGACCAAGTCGGCGGCGGGGTTGCTGGGGCTTTCCATGAAGGGGGAGGTCCAGGAGACGAGAAGCGTCTACCGCGGGTAGGGGCGTCCGGGCTTCTCGTTGAGCACCGAGTGCGACGAGACGTACCACCTTAAGACGAACGCCCATGACACGGAGCGCGAGGCGGAGCTCATTGACATCCTTTGGCGCATCGAGCCGGGCAGTGACCACGAGGCTAACCACTTTGGCGTGTCGTTCGACTACGTCCAGACCGAGCGGCAGATCCAGGAGGTCGTCACCCTTCTCACCCAGGGGATTTGCACGCTTTGCGAAGAACGCGGCTGAGCGAGCGGAGCGTCGGCGTCACGCCTACTGAGTTATTCTCATCCAAAGAAAGCATCGGCGCGAGCGACGACATCGGGATGGACGTCGGAGGCACCTTCGCGGCGGCCTACCACAGCGCCTCTTATGACACCGACGAACTGGCCAAAATCATCGGCAGCGCGCGTGAGCTTCGGCTGCTCGGTTCGGGCATCTACTCTCAATGGTGCTGCTCCGCTCATTGGCAGAGCGGTCATGAGTCCTTCTTTGACGAGGGGCATCTGCCGTGGTTCCGGATTGCGTTCAGGCGCCTGCAGGAGTTGGTGTGGTGAGATTCTCAGGGGCAACAGGGCGCAAGAATGGATTGCTTCGCCGTAATGATCCTCTCATGGTGAAGTGGAATCGTCGGATTCCCCAGTCTGATGAGTGCCAAAACGTAAAGCTCGTTTGTGTCGACTTGGGGCTCCGTTTCGGCACCCAAATGGACGGGAAGTTCGTTTGTGTAGGAAAAAAGACTGTCTGTCGGCATGAAAGCGCTCTTTTTCTCTACACAAACGCACTTCCCGTCCAAACCGAGGGTCATTGGGTGTGTGGAATCGACACAATCGCACTTTCCATGCAGTAGACTCCGAAGGCTCGTGTGTGTTTTGTCTTATGGCGCATGTACCCTGCCGCTCGATGGGTGTGCGTGACCGGGCGGCGGCATGTCATTGGCATGTGCGCCTGGTTAACTAGCGGCGACGTTATGACAAATAAATCGCCGCGCTTGCAATTATGCGCACACCGCATTGGTTCATGGTAGGTCGGCGATTCGTATGCATCAATGCTATTTGTTATCAATTTGCGGAATAGAATCTATCTACACAATTTATAGATTTTGTAATTTCTTCTTTATCTTCAGTAGGTATAATCACGTCATTAATGGCATCGTATATGCAACAAGGCCATCGACTTCCATATCGATAGGTTACAAGCCACAACGAGAAATTTCCCACGCCGGAAGTTCCAGATTTTAAGCGGTCTTCGCTGGGATTAAAATCACAGGGCGCTTCGATGCGATAAATTGCATGACCAGCGGCCAATTCTTGTTCATAGAAATCCATCATTCGAGAAATAAGCTCATTGTAGTTAACATTCTCGGCATAGAATCCAGCGCTGCCATTCGTCGCGATGACGAAGTCGCAGGTATCCATCTCTATCGTCATTCGACCAAGGCGGCAGTCACTAGACAAGGTTTCCTTGGTGGCCTTCCTTATCTTTCTCATTATTCCTTTAATTGCTTCGACGATGAGTCCCGATGTAACGCCGGTCACGAGTGAAACGACGACATCTACTCCGAGGCTAACGCCAGCCGCTACAGCAAATTGACCTCTAATAATTGGGTCAATCCCATCCTGTAATAGGTTTGATTGGACCTGGGCATCGAGCGTGGTCCTGTATGCGCTCCCATGAAAATCGAGTCGAAGATGCCTGATTTCGTTCACGGAACTCTGCGATTCCATAGTGGTGTCTCCTTTCGGAAGGCAGGGCTGTTCGCTGACCCCTTGGCCTTGGCTGTGGACTTTTGGTTGCGGACTCTGAAAGGTGAGAACTCCACAGGTGACTAGCATTTGGAAGGGTCCGGGCGCGTTTGCGCAGATGGTGCGTACTCAGCTGCGGACCCTGAAAGGCGAGGACTCCGCAGTCAACTACGGCTTGCGCGTGCGAGCCGGTTTCGGGTACGTTGCCCCGCCTCTCTCGCCCAAGAAATCGTGCGAGTGTACAATCTGAAGGCTTCAGCTTGCGCATTCGAGGGGCGAAACGGTGACGTTTGCCTGCGGACGGCCGTCGAGTGCGCAATTCCGCGCCTTAAGCTTGCGCACTCGACTAGGAGGGACGTGCCCGAGCGAGGACACGCATGGAGACGCGCCGCGTCCGGGCCGGAAGAGGGATCCAAGACCGTGGAAGGGGAGGCGAGAGATGCCGGCAACAGCGACAACCATACGAAGCCTCCTCGTGGGGCCCGAGTCCGACGGCGTGCGCCTCGACTCCTTCCTCGCCGCCCAGCCGGGCATGCCCAGCCGCTCCGCCTGCGCGCACCTCGTCGAGGGTGGCTCCGTGACCATCAACGGCACCCTCGCCACCAGCAAGAGCGAGCGCGTCCTCCTGGGCGACCGCGTCCAGGCGAGCGTCCCCGAGCCCGAGCCTGCCCCGGGCTCCCTGGCCCCCAACCCCGAGATACCCCTCGATGTCCGCTTCGAGGACGACTACCTCATCGTCCTCTCCAAGCAGTCGGGCCTCGTCTGCCATCCCAGCCCGGGGCACGTGGACGACACACTGGCAAACGCCCTCGTCGCCCACTGCGGCATCTCTCGCCTGGGAACCCTGCAAGGGGACGACCGTCCCGGCATCGTGCACCGCCTTGACATGGACACCTCGGGGCTCATGGTCGCCGCAAAGGACGACACGACCCAGAAGGCGCTCCAGGACCTCATCCGCATGCGCGTGCTCGACCGTCGCTACGTCACGCTCGTCCAGGGCTACGTGGCCCCCGAGCAGGGCACCGTCACCACCGGCATCGCCCGCTCCACCCACGATCGCCTGCGCATGGCGGTCTCGGACGACCCCATGGCGCGCGAGGCGATCACGACCTTCACCACCCTGGAGCGCTTCGAGGCGGGGCGCTTCGACGATGGCTACAGCCTCCTCGAGTGCCACCTCTACACCGGGCGCACCCACCAGATTCGCGTGCACATGCGCCACCTGGGCCACCAGGTCGTGGGTGACCAGCTCTACGGCCGCGGGGACGACCGGCAGAACCAGGGCCTCAGGCGCCAGTTCCTGCACTCCTGGCACATCCGCTTCGACCACCCCGCTACGGGCCAGACCATCGAGCTCGCCGACCGCCTGCCATCGGACCTCCTGGCTGTACTAGAATCTTTGAAGGGAAGCTCGATGGGTCGCACCGAGGCAGGGGAGAGGATCTGCCCCCAGCTGGGCATGGGCGACCTCTCGTAGCGCGCACACGAGGAGAGGTAGGGCCGTGTTCAACAGGTTGGGACTCACGCCGATAGTCATCTTCAACGGCATCATCTGGCTGTTCTTCACGCTCGCCTACTTCTACCAGCTGGTCTACATCATCCGCGTGATGCTGCGCGGCACGGTCGTGCTGCCGAAGGCGAAGCGGAACCACAGCTACGCCTTCGTGATCGCCGCCCACAACGAGGAACCGGTCATCGGCAACCTGGTGCGCTCCATCCTCGCCCAGGAGTACGACGGGATCATAGACTGCTTCGTCGTGGCGGACGCCTGCACCGACTCCACTGCGGACGAGGCGCGCAAGGCCGGCGCCATCACCTGGGAGCGCAACGACCTCGTGCGCAAGGGCAAGAGCTGGGTGCTCGACTACGCCTTCGACCGCATCCTCGACGAGTACGGGGAAAAGTACGAGGCCTTCTTCGTGATGGACGCGGACAACATCATCGCGCCCGACTACGTCCAGGTCATGAATCAGGCCTTCGACGCCGGCTACCTGGTCTGCACCAGCTACCGCAACTCCAAGAACTTCGACTCCAGCTGGATTAGCTCGGCGTACGCTCTCTGGTTCCTGCGCGAGGCGAAGTTCCTCAACAACGCCCGCATGATGCTGGGCACGAGCTGTGCCATCTCGGGATCGGGTTGGCTCGTCGCCGCGAGCATCATCCGCGGCATGCACGGCTGGAACTTCCACACCCTGACGGAGGACATCCAGTTCTCGACCTTCTGCTGCGCGCACGGCATCCAGATCGGCTACGCTCCCGCGGAGTTCTTCGACGAGCAGCCCCTCACCTTCAAGGCGTCCTGGATTCAGCGCATGCGCTGGACAAAGGGTTTCTACCAGGTGTTCTTCTCGTACAACAGGAACCTGCTCCATGGCATAGGCAAGGGGCAGTTCGCCTCGTATGACATGCTCATGACGGTTGCCCCGGGCATGATCCTGACGCTCCTCTCCGCCTTCGTGAACGCGTCCTATCTAATCGTAGGCTACCTGAGCCACGGCTTCATCGCCACCGATGGCGAGCTGGCCATGTGCGTGGGCTCGCTCATCATGACCTTCGCCTCTATGTACGTGGTGTTCTTCATCCTCGCCGTCATCACCACGATCAGCGAGCGCAAGCACATCCACGCCAAGAAGAAGTGGCGCATCTTCACCAACCTCTTCACCTTCCCGCTCTTCATGATGTCCTACATCCCCATCACGGTCGCGGCCCTGTTCAAGAAGGTCGAGTGGGTCCCCACGAAGCATGACATCGCGGTCAACTTCGACGATGTCATGGGGGAGGGCGCGAGGTAGCCCGAGCCTGTGCCGGATGCTAGAATCGACCACAACTTAGTCTGCAAGATGCGCCACGGCCCAGGTCGTGGCGCATCGCGAAGAAAGGGGAGCTGCATGGCAACGTTCTTCGAGGGAGAGTCCCACACCTTCTCCGAGTATCTTCTGGTTCCCGGCTACTCCTCCCACGAGAACGTCCCGGCGAACGTCTCGCTCGAGACGCCCCTCGTCAAGTTCAGGCGCGGCGAGGAGCCTGCCATCAAGATGAACATCCCCATGGTCTCGGCCATCATGCAGGCCGTCTCCGGCCCGCGCCTGGCCGTCGCACTCGCCCAGCAGGGCGGCATCTCGTTCATCTACGGCTCGCAGACCCCCGAGGACGAGGCCGCCATGGTCCGCGAGGTCAAGACCTACAAGGCCGGCTTCGTCGTGTCCGACTCCACGCTCACGCCCGACATGACCCTGGCCGACGTGCTCGAGCTCCGCGACCGCACGGGTCACACCACCATGCCCGTGACCGAGGACGGCAGCCCCCATGGCAGGTTCTGCGGCATCGTGACCAGCCGCGACTACCGCGTGTCGCGCGACGACCGCGGCAAGCTCGTCAGCGAGTTCATGACCCCCGCCGCCGAGTGCGTGACGGCGGACACCACGGTGCCCCTCAAGGTCTGCAACGATATCATCTGGGACAACAAGGTCAACACCCTTCCCATCGTGGACAAGGACGGGAACCTCTCGTCCCTCGTCTTCCGCAAGGACTACGACTCCCACAAGTCGCGCCCCGACGAGCTCCTCGACGAACACAAGCGCTATATCGTGGGCGCCGGCATCAACACCCGCGACTACGCGACCCGCGTGCCCCTGTTGGTGGAGGCCGGCGCCGACGTGCTCTGCATCGACTCCTCCGAGGGCTACTCCGAGTGGCAGAAGCTGACCCTGGACTGGGTGCGCGAGCATTACGGCGACTCCGTCAAGGTCGGTGCGGGCAACGTGGTCGACGCCGAGGGCTTCCGCTACCTGGCGGACTGTGGGGCTGACTTCGTCAAGGTGGGCATCGGCGGCGGCTCGATCTGCATCACCCGCGAGCAGAAGGGCATCGGCCGTGGCCAGGCCTCCGCGCTCATCGACGTCTGCCGCGCCCGCGACGAGTACTTCGAGGAGACGGGCGTCTACGTGCCCGTGTGCTCCGACGGCGGCATCGTGTACGACTACCACATGACGCTTGCCCTGGCCATGGGTGCCGACTTCCTGATGCTGGGCCGTTACTTCGCCCGCTTCGACGAGTCGCCCACGCGCAGGCTCAACGTCAACGGCTCCTACGTCAAGGAGTACTGGGGCGAGGGGTCTGCCCGCGCCCGCAACTGGGCTCGCTATGACCTCGGGGGAGAGAAGAAGGCCCTCTCGTTCGTCGAGGGCGTCGACTCCTACGTCCCCTACGCGGGCCCGCTCAAGGACAACGTCGAGAACTCCCTCACCAAGGTGCGCTCCACCATGTGCAACTGCGGGGCTCTCAACCTTCCCGAGCTGCGCGACAAGGCCAAGATCACCCTGGTCTCGGCCACCTCGCTGGTCGAGGGCGGCGCGCACGACGTCATGCTGAAGGACTCAAACTCAGACATGAACTTCCGCTCGTAAGAGGCGGCGCCCGCGACGAGCCAACCTCGTCTCGGTCGAGGCCATGCGACTTTGGGCGAGAGGTCCCCGGCACGAAGCCGGCGGGCCTCTCGCCTTGTTTTGGCTGCTGGACGTTGGGTATGATATGTAGAAGAATATCCATATCAGGGGGTGGAAGGATGAATGCCGTCGCCACGATGGAAGGCACTACGAAGCTCGGTCGTTGGGGCGGCTCACGGGCGGTGCGCATACCCAAGCCGATGTGCGACCTGCTTGGGGTCGATGTCGGAGCGACGCTTGACGCCGTCGGTGGGTCGGATGAGGAGGGACCATTCATCACCCTCAGACCCCTTGGTCCCCACCGTTCGTACGGTGACGCCCCCTATCAGAGCATAGAGAGCCTCTTTAGGGGCTACGAAGGAAGTGAGCCGAGCCCAGAGCCCGACTGGGGGGATGACGTCGGGGCGGAGGTGGTGGAGTGATGCCGCTCGAGCAGGGCGACCTCGTCGAGGTGAGCTTCACCCCGGCAGTGGGACATGAGCCTGCGAAGTCCAGGCCTGCCGTGGTTCTGAGCACCTATGGCTTCAACTGCAGGTCGAGCCTGGTTGTGGTTGCGCCAGTCACTAGTACGAACAACGGCTATCCCTTGCACGTCCCGTTGAGCACGGGGCTGGTACGGGGTTACGTTCAGGTGGAGGCCCTGCGTTGCCTTGACCTCGAGCGCCGTGGATACGAGCTGCTCGGCGTCGTGCCTGGAGCCACCATGACCCGCGTGATGTCCCACGTGCGCTCGATATTTGACCTCAGGTAGGTGCCTGCCGCAGCCGGTTTGCAGGTTGCCCGGCCTACGACAGCGTTCCTTCGGGTGGCAGTGGCTTCGTTGCCGTCCCTCCCCGCCCGATTGGCCTACCTGCGTTCGGTCGGGCTTGCGGCCTTGTCGGACGGACCCCCCTTGGGTTTCGTACGATTTTTTTGCCGCCGGGTCCCTCTGTTCCATCCGGTGGAGATAAAATTACTCTGTATGAAATTTAGTATATAAAAGCAAAGGAGTGAGAATGTCCACAAGGAGCTCTCGGGAGCTGGGCCTGGGAAGGCGGTCCCTCGTCACCGCGCTCACGCTCGCCTTGGCACTGCAGGGATTCCCCGCGGTCCCGGGCTATGCCGAACCGGCATCGGGCGCCGCCGCCGCATCGACCTCTGAGCCTGTGTCCGACGGGCAGGACGTTCCTGACGGGACGGCAGCGTCAGCAACATCGGGAGACGCTGGCGCCGAAGGCGTCGAGGCTGCCGACGCCGCTCCTGCTGACGAGGAGGCGAGTCCCTCCGCTTCTGCTGAAGCGACGGCCGCCGAAGCACCCGCCCTCGCCGCGGCACCGCCCGCGTCCGCCCCGACAGAGACGGTGGAGCTCTGGGTCGACGGCAGCACCGGAAGCGACGCCGACGATGGGTCGAGCACAGCTCCCCTCAAGTCCCTTGGCAAGGCGCTGGAGCTCCAAGCGGCAAACCCGGCGATAACGACCATCAAGATCAAGGGCAGCTTCTCTGCGCCCGCTGCGGCCACCATCCCCGCAGGTGTGACCCTGGTCGTCGCCGGCGTCACCACCATGGAGGGCACCGGCGCGGATGGCATCACGCTTGCGAGCGGATCGACCCTCAGGTGCCTGGATGGCGCCACGCTGACCATGTCCGGCTTTGGCACGGCACTGACCGCCAGGGCGGGTTCGACCATCACCGACGGCAGCTACGTGTTCAAGGACAACGCCGGCGGGAACGGCACCCGTGGCATCGCCCTGGGCGGAACGGTCAGGGGCAGCGGTGGCAAGGACAGCCTCACCATCACGGCCGACGACAAGTGCGACACCAACTTCTACGAGTCGGGCATCACCTTCGAGAACTGCACCGTGAGCGTGAACTCCCAGACGCGCACCTGGTTCGACGCTCGTGACCTCAACCTCAAGAACGCCTCGCTCACCGTGGCGGGCTTCGGCCAGACCTACTACATGAACCAGCTCAACATGAGCGACTCCGAACTGACGATCAACAAAGGGAGTTCCTGGCGCTATCCCACGGGCATGACCATCCAGTCGTCCTGCGACATCGTGAACTCGCACATCACCTCCAACACCGGGTCGACGGCCGGCATCTCGATCGGCGGCAACGCGAGCACGACGGTCACCGTGACCAATTCCACCATCGAGCTCAACAACGGCGGCACAGGTGGGCTCAACGTCAACACCGGAAAAGTGGTCTTCGACAACTCGACACTCAAGGGCAACGGCAAGAACTCCGGCGCGCTCTTCGGCGCGCAGGGCAACGGCTACATCGAGTTCGACGGCAGCTCGCTCGTCGAGTCGCCTGCGGCGAAGAACGCAGACACGGGCGCGGGCCAGACGGGCACGAACTACGTCGTGCTCGGTGGCTCCCACCTCGTGAAGTATGCCCCGGACTACAACTCCGGCAGTGGCAGCACCGTTCCAACCAACGGCACGGACAACGGCAACGAGAGGCTCATGCTCTTCACGCTGGCCGACGCAAGCACGAGCGCGCTTTCGCCTCTTAACTCGAACGGTACAAGCTACAGCTACCCCGTGGCCAACGCCTCGTCCGACGGACAGAAGCACGTGTGGGTCCCCGCCGAGAGCGTTACCTTCAGGCTCAATGCCCCGGACGCCGCCCAGGCGGTCGGGGCGAGATTCAGTGACGGAACGGTCGCGGACAAGGCTGCCGTCGCCATGCGCGGCTACGCGCTCG